>ENA-ORVB01001174-ORVB01001174.1-human-gut-metagenome-genome-assembly--contig:-NODE-1174-length-18562-cov-2.44589_pt1 | contig 18562 bp, 16 predicted proteins | sample MGYA00242090_ERZ509231 | MGnify/ENA primary metagenome ERZ509231 (study PRJEB26280, sample SAMEA2338798) | human gut metagenome | biome: human gut; feature: human-associated habitat; material: faeces...
CCAACCGCCGCGGCCTGCCGGGCTTCGGCATGGAGTGGCTGGAAGAAATCAGCGGCGACTACAGCGGCCAGTGCATGCAAGACTACCTGAGTGCCATCGACGACATTTGCAAAGAACCGTATGCGGACAAAGACCGCTTGGGATGCGTGGGGGCCAGCTTCGGAGGCTACAGCGTGTACTATCTGGCCGGGCACCACGACAAACGCTTCAAATGCTTCATCTCGCACGACGGCATCTTCAACACACAACAGCAATATTACGAAACGGAAGAAATGTGGTTTCCCAACTGGGACCTCGGCGCAGGCCCTTGGCGTAAGGGCATCAGTGCCGACCCGGACAACGCGGAAAAGGTGAACGACGGGCAGAAGGTGAACCCCTTCACCACCAGTCCCCACCTCTACGTAGACCGTTGGGACACGCCCATCCTTTGCATCCACGGCGAAAAAGACTACCGCATCCTCAGCTCACAGGGACAGTCGGCTTTCAGTGCCGCCGTCATGCGCGGCATCCCTGCCGAACTCTTGTTGTATCCCGACGAGAACCACTGGGTATTGAAACCCCAAAACGGCATATTGTGGCAGCGCACTTTCTTCCGCTGGCTGGACCGTTGGTTGAAAAAATAAATTAAACGATAAACGTCATGAACCAAACTTCGAATCAAAAATTAAATGACAAGACGTGGGCACGTTGGTCTGCCCTCTTCGTTGTGGCTTTCACCATGATGGCCGCTTACTACGTAAACGACATCATGGCTCCGCTCAAAAGCATGCTCGAAGGCGAACTGCACTGGACAAGCGGTGAGTTCGGCTTCTTCACGGGAGCCTACAGTTTCCTGAATGTCTTCCTGCTCATGCTCATCTGGGGCGGACTGATTTTGGATAAATTCGGCATCCGCTTCACAGGTATGCTGTCCGCCATCCTGATGGTAGGCGGCACGATATGCGAATACGCTGCCATCACCCGTTTCGGCGGAACCGAAGAGATGCTGTTCGGTTACAAACTGGATGTTTTCATGGCTTCGGCCGGATATTCCGTATTCGGTGTCCGGCATAACGGTGACAAAAATCATCGCCAAATGGTTTCACGGCAAGGAAATGGCTTTGGCCATGGGCGTACAGGTCGCCCTGGCCCGCGTCGGCTCGCAAGTGGCATACGCAGTAGCCATCCCCGTAGCCAAGAACTGGCATCTCGACACTCCGTTGCTCATCGGTGCCATCCTGCTCGTCGGCGGACTGATTTCTTTCCTGTGCTTCACTTTCATGGACCGCAAGCTCGACCGCCAGGTCACGATCGACACCTCCTGCGGCGATGATGAAAAATTCTCCTTCAAGGATGTGGTGGCCGTAGTCAGCAATCCGGGATTCTGGCTCATTGCTCTCCTGTGTGTCCTGTTCTATTCTTGTGTATTCCCCTTCCAGAAATTCGCTACCGAATTGATGGTGACGAAATACAACGTATCCGAAGACATTGCCGGTACCTTTGCGGGCCTTCCTGCTTTGGGCGCGCTGTTCCTGACTCCTGTGTTCGGCGGAATGATAGACCGGAGAGGAAAGGCTGCTTCCATTATGATGTTGGGAGCTTTTATGCTCATCTGCGTGCATGCCATCTATGCCATTCCTTTCATCCACGCCTCTTGGGTAGCCATCATCCTGATGATTATCCTGGGCATCGCCTTCTCCCTCGTCCCGTCCGCCATGTGGCCTTCCGTGGCCAAGATGTTCCCGGTCAAACAACTGGGTACGGCATACGCCCTGATATTTTTCATCCAGAACATCGGATTATGGGGTATCCCGGCTCTCATTGGCAGCGTACTCGAAAACTATTGCATCACGGGCCAGGAAGTGGTAAACGGTAAAACAACCAATCTTTACGACTATACCCTCCCCATGTGCATTTTCACCGGTATAGCCATTCTCTCCCTGTTGGTGGCCTTCCTGCTCAAGTCCGCCGATAAGCAATACGGTTACGGATTGGAAAAAGCCAACCTCAAGAAATAAATCTTCCCACAGCGGGAAAAGCCGGTATTTGGAGGTACGCCGAAAAATACCGGCTTTTGTTTTTCCCTTTTCTGTCTGTCCGGTTTTATTCCTCTTGGAAATACAACGTAAAGGTCTTAGCCGTCCCACAAAATCAGCATTATAAAAAGCTGTATTTCAAATACTAACAAAACACAAATTAATCTCCGCAGAACGAAAAAAAGATTGGCTGTGATTGAAAAATCAATCGGCTGAGACTAAAAAATCGTTTGGCGCAGAACCGTGTAGCGATGTCCTTACCCCTCTACCGTGTTGTAAAAGAAAAGAAATCCAAATACTGAAATTCAGAGGAACCCTCATATATTAATATAATATAAAATAGAGTGAATATATTTCTTCTTATATTAAAATTACTATATTTGCAAACGAAATAGTACATTCATGCTCAAGGAAATGAAGGGAAGCATTCCCGTATGCATGCAAGAAAAATACCGTTAACTTCCCACTTAAACCAACTAAGCAATGAGAAAAAGACTATTCTATTCTTTATTTTTAGGTGCGGCATTGTGTATGACAACGGCGTGCAGCGATGATGACAACAACGGAAATGAAGGTTCGGGCGGTGGAAATGGAAACGGTAACGTCCCCGTCACGACCGTAGAGCAGGCACAAGAGGAGATAGACCGTGTGGGCAAGGCATTGGCCGCAAAGATAGATGTGGAACGCCTCAAACCAACCATCTCGCTGTTGGAATATTGCGAAAACACGTTCTTCAACGAGGATGACGAAGTCATGCTCCCCGACAACCCGAACCGTCCGGATTACGGTTGGAGAAGCCTCATGCGCACCATGCGCCTTAGCGCACAAGGAGACATTGCCGCACTGGCCTCCAAGCGAGCCATCGGCGATGTGTACGAAATCAGCCAACTCCACGGAGAATGGAAATGGAACGAAACTACGGAAGAGTGGGATCAAATTGCCGATGCATCGATGAGGAATTCCGCCATCTATACGTTCAGATACGAAGGAAAAAACTGTGTAGCCGAAGTGAAAGGCAGCGGCCAAGAGTTTGAATTCGTCCGTAAAGATGCAACCGGGAATGCCTATTCCGAAACCATCAAGATTCCGGCTACCCTTACAGGCACCGTAAAACTCGACGGCAAACTCATGGCCCAGCTTACCGTCAACACGGAAGCCTGCGACTATGTCGGCAAGCAATATTCCGCAAATGCAACGTTCGAGGCTGCCGATGCCGGTTATAAAGTCACCCATTCTTTGTTTGACAATAACAGCGAGGCTGCCGTGAAATCGGAACTTTACAGCGGAAACGAACGACTGATTACCATGTCATGCAGCGTGAACGGGCATAATTTGGCTGACATAGATTTGATCGAATCCGGATATTTCGACGGAAACGCCAACTTGAAAAACGGAATCCTGGGTTGCAACATCATGGACGACATAAGCCTGAACATCACTGCCGACAACAACAACGGGCTGGTAGATGCCTTCGACTATGACGGGTACTATTATTACTACCAAGGAAATGCGGAAGGTTCTTTGGAAAGCGTAAAAGAGGCTGCCCGATTGGAAACACAAAGGGCTGTCGATGCCGCCAACCAATACGTACAGGCTGCGATGTTCTTCAAGAACAGCACCTATTCCGTACCTCTGACATGGCAAGCCGTCCATTACGATTATTCATATCCCGGAAGCTATTATTATTCCGGTGAATGGTCGGCCGAACCGGTATTGAACTTCGAAAATGGCACGACCTACACGTTCGGAGAGTATTTCACGGTTGCACGTTTCCAATCTCTGATTGCTGCGTATGAAGAATTGTTCGGGCGCTTCGAGAATTTATAACATACTTTTTTAATTTAACCATGGCAGGCTGACTCGCGTTTCCACTTCGTGGGAATCCGTTGTCGGCCTGCTTTCACGTGTGTCCGGCATACTCGCATGTACAAAACCATTAGCACTTTGTTCCTGCTCGTTGGGCTTCACCAAAATCTACGTGCCTCGCTCGCAGACAGCCTGCAAAGCGAACGAATGGAAGAAGTGGAAGTGAAGGCTTACAGTCCACGCATTTTATCGGACGACCAGAACGGACGTTTGTACTGGAACATGGAGTCGCTGGCAGACATGCCTCATGTATTGGGCAGTGCAGACCCCTTACGCAGCTTGCAACTTCTTCCGGGAGTAGCCACCAACAACGACTATACCTCCGGCATCCACATACAGGGATGTGCAGCTTCCCAAAGCGTATTGAACATGGACGGGGCACCGATATTCAACGCTTCCCACCTGTTAGGCCTGTTTTCCGTATTCAACGCCTCCCACTTCCGCGGCATGGCATTGGTCAAGAACCGTCACGATGCCGCTTTCTCCAACCGTTTGGGCGGAGAAATTTCTTTCTACCCTACCGATTCCATAGCCCGTAAAGTCCATCTTGATGCCACTGTCAGTTTTATGGAAAGCGAAGGTACGTTGACGCTCCCGACCGGCGAGCATTCCACGCTCTACTTATCCGGACGGGGAAGCTATTTGAACCTGCTCTACGGCAACCTGTTGGAAATAGACGAGATGCAACTCCGCTATGGCCTGCAAGACTATAACCTGACTTTTGTGCAACAAGCCGGAGCGCACGACAAAATCCGCCTTAGCCTGTATCACGGACAAGACCGTATGAATCTGTTGCAGGAAGACTTTGCAGACGAAAACAAGCTGAATTGGCAAAACACGGCTGCCGCATTGCACTGGCAACACCATTCTTCCCGGTTTATCCTCCAACAAAACGCCACTTTCAGCCGCTACCGCAACACATTGGATATGGGTATCAGTTCCGTATCCCTCAACCTGTCTTCCGGAATCACGCAAGCCGGTTACGCCGCCCGTTTGGAATGGACACGGGGCAATCTGCAATGGAACGGCGGTGTGGAATACAACTATTACCATTTCCGTCCCATGCAGTTCGAAGTCTCCGGTTCGTTCATCGAAAACGAAACACCCAAATTCCGTGAAGATGCCCACGAAGCCAATGCCTACCTTCAGGCCGACATTTCCCTCCACCCCTCCTGGTCGGTACTCGGAGGATTGAGACTGTCATCCTACCACAGCCATGGCCGCAGCTTCATTTCGCCAGACCCGCGCATCACCCTGCACTACCATCCCTCGTCCTCCCATACTTTGTCCGTACATTACGGTCTGTACCACCAATACCTTCATCAAATGTCCGTCTCCAACGGTGGGTTGCCCGTAGACTATTGGACCTCTTCGTCTCCTTCCGTACGCCCCCAACAGGCTCATTCCATCGCCTTGGGTTATCATTTCCGGTCGCAAAAAAGAATGATGGAAATCAGTGCGGAAGTTTACTATAAGAAGCTGAGCCATCAGCACGAATATTCAGGTTCCATATTGGATTTCTTCACGCAGGTCTACCACATAGAAAACAATATGATACATGGGAAAGGCTATAACTACGGTCTGAATCTCATGCTGAAAAAGAACAGAGGCAAACTCTCCGGTTGGGTCAGTTATGCCATAGGAAGCAGCCGACGCCGTTTCCCCGAACTTAGTCCGACAGAATGGTTCAATTCGACTTTCGACCGACGCCACGACTTGTCCGTAGTAGTCAACTACCGGTTCAACCGGCATTGGAGCTTGGGAGGAGATTTCGTATACGCCAGTGGCACGCCCTACACCAAAGCCAAAAGCGTGTACGTCATCAATAACAATTTGGTGAGCGAATACGGAAAGTACAACGGCTCCAACCTTCCTGCCACCCACCGCATGGACATCGCCCTGACCTACCGTTTCACTCCCCGTGGGCACAGGGAGCAAAGCCTGAACCTCTCCATTTATAATTTATATGCCCGGCGTAATGTCCTTTTCAGTTACTTGGGCTTTCAGGAAGAGAACTTCGGCTACAAACATGTGTATTCCCTTTGCCGCATGCTGCCTTCCATCGGTTATACTTTAAATTTCTGAGTCATGAAACCATATTGCATATACACACTCGGACTGATACTTCTGGCATGTGCCACACTTACGGCCTGCATGGAGGAAGAAGACGCAGAACTCCAAACGCAATTAGTCGTAGAGGGATGGATTGAGGACGGCGGCTACCCCGTGGTCTTATTGGGCGAAACCCATGCCATAGACGCCGGTATGCAGAATATTGAAAACTATATCGTACGTTGGGGGAAAGTAACCATCTCTGACGGGACCGACAGTGTGATTCTGACCGGAGGATATGACAATGACTTCTTTCCGCCCTATAAATACACGACATTCAAAATGACCGGACAGGCCGGAAAAACTTACACGCTGACTGCCGAGTATCGGGGGAAAAAAGCTACAGCCGTCACGACCATCCCCCAACCCGTCGAACTGGACTCCCTGCATGTCGTCCGCAGCGAAAGCGACACCTTATTCTATATAAAAGCTTTTTTTGAAGACAATCCCGACGAAAGGAACTACTATGGACTGTTCAGCAAAAGACACGGAAAAGACAAAGCTTTTCTCTTATCTTTCATGGGGGTATTCTCGAATGAAGTCATCCCCACGCACGTGGCGGCCGACGTGTACTGCGGGACCTCCGTCTATACGGAAGCAGACAGGAACGCATCCGCCTATTTCAAAAAGGACGACTTGGTACAAGTAAAACTCTGCCGTATGGACCAGGCCGCTTACGAATTCTGGAAAAGTTACTCCAACCTGAACAACCTGTCTTCCAATATGTTCTTCCCCTACACTAACGACTTGGAATCCAATGTCCGAGGCGGAAAAGGCTATTGGTGCGGATACGGAGCCAGCACCCTATCCGTGCGCATCCGCTGACTACAATCACAACGCAATCAAATCGGCATATTCCGCCCTTGCCTCATGCAACAAATCCCAGGGCGACAACTTGACCTGCAAACCGCGCTGCCCCGCACTGACATAAACATAATCGTACTGTGCTGCCGTCTCGTGCACGTAAGTGGGAAAATGTTTCTTCATCCCTATCGGGGAACATCCGCCCCGGATATAACCGGTCGTAGGCAAAAGTTCCTTCATCGGCAGCAATTCGCATTTCTTATTGCCGCTCACACGGGCCGCTTTCTTCAGGTCTATCTCATGTTCTCCGGGTACTACGCAAACAAAATAACCGGTCTTGTCACCATACAGCACGATAGTCTTGAACACCCGTTCCACATCTTCGCCCAACTGGGCAGCCACGTGCACGGCACTCAAATCCGATTCGTCCACCTCGTATGGAATCAATTCGTATGCGACCTTGGCCTTGTCCAACAAGCGTGCCACATTGGTCTTGTTAATCTTTTGCCTTGCCATAAAGCACCTCCTTTAAATATGCGGCTGTATAACCTTTCCCATAACGCACCAAATCCTCGGGCGTACCCTCGAACAAAAGCTCGCCGCCGCCACGTCCGCCGTCCGGTCCCATATCGATGAGGAAGTCCGCTGACTTGATGACATCCAGGTTATGTTCGATAACCATCACGGTGTTGCCTTTGTCCACCAGACGGTTCAATACGCCGAGCAACACGCGTATGTCTTCAAAATGCAATCCGGTGGTCGGCTCGTCCAATATATATATGGTTTGCCCCGTGTCGCGCTTGGACAGTTCCGTGGCCAACTTGATGCGTTGGCTTTCGCCACCCGATAACGTGGTAGAGGGCTGCCCCAGTTTGATGTATCCTAAGCCCACATCCTGCAAAACTTTGATTTTATTCAGAATCACCGGCTGGTTCTCGAAGAACTCCACTGCACGGTTAATCGTCATATCCAAAACGTCGGCTATGGATTTGCCTTTAAAACGAACTTCCAGCGTCTCACGGTTGTAACGCTTTCCGTGGCATACCTCGCACGGGACATACACATCCGGAAGGAAATTCATCTCGATGGTCTTATATCCGTTTCCACCACATGCCTCGCAACGTCCGCCCTTCACATTAAAAGAAAAACGTCCCGGCTTATAACCTCGTATCTTCGCCTCGGGAAGACTGACGAAAAGCGCACGGATATCGTTGAACACACCGGTATAGGTAGCCGGATTGGAACGCGGCAAACGCCCGATGGGGGACTGGTCCACACTGACCACCTTGTCTACAAATTCCAAACCTTCAACTTTGTCGTAAGGCAAAGGATCGCGCAAGGAACGGTAGAAATGTTGCGAAAGGATAGGCTGCAAAGTATCGTTAATCAACGTGGACTTTCCGCTTCCGGACACCCCCGTAATGCAAATCAACTGCCCCAAAGGGAATTCAACATCCACACCCTTCAGATTGTTTCCCCGTGCGCCCCTCAACCACAAAGAGTGTCCGTTGCCCTTCCTGCGCTGCCCGGGGATTTGAATGGAACAAGTACGGTTCAGATAACGTGAAGTCAACGTATCTTGCTTCAACATCTCTTCCGGCGTGCCCTGGAAGACCACCTCGCCTCCCAACCTGCCGGCTTTCGGCCCCATATCAATGATATAGTCGGCACTCTCCATCATTTCTTCGTCATGTTCCACCACAACCACTGTGTTTCCCGTGTCACGCAAAGCCTTCAGGGAGCTTATCAACCGACGGTTGTCCCGTTGGTGCAGACCGATACTGGGTTCGTCCAAAATATACAAGACATTGACCAGTTGAGAACCAATCTGCGTGGCCAAACGGATACGCTGGCTCTCGCCGCCCGATAATGACACCGACGAACGGTTCAAGGACAGATAATCCAAGCCCACATCCATAAGGAACTTCAGGCGCGAACGGATTTCTTTCAAAATTTCCGGGGCTATCTTTCTCTGCCGGTCGGTCAGCCGTTCCTCCACGTGCAACATCCAATCATACAATTCACCGATATCCATCGCCGACAACTCCGCAATGTTCTTGTCTGCCATACGGAAATGCAAAGCTTCCTTATTCAAACGGCGTCCTCCACATTCCGGACAAGTCACCGTCTTGGAGAACTGTTCCGCCCATTTCTGTGCCGAAGCCGAAGTTTCGTTCTCTTGCATCATCTGGATGTATTTCACCAATCCCTCGTAGGTCACATAATAATCCGACGAGGTGTGCACCAACTGAGACTTGATGCGCACGCGATCCATGCTGCCGTTCAATATTTCGTTCAACGCTTCCTCCGGCAAATCCTTGACCGGTGTCTTCACATCAGCGTCGTATTTTTCCAACAAAGCATCTATCTGCCAGAATATCATGCTGTTTTTATACTTCCCCAAAGGTTGGATAGCCCCCTCGTACACCGAAAGGTTACGGTCCGGAATCACTTTATCCATGTCTATCAGGCTGACATAGCCCAATCCTTTGCACCGCGGACAAGCCCCCTGCGGAGAGTTGAAAGAAAAGTTATGAGGAGCCGGGTCACGGTAGGACAAACCGGTTTCGGGGCACATCAAACGTTTACTGTAATGACGTACGGTCTCTGTTTCGGCATCGTAAACCATAAGTTGACCTTCCCCCTGTTGCATGGCCGTGGCCACACTGGCGTGCAACCGTTTGTCATCCTTCTGCTGTACGCAAAGCTTATCCACAACGATTTCTATGCTGTGGTTCTTATAACGGTCGAGTTTCATCCCATGGACTATCTCGCGAATCTCGCCGTCCACGCACACATATAAATACCCCTTGCGGCGTATCGTCTCGAACAGTTCTTTGTAATGTCCCTTACGGTTACGCACCACAGGAGCCAGCAGATAGATGCGCCGCCCCTCGTAATCCCTGATAATCAAATCTATCACCTGCTCTTCGGTGTAACGCACCATCTTCTTGCCCGACAAATAGGAATAAGCCTCTCCGGCACGGGCATACAGCAAACGCAGGAAATCATAGATTTCGGTAGTGGTCCCTACTGTAGAACGGGGATTTTTATTGGTCGTCTTCTGTTCGATGGAAATCACAGGACTTAACCCTGTAATCTTGTCTACATCCGGACGCTCCAAGTTACCCAAAAAGTTACGCGCGTATGCCGAAAATGTTTCTATGTAGCGACGCTGACCTTCGGCGAATATCGTATCGAAAGCCAATGAAGACTTCCCACTCCCGCTCAACCCGGTAATCACCGTCAGACTGTTGCGCGGCAGTTCCACATCCACATTCTTCAGATTGTGCACCCGCGCGCCGAACACTTCTATTTTTTCTGTTTCGTTATCCATCATTCTATTAATCATTTCCATTGGTGCCCGTCCCCGAATAACCGGTCAGCACATTCACATCTTTTCTTATCTTATATTCCTTGCCGTCGGCTCCGCGTGCATTGACCACCACGAAATACACCCCGTCTTTGACGGTCTTGCCATGAAACTTCCCATCCCATCCGCCGTCCAGAGTATCCCAAGCGTACAATTTCTGTCCCCACCGGTTGAAAATGACAGCTTTGAAGCTGACGATGGACTGATAGCCTTCCTTTACCTTATATATATCATTGTAACCGTCTCCGTTGGGAGAAAAAGCATTCGGCATTTCCAGAACAGACTCGCTGATGGAGACCACAAACGGTTCTGCCGTCCCCTCTTCGGGAAACACGATAGTATCGTTGCCATGCACGAAAGTGGCATAAAATTGCACGTAAAACGTACCGCTTTCGGTGAAAGTGTACTCCAGATTCTCATCGAAACGGTCTATAATCGGAGTATTCTCTTGTCCTTCGCGATACACACGCCACTCATACCGTACCGTATAATTCCCTAAATCTTCCACATTGGAAGTAAAATGCCCCGCCAACGGAGCCGACTGGGGTTCGGACGCATCTTCCAACTCTTCGCCCGTGGCCGTCGTATAACGCGCAGCCGGATTAGCCGTAGGATAAGCCGTTTGTGCCGAAAGCGAAAAAGAAACAGCACTGAATAAACCTAAAAACAAATACTTCAAAATAGTTTTCATGCCTGAATATTTGTGCAAAAATAATGTTTCCCGTTGACATAACCACTTTTTTTATGTAATTTTGTCCGCAATATCAGAAAAAAAGAAATGGCACACTGGAAAAGATTTATATATGTCGTAATCGCCCTGTTTTCCTTACAACTGACGGCTCGTGCGCAGGAGACGGAAACTTTCGTACATACCATTAAACAAGGAGAAACGGTATATTCCATAGCCCGCACTTATCAAGTGTCTCCCGAATCTATCCTCAAGCTGAACCCGACGGCCTCTACAGGTATCAAGGCCGGAGAAACACTGACGATTCCGCAACAGCAAAACGGTACGCAAGAAAAACGTTTCCATACGATTCAAGCCGGAGAAACACTTTACAAACTGACTAAAACTTACCAAGTAAGTGCCGACGATATTTGCAAAGCCAATCCGGGACTTACGGCCGAAAACTTCAAAGCGGGAATGGTTATCCGTATCCCGGCTTCCACCACACCCATGAACACGCCCCCGGCGAAGGAGACCGCCCAACCGCAAGGGGTAGCACAATCCGGATGCCGGGAAATGCACAAGGTAAAACGCAAGGAAACTTTATACAGCATCGCCCGGGATTTCAATCTGACAGAAGCCGAACTGAAAGCGGCAAATCCGGAAATGAATGAGCCTGGTTATAAACTCCGCAAAGGAGACTTCGTCTGTATCCCCTTCCCTAAACCGGAAAAGCCGAAAGAAATCATTCCTACCAATGAAGAACTGATGGGGAAGAAAGCCGTATCAGCCCCTCAGAAACTGATACGTATGGGAGTCATCCTGCCTTTTAAGGGAGGTTCGGCGGACAACGATAAAATGATAGAATTCTACAGGGGAGTGCTGATGGCTGTAGAAGAGATAAAGAAATCCGGTACGTCGGTGGATGTTTTCGCCTATGATTCCGGCAAAAGCGCAGGTGACATCAAGGCCGTCGTAAACAGCCACCCCATTACAAACCTTGATTTCATCATCGGCCCGTTGTATCCGGAACAGATAGCCCCACTTAGCAAATTCTGTCAACAGCATCATATCAAACTGGTAGTCCCGTTTTCGTCTCTCGGTGATAACGTATATGAAAACCCATACTATTACGCCATCAACCCTCCCAAATCATACCAGTTTGCAGAAACATCCCGGCTGACCACGGAACTCTTCGGAAAAGACAACGTCATTTTCTTGGAAGGCACTGAAAACGACAAAGATGCGGCTGCATTCATCGATGCCACCCGAAAACGGTTACAACAAAACGGCAGTAAAGCAAACCGCTTGAAACTCAACGATGACGAAATAAAGTGGATGGAAGCAATGACCCAATACAAAGACAACGTCATCATTCCCAACTCATCCGGTATCAAACTGTTGAACCAATTGTTTCCCAAGTTGAAAGAGTTCACTAAAAAGAATCCCGAATACAGAATCAAACTGGTGGGCTATCCGGAATGGCAGACATACGCCAGCAATCATCTGGAGAACTTCTACCAATTCAACACATACGCCTATTCTTCCTTTTTCAGGAATCCGCTGAACGGTAACGCCGACGAATTTGAGAATGCCTACCAAAAGGCCTTTCACACACCGACCCTCGTGTCGTGGCCACGTTTCGGTATGCTGGGTTTCGACACGGCTATTTATTTCCTGAAAGGCATATCTACGTATGGAGAAGCTTTCGACCAGCATCTTTCGCAAATCGTCACGACTTCTTATCAACACCGCTTCGACTTCCAACGCATCAGTAATTGGAGCGGCTTTATCAACCGTGAAGTCGAATTCATCCACTATAGTCCATCCCACAGCATTGAACTAATCCGACTGAAAAAATGAGAAAAGCATTCCTCATCGCGATAGCGGCCTGCTGCATCGGGACCTCTAAAGTGTACGGGCAAATCGGTGAACCGCGTAACGACCTGGCCATAGGTTTCAATGCGGGATACACGCTGAACCAAGTCATGTTCAACCCTACCATCCAACAAAAATTCAAAGGGGCGCCGACTTTCGGTTTTACGGCCAGATATACCTGCGAGAAGTATTTTAAAAGCTTGTGCTCTATCCAACTGGAAGTCAATTATACCAATTTGGGATGGGAGGAATTGATAGAAACGTCCGACGACACCTACAAACGGGATATCAACTATATACAAATCCCGTTGTTAGCCCGCATGGGTTGGGGCTACGAACAAAAGGGTGCTTTGTTTTACGTCGTGGCCGGTCCGCAAGTCGGCTTTTATTTAGGCGACAAGGGGCACAAAGGTGGGCTTTTCAACGACTCAACCCTGAACCTCCGTCCGGGACAAGTAAACCAACAATACGACATGCCGGTAAAGAACAAATTTGAATATGGCATCACAGCCGGTGCAGGTCTTGAGGTCAATACCAAAATCGGACATTTCCTTTTGGAAGGCCGTTACTACTACGGTTTGAGCGATATATTCGGCAACGGCAAGAAAGACGTGTTCGGTCGGTCGGCCAATGGCACCATCGTGGTAAAAGCCAGCTACCTGTTCGACATCGTACGGACACGACGGACTTCGAACAAAAAATAAAAAAGGACGAAAAAAGTGCGTTAAAATTAATCCATTCCAACGCACTTTCTTTTTATTCTATTCCTCTTTTCCCCTATCTCAAACGGTCTAGCGAACGGACGATCAATTCGTCCTTCATGATGTTCCGGAAAGCCAGATAGTCTAATATCAATCCTACCGCCGGAAAGGCCGCTGTCCAGGAAAGGGTGAAATCAGCATCATAACGGGATTTAAACACGTAAACGAAAACCCCGAACACGATATAGTAGCCCACCAGGATAAGGCTGCTGAACACAGACAAGCGCACCTGAAACATACGGCGCTTAAACAAAAATATGGCTGCAAACGAAGTGAACGCTGCCAAAACTAACAGTACAAACATGGCCCACGGAGCAAAGACTCGCGCCCCGTCGGCCATCGTAAGCCATAAATTATAGAAATCTGCTACCCCGATACCGTCTTGGTGAAAATGTCCTACGGGCATGCACAAGCATACCACCGCACATACTGCGACCAAGAAAAGATAGACAGACTGGATTCTTTGGATCATACAGTTCTACAATATTATAAAAATAAGTATCGGCTTATTCTATCGTATCTTTCTCCTTCAACGGATTACGGAAATATATTTTCCCTTCTACAAATTCTTGCGTGGCAATCAACGATGGCTTCGGCAGTTTCTCATAAAAACGAGAGATTTCAATCTGTTCGCGGTTCTCGAATACTTCATCCAAATTGTCACTTACAGAGGCGAACTCCTGCAATTTTTTGGACAACTCATTCTTGATGTCCAAAGAAATCTGATTCGCACGCTTGCCAATGATAGCTACGCTCTCATAGATATTACCGGTTTCGTCACACAGATCCATAATGTCACGGGTCACTGTGTTTGTAGGCGCATTTGTTTTTTTATAATCCATAATTATATAATTGATTTACTTGTTTCTTTTACCCTTAAGACTTCTTATTCACATATTTCTCCGACTGTGCAAAAATCCGCTGCGCGTCTTTTAAATATTTAGATTCGGGATATTCGTTCATAAAGCCGTAATATTCGTCTATGGTGTCACGATAACGCTCCAACCGTTTCTCTTCCACACTTTGCTGAGCCAGTTGATATTTGGCACGCAATATCATAATGGAAAACTCCTCACGACGTTCCGGGCTAGCGTATGGATAATCCAACAAAGCATTGCGAGCCGTCACGATACAAGCCTCATAATTGCTTCCCCCATACGAGCAATTGCCCATATACGAACCTAAATCGTAATACAGCTTTGCGGCCTCGAACTCTTTTTCCACCATCTTGTCCTGCAAGGCAAAAATCATCTCCTGTGTACGGTCTTTCAGATGCGTATAGGGATAATAATCCAGAAAATCCTGAAATTCTTTCACCGCAGCCATCGTGCTACTCTGATCCAAACGCGTGTCCGGCACGCTTTCATAAAGGGAACGCCCCGCATAAAAACGGGCATACTCTACATAAACGCCTTTAGGATAAGACTGATAGTATTTCTTAAAATAGGAATGCGCCACATCGAAATTACCGTCGCAGAACTCCGACATCGCCAACATATAAAGACATTCCTCTCCTCGCGAAGTCCCTTTCATCAAAGTGACAAGCTCTCCCAACAATACGGACGAACGGGAATATTGCCCCTTGACAAAGTATTCCTTTGCAGCCTCGTACTTATAATCGTAATCTGCGGTCTTCATCACGTTGTTATACTGATTACACGAAGCCAGCAACAACATTGCCCCCGACAGCCATAAAAAAATCCGTTTCATATTGTACAATTGAACTGCAAAATTATGGAAAAGCATCGAATTTTGCAAAGAAAGGAAGTTTTTAAATGCAAAAAAAGCACATGAAACGGCTTTTTAGGGATAAAATACCTATTTTTGTAGCTTGAAGAAACTTAAAATATCCAAGCCATAATATGCCTAAATTCGAGTTGACCGCCGATTACTCTCCTACCGGAGACCAGCCGGAAGCCATTGCCCAACTCACAGAAGGAGTCTTGCAGGGCGTACCGGCCCAAACGCTGTTGGGCGTGACCGGGTCGGGTAAAACTTTCACGATAGCCAACGTGATTCAGAACATCAACAAGCCTACGCTGATTCTCAGCCACAATAAAACACTTGCCGCACAATTATATGGTGAGTTCAAAAGTTTTTTCCCGCATAATGCCGTGGAGTATTATGTGTCGTATTATGACTATTACCAACCGGAAGCTTACATCCCGTCCACCGACACCTATATAGAAAAGGATTTGGCCATCAACGACGAGATAGACAAGTTACGGCTGGCGGCCACTTCTGCCCTCTTGTCCGGACGGAAAGACGTTGTAGTCGTCTCGTCCGTCAGTTGTATTTACGGCATGGGGAATCCGGCGGCTTTTTATGATAATGTCATAGAACTGAAACGAGGCAAATTGCTGGACCGTAACGTATTCCTCCGCCGCTTGGTCGACAGCCTGTACACTCGGAACGACTTGAATCTGGAACGCGGGTGCTTCCGGGTCAAAGGCGATACGGTAGATATTTACTTGGCCTATTCGGACAATCTCCTGCGCGTGACATTCTGGGATGATGAGATCGATGCCATAGAAGAGGTAGACCCCGTAAGCTGCCTCCGTTTGGGGAGTTTCGACGAATACCGCATCTATCCGGCCAACTTGTTCATGACCACAAAAGAAAGTACGGCGAAAGCCATACACCAGATAGAAGACGACTTGCACAAACAAGTAAGTTACTTCGAAGAGATAGGAAAGCCGTATGAAGCCAAACGATTATATGAACGAGTCACGTATGATATGGAAATGATACGCGAATTGGGGCATTGCAGCGGTATCGAGAACTATTCGCGTTATTTCGACGGGCGCGAGGCCGGTACACGCCCCTATTGCCTGCTGGACTTCTTCCCCGAGGATTTCCTGATCGTTATCGACGAGAGCCACGTGTCCGTACCGCAAATCAATGCCATGTACGGCGGCGACCGCGCCCGCAAAAAGAACTTGGTGGAATACGGTTTCCGGCTTCCGGCCGCCATGGACAACCGCCCTTTGAAATTCGAGGAGTTCCAACAACTGGCCAGACAGGTCATTTATGTATCCGCCACTCCCGCCGACTATGAACTGCAACAGAGCGAAGGCATCGTGGTGGAACAGGTTATCCGCCCTACCGGTCTGCTCGACCCCATCATCGAAGTGCGCCCAAGCCTGAACCAAGTGGACGACCTGATGGAAGAAATACAGCAACGCATCGAGAAAGACGAGAGAATCCTGGTCACCACACTGACCAAACGAATGGCGGAGGAACTCACCGATTACTTCATGAAACACGACATCCGCACAAATTATATCCATAGCGACGTAGACACGCTTGAACGCGTGCAAATTATGGACGATTTACGTGCCGGACGCTTCGATGTGTTGGTCGGCGTGAACTTACTCCGCGAGGGACTGGACCTTCCGGAAGTTTCCTTAGTAGCTATCCTGGATGCAGACAAAGAGGGTTTCTTGCGTTCGCACCGCTCGCTCACACAAACCGTAGGCCGGGCGGCCCGCAACGTGCATGGCAAGGCTATCATGTATGCCGACCGCATCACGGACAGTATGCAAAAAACCATCGACGAAACCAACCGTCGGCGCGAAAAGCAACTTAAATACAACGAAGAACATGGCATCACTCCGCAACAAATCAAAAAAGGCCGGAAAATGACTGACCTTATCAGTGCCAATGCGGAAGCTCATGCGGAAACCCGTGCTTACATCGAACCGGAAGAAAGAATGGCTGTGGCCGACCCTATCATGGAATATATGACGCGCGACCAATTGGAAAAGAGCATAGAACGCAGCCGAAAACTGATGCAGGAAGCGGCAAAGAAATTAGACTTCATCGAAGCCGCCCAATACCGGGACGAAATGCTGCGCATGGAAGAGATGCTGAAAGAAAAATAAAGCACCCGGAAAAAAAGGAAAGGAGGAAGGACTTTGGGAATGTGTCTTCCTCCTTTTCCTATTTTATATAAACTTCCTCAACATACGGAAGCTTCTGTTCAGCCTCAAAAGTCTAAAACTCCCACTTGCATGCAATCGTAGGTATGGCATAAAAACGGTTGTTCTGTCCGGTTTCCGTATACACGAAATTATTACTGATTTCAACCTCCGTACCAATACTCAGCTTGAAATCGTCACTTACCCTTCTCAACGCAGCCAGATTAAACCAAAATTGCGGTTCCGACATCAGGATGAGATTCCCGTTCACGGTATTATTGTACCACAAATCGACAAAACCGCTGAACGTACACAAGCCTCCGGCAAAACGGTTTCGCCAAACGCCTGTCAACTGCCAGCTATGACAATAAGGGCCATTCTTGGCTAAGTATTTGTACATAGCCTGTACGGAAAATCCCTTGGCAAAGTCTTTGCTATTCCAGTTGTAAGCCACGCCAGTCAGATAGGCATCCCCGAAAGCATAACCATCTCCCTTTCCGGTTCCATAACTCAAACCACCGTTGTACTCCACATGGAATGCCACCGGCATTTTCTTCGTTTGGATTTCCCGGGAAAACTCGCCATAGGCTCCACGCAAAACATTGTCACCGAAATCGGCATCCATAAAAAAATAGGTACTCCCCCACTTGTCGGCAGAGAAATTCTCAACGGTTGCTGTCAGATGCTGGCGCGAAGAAATCTCGTTGCCATACATCCCATGACCCAGGTCGTAATGTAACTGGACGTTGAGTTGGGCGAGGCTTTTTGTGGCCCACAGGCACAATACCCCGACGTAAATAAACTTTTTTTTCATTACTTTTGATTTTTAAAAAACGCCGGCAAAGTTATATAAAATACTCCAAAAACGAATGTCCCCCCTAAAAGAAAGTGGAAGACCATCCATTCTACATTTCTGTATATAAAAAAGACAAGCCTCATAACCCTATAAGAATTAGATTCTTAAAAAATATCACAGCATACATGCCCAAAAAACATCGAAAAAAAATTCCTCAAATGTTTGCCGAATTAAAAAAAGTGCGTACCTTTGCAACCGCAAACGAGAAACAACACAGGCAAAACTTAAAAGTCTGAACGTTTTTCAATGCGAAAAGAGGGCGTTTAGCTCAGCTGGTTCAGAGCATCTGCCTTACAAGCAGAGGGTCGGC
>ENA-ORVB01001175-ORVB01001175.1-human-gut-metagenome-genome-assembly--contig:-NODE-1175-length-18555-cov-2.64886_pt1 | contig 18555 bp, 16 predicted proteins | sample MGYA00242090_ERZ509231 | MGnify/ENA primary metagenome ERZ509231 (study PRJEB26280, sample SAMEA2338798) | human gut metagenome | biome: human gut; feature: human-associated habitat; material: faeces...
TATAAGCAGTCAGTCGAAAGAGGAGTTCTGTGGACAGAACTGCGGAAACTCAAGCAGCATCAAATTGAATTTTCTGTTCCTCAGCCATCTTCTTCCTTTCCAGCAAAACTGCGTTGATTATCTTGTCTACACAATATACTTTCGAAGAAACCCAATTGTTGTTCTCCTGAAGGTGCTTCGCAATCTTGCATATTTCTTCCTGATTCCCTTGCTCAGCAAGCTGCTCCACCGTTCTCGCCACTTTCCTAATCTCATGTGCGTATATGGCATACTCCTGATTCAGTGCCTCGATCCGTTCAAAATGCCACCGCTCTAACCGGCTCTTTAAAAGGGCATTTTCTACTCCCCTCATATTGTCCATCACTTCCATAATCTTTTCGATAATAAAGAACTCAACAATATTAGACAGAATCAGAAAAATCCCTCCCACCGAAATCAAAATATAGCCCCAGGGAAATTCACGAAAATACAAGATTCCATTCAGCAGAATTACCGTTGCTGCAGGCAGCACGTAGAGATATTTAAGGTATCCATTTACAGCCTGCGCATGGTTCCAAACATCGCTATTGTTCTTCCTTAACATAACAACAATAAAAAAACGGATGACTCCCTGCAATAACAGCATCATAATCCTTCTCATGTCCGGCTCCTGACGATCCACACCAATCAGATGGTACACATACACAAAAACCACTTCCAAAGACGCAAGTATAATGACACATAACATGCTATACGGTAAAATAGCCCGCAGACTTTTGTGGAAAATGAGCCAAGCTAGGCATGCGAAGCCGAAAAAAGCCATCGTAAGATTGAATGCCGGAATCTCCAAACCATTAACCGCATAAAGGACAGATGCAATCATAGTCATATCTATCGCCCGAACCAATTTCCGATCTTCGTACATCGGGAACAGGCTTTCCAGAAAATAGTAGAACAGAAATACCTCAAAAATACAATTCAGGTATTTGAGCAGTTCGTAGATCGTTGTCTCAAATGTCATCACCAGTTCTCCTTTCTCGTCCATAGTGTACTCCCCAATGCCGGGCAAATGCTCTATCGAACTCAGCTTTCTTGCTTCTGGAGATGGTAAGTTCCTGTCCATCCGATAACTGGACAATGTTCTTTATACGCATAACGACATGATTCACATTGATAATATAACTTTTATTTCCATACCAAAATCCAAATTGATTTAGTTGTTCATAGTATTCATCCAATTTTACGGCACTCTTTATCCCTGCTCTTTCAACATTACTGTATGGGATCGCCAATCTATTAGCTGCCTGCTCGGTGAGCCAAATTTTAGTCCCTTTGTTAAAAATCGAGACGTACAAGATATCGGATATATTCAAAATGAACATTTTCCCATCACCTGCGACCGGAAACTTCTGCTTTAATTTGCCCGATAGTTCCTCAAGTATGGTATCTAAATTCAGTTCGATATCCTTTTTATTCATCCCTTTCAACAGGTATCCCTGCGGCCTACACCGGAATATTTTGCTCGCAGCCATATCATATCCTGTATAGAAAAGAATCATCACATCCTGGTCCAGTGCCCGAATATGCTCACCTGTAATACTTCCATTCATCCCCTCCATCTGAATATCCAAAAATACTGCATCAAAAGCGATATAATGTTCTAACAGATCCTTTCCATTACTAAACTCGTAGAGTTCTACATCATGCGGACAAAATTTACTGGCCAGTATCCATTGCTTTAATCTTTCCATATCTGCTTTGCAGTCATCACATAACGCAATCTTCATGTAACTCTCCTCCCCTTGTTCCAATTATATCAGCTATCTGCCCCTTCACTGGTTGATATTTTAAAATATCAATTTTTAGAATCGTTTTTATTAATTATTGTAAATTATAAGAATCTGTTTATGCATTATACTAACTCTTATAAATGATTGAGGGAGGATTCCTTTCATGAATAATTTGGGCGATAATTTGAGAACCTTACGTCTCAGTAAAAAGTACTCCCAGGCTCAAGTTGCAAAGAAACTGAATAAAACCAGAGCCACAATTAGCAATTATGAAACTGGGCAGAAGATACCCTCTGTTCAAACCTTGATTGAACTTGCCGAACTTTTTAATACTAGCTTAGACTATTTGGTGGGCTTCGATAAAGAGGACTGCATCTCCCTGCATAGTTTAAGCGACTCCCAAATACAGCTTTTACACACTATCATTGGTGAATTTCGCAATCCAAAGGTCAACAGAAAAGAACGGCTGTCCCAAAAGCAACTAGGTATCCTCAATGACCTGATTACAGAATTTCAATACCGGCTATAAGCTTTAGTGATGCCATAGTATTATTTTCTTCTCTGTTTATGAGGATTCTCCTAGTATTCCGTTCTTTCTTATGACTTAGTAACATATTCCATATGTCATAAAAAGTCCACACTTTTCCCGGCTAGTAGAAATTGTCTTATCATTCCAGCAATGTATATAATAGACTACTTCTTTCTCCATTTTCCCGCCATCGCTGCTTCTTTTTGAGCAGTCCTGCCCTGATTAAATCGTTGATGGTTCATTCTACGGTCCTGCAAGACAAATTCAGTTCTTTGGCTATTATCCCAATAGCCGGATAGCATTGATTTGCTTTATTTCAACGGTCTTTTAGGTACATATATACCGTCTTAGCCGGGTGTGGCAAATCCTACTTATAAATGTTTGAGAAATATCCCGTGAATCCCACCTTCCTATCTAATCAGTACGGAGGGGTGGACGCATAGAGGTACTTCTGCGCTCCCAGATAGGAGGAGCTACAGAATGAATTTGTCCACCAGAGTGTGGAGGAACTACTGTCTCTGCCGGCATATCCTCCCATCTATCATCATCTTCATCCCTGCGCCGCACGATTTCCTCCTCCAGTTCAAACCGGTCTACATAAAACACCTGCCGCACTGCCTGCTCCGGGACTTCATAGGGGGCCCAAAAGTGGATTCCCCATTTTAAAAACAGGGGAAGTTCTGTCTGCATGGGACAATATCCCGTCTTAGCCAGAATGAAATGTCCTTTTGGCAGAGTTTTCAGCTCATCCGGCGACATTAACGGACGGCTAATCATCTGCAAGCTCTGACTATGATCATTCTTCCCTCTGGAGATAGCGCCGGAAAGCACTGTTCGGTTTCCCGATGCTTTGGATAGAATCTCTGCACTTTCTGAATTGGGTGCAAAACCACCGAACAAAATATTCTGGCAATTGTCGATAATGATGCTGGAACCTTCTTTCCCATAGTTTTTCTCCAACTGCGCGAAGCTCTGAATAATCGGAACCATGCTGATCTGCCTGGACCGGCCAGCGGATAACATCATCTCCATAGATTCGATTTTAGGGATTGTACCAATCTCGTCGGTAAACATCATCACCCGGTTCGGCAGTTTTCCACCATGTTCATTGGCTATGGTCAGCATTTCCCGATAGATCTGCTGGAGGAATAGGGAAACCATGAAATACTTGGTATTATCTTCCTCCGGAAGCACAATAAAGATTGCGGACTTCTGTAAGCAGAAGGTTTCTGTATCCAGCGTACTGTCAAAACACAGAACCTGCTCCATCTCGCTGTCCAGGAAGGCATTCAAACGGCTCATAGCTGTTGATATGACAGACGCCATCGCCTGATCTGCGGAATTGAGCGTAGCTCCGGCTAACCACTTCGCTTTATGATCAGATGGCAGCTTATCCATCAAGAGCTGGAACAGACTGCGATTCTTTACCGGAGAGGGTGCCAGTAAATCCTGAATCAGTTTAAACACGGAAATGATGTGTCGTTTCTTTGACGGACAGTATTCCGCAATCAGCAGGATCACGGATGCCAGCATACCTTCTGCCGCGTCATAGAAAAATGCATTCTGCCCGTAACTATTGGTAGAGGCCCCACCTGAACATATGATGGTCTTTGCCGTAATCTTTGCGTATTTTTCTGCCTTCGCTTTTGCCGCCAGATTATTCGGGGCTTTCAAATACGCATCCATATACTTATTTACCAGCATCAGGATATTATTCCCATCTGAACGAGTAGGATTGCGGAGATCCAAGACGGCGATACGGTACCCATAACAGTCCCTAGCGATTCCCGCATAGTTCCGGAACAGGTCGCCCTTGGTATCGGTCGTCAGGAAACTCATCCCAGATGCACAGGCATATTCGATATTGGGGTATAAGAAGTTTGCGGTCTTACCCACTCCTGCTGCCCCGATCATGAGACAGTGAATATCTCCATTGTCTACCAGTGCTGTGATGGAATTTCCTTTCTTTTTGTATCCAACTACCAACCCCTGCTCTTTTGGTAGATGCTTTCCTGCTCTCCATTGCTCCGGTTCATATGGTACATGAGCATACGTTTCCCGTATTTCCTTTTCCGTTGCAAACCGTGCAGTTCCATACTGCCCATCTCCTACCGTTCTCGATTTAATTCCGTATGCCCTCAAAATACAGATGTTTGAACATCTATTTTTTAAGGTTTCGACAGTCAACACTCTGTGTTTTGTGCAGAATCCTCTCTTTTCTTCCTTAAATGCAAAATTTCTCCCCTGGATTGTGCAGGATTCGTCCTTTCCCTTCGAAAATGCACAATCTTCGCCATGGATTGTGCAGGATTTGTCCTTTCCCTCTGAAAATGCACAATCTTCGCCATGAATTGTGCAGAATTCGCCCTTTCCCTCTGAAAATGCACAATCTTCGCCATGAATTGTGCAGAATTCGCCTTTTCCCTCCGAAAATGCACAATCTTCGCCATGAATTGTGCAGAATTCGCCTTTTCCCTCCGAAAATGCACAATCTTCGCCATGGATTATCCTAAAAATTTTTCGCATCATGGCTCAAGAGTCCCCTATAGAAATTATTCCCCCACAGAACTCTCTTTTCTGCAAATACAACAATGCGGCAGTTCCAAGCAAATGCTTCAAACTGCCGCCATTCACACTTCTATTCTATTCTATTCTTCCTCAACCCTCTGAGGCGTTCTTGCTGAAACACAGTAAACCTTTACCGAGCGTTCCATCCGGCTGTTAAAGAAGATCCTGTCTCCCGTATGACTGTATATGGGATGAGGGTGGGCATCCTGCCCCAGCCAGTCACTTTCATGTTTGCAAAGAGGAATCCAGGTCAGAGTTCCCTTTTCCCAGTCCGGAATGACCTTGCAGATATACTCCGCATCCTTTTTATGTGGATCCGGCCCGTTATCTGTACTGTTTTCCCAAACCCGTTTTACCTCCCAGGGATATTTAAAATACCCGTCGCACACCAGGTTTCCCCTGTGATCCATAGTAAAATGGCCGTAGGCATTGTAATCATCCGGCAAAGCAATTTCCCAGTACCTCTTTGTAGCCAGCTCATACCGGCCAACCATAGCCGGACCGTCTGCATAGCCGCCATGATAAATAATCTGAGTTCCGTCATCGCTCCACATCTCATGGCAGACCCAGTCCTCTGCTCTCCGGGCAAAGCCTCTTGGATTCCCCAGGGTATCGCTTCCCTCTGTGCGGACACGAATCAGAGAATCCGTTTCATGGTCATACATCCAGATACGCCGGATCCCGCAGTCAAAGCTGGGCCACTCATGGTTATACATAATAATTTCCGGATTGATTGGATGAAATTGCACATGGGTAATCCAGCATTTCGGAACTGTTTTTTCAAACAGCAGCTCTCCTGTTTCTGTATCATAAACACAGAGATAGCTGTTTAAATTTTCCTCCTGCACCCGTCCGTCAATATCATAAGCCGGACGCCGGTCAAGCCCGGTTCCCTCTGTTTCCGGATCAAAATCCAGACATCTGCCGTCTGTCATAGGGACACAAAAGCGCTTTCCATCTGCACTGACATGAGTAAATGCCGTCATTCGCTCCTCCGGTATCCGGTTCAGCACAGTAATCCTTCCATCCCGGTCTGCCCTGCATATTTTATCATCCTGAATAAAATAAATGATTTCCCTTACATAATCGAGACAGACACTGGCCTTCCCCAGCCCCCGATTCTTCTCTCCGTCAAAGTAAACGTAGCTTTTTAAAGTACCTGCCTGATTCTGTGTAAGAACCTTCTCTTTTCCGGTAAACAGATCCTTTACTATCACATTGGGGCTTCCCCCCTGATCACTTATCATATAAACTCTGTCTCCGCTCTCCCCAAGAGACGAGCAGGTAAAATACAAAAGCTGAGTATTATATTCCTGTCCATCCAGGCAGCCGCCTGCCAGCATCCGTCCGTTTAATGGTGTTTCCTTCACAAATCACAGCTCCTTTCCCCCTAAAACCATCTCCAAAAGCACATAAATCACTCCGCCTCCGCAGCTTCCTTCCTCTTCCGACTCCTCTCCTGCCATATTCACATAACACAGCATTGAGTGCTCAGTTCCGGACTTCAGAAGTTCAAGCGCGCGGTTCATCATAACTGCCTCCGCACGGCCGCCTCCTATGGTTCCAATGCAATGGCCGTCTGGCTGTACCAGCATTTTCGTTCCCGCCTCACGAGGCGTAGAGCCCTTTTTTCCAACAATAGTTGCCATCACACCAGCCTTTCCCCCATTTCCAGTCTTCAAAAGGGCGTGAAGCATATCTCTGGAATATCCGTTCTGTCTAATTCCTCTGTTTTTCACCTGAATAATCTCAGCCATAATCGCAACTCCCAGTTCTGCCGGAGTTTCTGAGCCAATATCCAATCCTATCGGCGTGTGGATGCGCTCAATTACCTGAGGCGCTGCTCCGTATTCCAAAACAGCGTCTTTCACCATCTGTACTCGTTTCCGATTTCCCAGCATTCCAATATAAGCATGAGGCTTTTCTACGATTTTCTTCAGACAAATCTGATCGTAGACGTGTCCCCTGGTTACAAGAACGAAATAGGTACTGCTGCTGCCCGGTATTTGATCCAGACCCGCTTCAAAGGGTTCGCAAATCACCTGGCTGGCCCCTGCCCGTCTTGCATTGTCTGCAAATACAGGACGATCCTCCAGCACAATTACTTCAAAGCCCAGCATCCTTCCAATCTCAATGACCGGAATGGAAACATGACCTCCGCCGCAGATAACCAGACAGTTTTCCTGCCCCAGCCAGTCGCAGAAAACCGGTATTCCTGCCACCTCAGCCATGCTGTCTCTGCACTGTTTCTTATCTCGAACCGCTATCCAGACCTCTTCCTTATGTTCCTCCAGGTATCCTTTTTCCTCTGTATCAAATATCAGCTGCCCATCTGAAAAAAGAGCCTTTTCTCCAAAATGCGGCCCCGCCAGCACTGTCACTGCCAGATTCTGTTCTTCCGGATTACATCGGGAAACCGCTTCATAAAAGCTTCGCATCCCACATTCCCCTCTTTCTTTTATTTCATTTTCTCTGTAACACTTCTGCTGCGCTCTTACTTTGGCAGCTGGGCAAAAAACAACTCATACAAATCATCTTCCCCTTTTAAAACCGGAGAATTCTCTCCGCCTCCATTGGTACTGCGTTTCATAGCGGCATAAAGCTCCTCCCCCGCCTGAAGCAAATCCATTTCATAAAGCTCCTCTCCCTGCTCCCTGCAGATTCTGCAGAAATCTGATAATGGATTCTGACTTTTTCTTGTATCCCAAAGCCGTTTCCTAAGCTGTATATCCTCAGCTGCCTTTTTCTGAAGTATTTCCAGAGAAGCTGCAACGTCCATAGTTTTTATACTCCTTTATTTTCTTCTCGCATCATGTTTCTTTTGAAAAACCTTTCCTGTCTTATCTGCCAGAAAACCGGCGCCTATAGCCAGAGCCGTAGGCATCAGCCATCCAAAGCCCTGTCTGCTGCCAGGAATCCCATGAAGAAGTCCGGTCACACCCGGAATCACAATATGGTTCTCGTCCAGCATAAAAAGCAGGCTGAACAAACCGCACACAAATGCTGACCAGGGATAAATCCGTGGATAATCTTTGATTCTGTGGTGAAGGCAGGAAAGAAAAATCAGCAGAATTGCCAGAGGATAAATGGCATTAAGCACCGGCTTGGAAATTCTTAAAATCGCCCCCAAGCCCGCATTGGATATGGCCATGGACACAGCCGCAAACACATACACCCATGCACGATAGGACAGCTTCGAAAAAATTCTGTGAAAATAATTTCCACAGCATACAAGAAGTCCCACACAGGTATTGAAGCAGGCAATCATAAAAATACATGCCAGCATCACTGTCCCAGCCTTTCCAAAAAGAAATTCCACCACTCCGGTCAGTATCTCTGTTCCATCGGCCGCCCCGGCAAACCTGGTTCCGGAAACCATTCCCACGTAAGAAAGCATTCCGTAAACTGCCAAAAGCACCGCTCCTGCAGTCCATCCCGCACGAATGGTTTCTTTCATTATTCCTGATTCCTCTGAAATCCCCATGACCCGGATATTCATTGCGATAATAATTCCGAAATTCAGCGCTGCCAGGGTATCCATTGTCTGATAGCCGTCCAAAAATCCCTGAACCCCGGCAATCTGTCCATAAGCGCCATTGGGTGCTGCCGCCGGTCCTGCCGGACGCAGAACAGAGGCCGCAAAAATAATCACAATCAAACTCAGAAGAATCGGCGTCAGACATTTTCCCAGATACTCTGTCAGCTTTTCCGGATGCATAGCCACCTGAGCTGCCAGCAGGAAAAACGCCAGGGAATAAACAAGCTGTACCAGCCTCAGTGCTTCCGGCTGATTCCAGAAAGGCATCACCGCAATCGAAAAAGAGGTGCTTGCCGTTCTTGGAATGGCAAGACACGGCCCAATGGCCAGGTATAAAACAAGAATGTAAAAAAAAGAAAATCTGGGATGCACCCTGGATGCCAAAGTCTCCAAACCTCCGGATTTGGTAACAGCCACTACCCCCAGTACCGGAAGAAACACGGCGCTCACTGCAAAGCCTGCAAATGCCTGCCAGGTATGAGTTCCTGCCTGTGCTCCCAAAAATGGCGGAAAAATCAGATTCCCCGCTCCAAAAAACATGGAAAAAAGCGTGATTCCTGCCAGAATCCGCTTCCTCCCTGTTAACGCTTTCATGCCAGTTTCTTTCATGTTCTGTATCCTTTGCTATTATACTGTATTTATCCGGTCCCTACAAGCTTCTCAGCCTCCCACACACTCATACACGCGCCTCTCCGACTGTTTTTCGTCTTCCCCCAACTGCCTTTTCGTCTTTCTTAAGACAGCACCACCCGCAGAAGATTTTCCAGGCCACAGCAGGATTTTTCCCGGAAAAGCCTTTCCAGACGCCCCAGATTTACATCCGAATGCTCAATTTCTTTGGAGTATTTCCAGGCAGACTCTGTCAGTATAGAAAACAAATTCTTTCCCGATCTCTCAGATGGATCTGCAAAAATTCCTCTGGTTATCTCACAGATCAGAAGGGTACTGACCACAGCCAGCTTTATCTTTCCATAGGCATTTTCATCATACACAGCTCCACAGAAATAGGTAAATACAAAATATACCATCAGCTGTTCCATCCAGATCTCCCACGACGTCTCATCCTGAGTCTCCTTCTTCCATTCTGCCGCAGATTCTTCCCCTGCCGTCACCTGTGCAGCTTCTTCTCCTGCCGCAAACTGTTCCTCCTGCGCCAGCCCCTGCTCCGCTCTTTTTACATACTGGGGCCAGTCAGCTTTTAAAAGTTCCAGCTCTCCGAAAATCTCAAACAGCTCCCGCACCAGCCTGCTTCTGCTTTTCTTATCCACCCGGTACGGCTTTATCCGCTCTTCCATCCTCCGAAAAGCGCCTTCTTTCCCATAGCGTTCCAGAAGCTGATCCACCAAAAACAGCTGCCCGCTCCGGATTCTTCTCTGCAGATCATGGCCCAGCGACAACACCATGGCAAGTCGCAGCGACACCGGCTCCCCCCTGTCCTGAAGCAGGCGAATCATCAAATCTCTGGCATCCGTCAGCTTCGTATAAAGGAAAAAATCAAAATCCTCATACTCCTCTTCTCCCGCTTTTTCTGCAGTCAGAAACTGTACCGGCTCCCTGCAGCTCAAAATCAGCCGCGCCGCCTCCGGACAGGACAAAGACAGGGAAATCTCCCTGCTGCCCTCAAACTCCTCGATATGGCGCGGATAATTCCGGCAGGTTCTGCACAGCATTTCTTTTCCTGCCTCCTGGTAAATATCGCACAGATTTTCATCATTCAAAAAAGCGCACCGTCCTTCATACTGCTGAAAGCAGGACTCCTTCCAGTCAATGGAATTATGCAGCCGGTTTCCAAAAGCCCCTTCTGCCCTTCTGTATTTCTCCCTGGTCCGGTCATCAATCACAATCTGCCATCCGGCACAGCAGGTATCGGGACATTCCCCGGCAATACACTGAAATTTTTTATAATAATGAGGTATGGTGTATAACATACAGTATTCTGCCTCCCAAATCTTTTTCTCATTTTCTGCTGTCCATTATAACAGCCATTTTCTCCGCCCGCAAGCTTCCCGGCCTCTGTTCTTTTTCCCCTGTTCCTTTCCCTTCCTTCTCCATTTGTGCCTGTGACAAAAAATGGAAGTATAAACCCTCCCTTTTTCGTAAATCATTTTCTATGTATCATGCGCCACAGAAAATTCATAAGCGGAGGTTAGAACATGGCAGGATATAAGGTTGAAATCTGCGGAGTAAATACGGCGAAGCTGCCGCTTCTTACGAACGAGGAGAAGGATGCCCTGTTTAAACGGATTCTGGAAGGAGATCCCGAAGCCAGAGAGGAATACATCCGGGGAAATCTGCGGCTGGTACTCAGCGTCATCCAGCGTTTTTCCAGCAGCAGCGAAAATATAGATGACCTTTTCCAGATTGGCTGCATCGGCCTGATCAAAGCCATTGATAATTTTGATATTACCCAGAATGTACGTTTTTCCACTTATGCTGTCCCTATGATTATGGGAGAAGTGCGCCGCTATCTCAGAGATAATAATTCCATCCGAGTCAGCCGTTCTCTGAGGGACACGGCCTATAAAGCCCTGTACGCCAAAGAAAAGCTTACGCGAACTGCTTCCAGAGAACCTACTCTCATGGAAATTGCCGAGGAAATCGGCGTCAGCAAGGAAGACATTACCTATGCGTTAGACGCCATTCAAAGCCCGGTCAGTCTGTATGAACCCATTTACACAGATGGCGGAGATCCCCTTTATGTCATGGATCAGATCAGCGACAAGAAAAATCTTGAGGAAAACTGGGTGGAGGAAATCTCACTGCGGGAAGCCATGAACCGTTTGCCTCAGAGGGAGCGCCACATCATTGATCTTCGCTTTTTTGAAGGAAAAACACAGACAGAGGTGGCGGAAGAAATCCATATCAGCCAGGCACAGGTATCCAGACTGGAAAAAAATGCATTAAAAAATATGCGGAATTATCTGAGCTGATTCCTATCAATTAATCTTTTCCGTCACATACAGCGTTCCGAAAATACGCCGGAACGCTGTAAATTTTCCTCTTGTATTCTTTCTAAAAACAGGTTACAATCTTCTGTATTGCCTTTTTCTCTAAAGAAAAACCGGCTTTTTTTATTTCACGGAACCTGATGGTTTCAAATTATGATTTACAGGAGGTTATTGTTTATGACATTTTACCAGGAACTGCAGCTGAATGCCGCTGGTTCTAAAGCTTTGATCCGAATTACAGAAGATAAGAAAGAGCGAAAACGCCATGTGCTTATTTACAATTTTAAGGTATATCTGGTGGTTGCCTTCTGCTTTGCCGCCGTTACCCTTTTCAGCCTGATTTTTGGAAATGAAAACAGCATTGCCGGCGTAGCCATTCTTCTTGCCCTATTGGTTCTTCGTCAGGCCGATTTTGGAATTCAAACCACCCATGGCCTGTTGTGTATTATGGGGATTTTTTCCATACTGATGACTGGTCCTCATCTGTCTAATCTGGTATCACCATTTTCCGGTTTTATCATTAATTTTATCTGTATCCTGACTCTCATGTTTTTAGGCTGTCACAATGTGATTATGTCCAATCACTCTACCTTTGTACTGTCCTATTTGATTCTTCAGGGCTATGACGTAAACGGACGTTCTCTGGCTCTGCGGACAGCCGGTCTGTTTTTCGGCATGATCCTCTGTATGATTGTATTTTACATAAAACAGAAAAACCGGCCTCACAAACGGAAATTTGAAGATCTCTTTCATGAATTTGATCCTCGTTCCCTGCGAAACCGGTGGTATTTTAAGCTGACTGTATGCGTATCCACAGCCATGCTTCTTGCCTCTCTCCTCGGAATTCCCCGTGTAATGTGGGTAGGTATTGCCTGTATGTCCGTATGCCTTCCCTTTCAAAAAGATCTGGAAGTCCGTGCCAAATCAAGAGGTATTTATAACATTGCAGGATGCCTGATTTTCCTGGTTATTTACACCATACTCCCTAAAAGTCTTCACTCCATGATTGGGATTATCGGCGGAATTGGCGTAGGATATTCTGCAAAATATCCCTGGCAGACAGTCTTTAATACCTTTGGTGCCCTTTCCAACGCCTCCGGCGTCTTTGGAGCCGTCGGCGCTGTAATCCTGCGTATCGGCACCAATGCAGCTGCTGCCGTCTATACAGCTGTTCTGGGCGGACTGTTTGACCGGACTGCCAATCGCCTGTTCCAGGCCAGATAACAGCCCGGACCGGCTCTCACACCTGTTTTCGCGAGATACCAGAAGATGACCTGTCCTGAACAGTTACGATTCTGCTATCCCAGCGGAAAATGGCAGAACACCTTTCTCTCGCCAATCTCAGTACACCCTGGTGTCTCCTTGCTGCAGATTTCTCTTGCATAAGGACACCGGGTGTGGAAACGGCAGCCGGACGGCGGATTTACCGGCGAAGGAATCTCTCCCGACAACAGTTCTTTTGTTTCTCCCCGCAGCCGCGGATCTGCTTTTGGAATCGCATTCAGCAAAAATCTGGTATAGGGGTGGAGCGGCTTATCATACAGCTCCTCCGTAGGCCCCAATTCACATATCGTTCCCAGAAACATCACGCAGACCCGATCTGCAATAAACTTCACTACGCTTAAATCATGAGAAATAAACAGGTAGGTCAGGTGATACTGCGCCTGCAGATCCTTCAAAAGGTTCAGCACCTGGGACTGGATTGAAACATCCAGAGCTGACACCGGCTCATCACAGATAATCAGTCTGGGATTTAAGGCAATTGCCCGGGCAATACCGATACGCTGACGCTGCCCGCCGGAAAACTGATGGGGATAACGATTATAGAATTCATCTGGAATTCCCACCTCCTTCATCAGCTCTCTGACCCTTTTTTCCAGCTCCTGCTTATCCTTCATGCCGTAAGTAATCAGCGGCTCTCCGATAATCTCGCGAACCCTCATCCGCGGATTCAAGGACGCATAGGGATCCTGAAAAATAATCTGCATCTGACGCCGGAGGGCTGCAAATTCCCCTGGCTTCATGGAGATAATTTCCTCTCCGTCAAAATAGATTTCTCCTGACGTAGCCTCCAGAAGACGGATCAATGTCCGGCCCAGCGTACTCTTTCCGCATCCGGACTCCCCAACCAGAGCCAGTGTTTCTCCTTCATAAATCTCCAGATTCACATCAGAAACCGCATGAACCACCTGCGGCCTTTTCTTCGTTCCTCCAATGGGAAATTCCTTTACAAGATGCCTTGCTTCCAGAAGGACTTTTTTATCTTCCATCTAACTGCACCTCGCTTTCATACTTAAAACAGCGAACCCCGTGTCCGTCCCTTGTCTGATAAAGACATGGCTTCTCCACAAAGCACCGCTCAGAAGCCTCTTTACACCTGGTGCAGAAATTACATCCAGCCGGCAAATGCAGCAGATTAGGCACCACACCCTCAATCGTGTACAGACGATCCACCTTCTCATCCAGACGGGGAATGGATTTTAAAAGTCCTGCTGTATAAGGATGCTCTGTATGTTCAAACAGCTCAAAGGTTTCTGCCTGTTCCATCACCTTTCCTGCATACATTACATACACATAATCGCAGATTTCCGCCACAACTCCCATATTATGGGTGATCAGAATAATCGAGGTTCCCTGTTCTCTGCAAAGCTTTTTCATCAGCTGCAGAATCTGGGCCTCAATCGTCACATCCAGAGCTGTCGTCGGCTCATCAGCAATCATTACCTTCGGCCGGCATACCATAGCCATTCCAATCATCACTCTCTGGCGCAGTCCGCCGGAAAGCTGGTGGGGATAGCTGTTGTACCGCTTCTCCGGCTCCGGAATTCCCACTGCCTGAAAAATCTCCAGCACCCGCTTTCTGGCCTCTTCCTTTGATATCTTCTGATGCTGAAGAATTGCCTCCCGAACCTGGCGTCCCACAGGATAAACCGGGTTCAGAGAGGTCATAGGCTCCTGGAAAATCATGGAAATCTCATTTCCCCGCACCTTCGCCAGCTCTCTGGGGCTTAAATGGGTAATATCCCGTCCATCCAGGGTAATACTTCCCTCTACCACGCGCCCCGGATACCGCAAAAGTCCCATAACCGACATGGCTGTCATACTCTTTCCGCATCCGGATTCGCCTACAATTCCAATAATTTTTCCTGGCGGAACCTGAATGGTTACGCCGTCCACTGCCGGAACCTCTCCCTTTGCTGTAAAGAAATGGGATTTCAGATTCCGGATATCCAGTACGATTGATTCACTCATTCTGATTCCCTCCTTACTGCTCTTTCAAATAGGGATCCAGCACATCCCGCAGACCGTCTCCCAGAAAATTAAATGCAAGCACTACAATCATAATTGCCACGCTGGGCGCAATGCACAGCCATGGCTCAGAAAAAAGATACTTTTTCCCCCGCACTGCCATCAGGCCCCAGCTGGCGCTGGGCGGCTGAGCTCCCACGCCCAGAAAGCTTAAAGATGCCTCTGACAGAATTGCAGAGGGAATATTCAGGGTAAATAAAACGATCAGAGACGGCAGGCAGTTTGGCAGAATATGACGAAACATAATCTTCCACCGGCTGACGCCAATCGATCTTGCCGCTTCCACATACTCCTTTTCCTTCAGAGACAGCGTCTGGGAACGGACCACTCTTGCTGTACTGGCCCAGTTAATCAGGCTCAGGGCAATAAAAATATTAATCAGTCCTCCGCCCATGGTATACATGACCACCATAGCCAGCAAAAGAGACGGAAAGGCCAGCATAACGTCAGCCAGACGCATAATTACAAAGTCCACCTTTCCTCCATATACGCCTGCACAAAGCCCCAGAACCGTACCAATAGCCATGGAAATCAGCGTAGGAACAAGGCCGATCGTAAGGGATATCCGCGCTCCGAAAATAATCCGGCTCAGCACATCTCGTCCCAGCTCGTCTGTTCCCAGCCAGTGAGCCATACTGGGCGTCTGAAGGCGATCCGTCAGACTCTGAGCCAGATGATCATAGGGCGCCACAAGAGGCGCAAATACCGCTGCCAGAATAATCAAAAGAATCAAAACTGCCGAAGCCGCTGCCAGCTTGTTCTGGCGAATCAGAGTTTTCACCTGATCCATCCAGGTATCTGACTCTCCAATTTCGCTCATGGGATCACTGCCGCCAGAAACAGGCACAGCTCCCTCTTTCCATAAATGCTTCACCGTCATCTCAGAACCGGTTTCTCCAGAATTCCTCATGTTACGCACCCTCCCGGATTCTCGGATCCAATACATTATAAAGCAGATCTGCTATCAGATTGCCAACAATGATCAGAACCGTAGTAAATACAACCGTTCCCTGAAGAAGCGGCATGTCTCTTGTTTCAATGGCATTGACTGCCAGGCGTCCAATTCCCGGAACGCCGAATACACTCTCTGTCAGCACAGCGCCGGACAGCATACTGGAAATCTGCAGCGCCATCATGGTTACAACCGGCAGCATAGCATTTTTCAGCGCATGGAAAATAATCACCGCATATTCCCGCAGCCCCTTTGCACGGGCTGTCCTGATATAATCCTCCTGCATAATCTCCACCAGATTGGAGCGGGTCATACGGGCAATGCTTCCTGCTGAATTCCACCCCAGCACAATAGCCGGAAGAATCATAGCGCGGAAGGAATCAAATCCGGATACAGGAAACCATTTTAATTTAAAGGCAAATACATATTGAAGCACCAGAGCCGTCATAAATACCGGCATGGAAACGCCCATCAGCGCGCATCCCATAAAAAGCCGATCCAGAAGACGGTTCTGCCGGATTGCCGCCACAATCCCGGCTACAATCCCGATCAGCCAGGATACTGCTGCTGCAAGAAGGGACAGCTTTACCGTGTTGGGAAAAGCCTCAATAATAATCTGAGTCACATTCCGGTTCAGCCGGTAGGACGTGCCAAAATCTCCCCGCAGCGCATTGGCTATGTATTTCAGGAACTGGATATAATACGGCTGATCCAGCCCCATCTCTTTGCTGATTTTCTCAATCACCGCCGGATTTACATGCTCTCCCATCATAGTGGTAACCGGATTTCCCGGTACAATGCGAAGCATAACAAAAATAGCCAGCACCACCCCAATCAGCACCGGTATGGATATCAGAATACGTTTTACTACTTTTTTTAACACTGGGCTTCCCCCTTCTTTTGCTTAAAAAATGCCGCAAAATCGATTGCTCCATTCTGCGGCATTCGTTTCACCTTAATTTTTCCGGCTTCTTTCTCTTATTCGCTTAAAGAAACCTCATAATAAATCTTATCGCTGACTCCGCTCCAAAGCGGCTTAAAGTTCTGCACCCGCTTGCTGACAGCAAACAGATGAAGTCTGGAATACATGGGAACCCATGCTGCATCCTCGTGAATCAGCTTTTCCTCCAGTGCCTGGTACTCTGCCAGACGCTCATCCTCATTTACCATGGCGCGGGCTGCTGCCACACGCTCCATTACTGCCGTATCCGGATAATTGATGGAACGAATCTTTGTCTTCTCCTCATTTCCAAAGAAGGTATAAATAAAGTTATCCGGATCGTTGTAATCTGCCGTCCATGTGGACATAAATGACGGAAGTTCCCCGGCCTTTCTGGTTTCCAGCCAGGTAGACTCGTCATAATTCCGAATCTCTGCCTGAATCCCCACTGCTGACAGCTGCTCCTTAATAATCTCCAGAGCCATGGTCATGGTATCGGATGCAGAGCTGTCTGCTGCCAGCTCCATAGTGAATCCATCACCGTATCCGGCCTCTGCCAGAAGCGCTTTTGCTCCCTCCGGATCATAGACGATCTGGGTCTGATCCTCCTGGAAGCCAATCAGTCCATGAGGGAAGATTCCATGCTCTGCTTGTCCCCGGCCGCCATAAAGGGCATCCAGAATCGCCTGTCTGTCAATGGCCATCTGAACAGCCTTGCGCACACGAACGTCCTGGAAGGGTTCTATATTAAAATTAAAGGTCAAATAAGTGATGCCTACTCTCGGACCGGATACAATCTGATCTGGATAAGAGGCCTCAAAACGGTCAACTGCATCTGTTACATAATCCAAATCAAGCAGATCCAGTTCTCCGCTTTCAAACATCATTGTCTGCGTCTCTGTATCCGGAATAATCCGAATCACAACACCGGGAAGCTTGGAAGCGCCTCTCCAGTAATTCTCATTTCTGGTCAGCACCAGGCGGTCATTCAGAGTCCAGGAAGTAAACTGGAATGCTCCGGTTCCTACAGTTACAGACGGATCCATTCCGAACTGGTCACCAGCTGCCGCTGTGGCCTCACTGTCGTAAATGGAAGCTCCCGGAGTAGACAGACAGGCCAGAAAAGCAGCAAAAGGTTCTTTTAAGGTGATCTTCAAGGTATAATCATCTGTCGCCTCTACACCGGCCAGTGTCTCTGCTGTTCCCTCCAGCACCTCTGCCGCTCCCAGAATCTGATCCACTGATTCTGTATTTACGGTTCCCTTTTCTGTCAGCATACGGTTAAAGGTATAAACCACATCCTCTGCTGTAAAATCATTGCCATTGTGAAATTTTACTCCCTGACGGAGATGAAACGTATACTCGGTTCCATCCGGAGAAATCTCCCAGGATTCTGCCAGACTTGGCTGAATGCTGGAGGTCCCGTCCTCCGCCACCTGAATCTCAACCAGGCGATCATAAATATTCCACGGAATTTCGTAATCCTTAGACGTCTTCTGTACATCAGCTGTCTGAATATCTGCATTCAGTACAGATACCAGATATCCGGAAGTATCCACATCAGAACCGGTGCTTTCTCCGGAGGTTCCTTCTGCAGATGTGCTGCCTGCTGCAGCGTTTTCCTCAGGCGCGCTGCTGCTTTCTCCGCCGCAGCCGGTCAGCAGCAGACCGAGAGCCAAAGTTGCCGCAGTTATCAAACGGATGCTTTTTTTCATAATGCTCCTCCTCTTCCATTCTGAAAAACAGGATTCTCTCTTTTTTCTGTCCGTTTTACATAGCCTCTCCAAAATAGAATTTTTTGTGGAAACAGGCAAGGTAAGTTAAGATAGAAAAAGGTGCATTCCCTCCGCGGGGATGCACCTTCGCATACGGAATCTGTTTTTCAAAATTCTGCTTTAATGGTTTCCATCATACCATACCGCTATCAGTTTTTCAACTGTTTTTCTGCTTGAGTTTCCGCAGTTCTGTCCACAGAACTCCTCTTTCGACTGACTGCTTATAC
>ENA-ORVB01001184-ORVB01001184.1-human-gut-metagenome-genome-assembly--contig:-NODE-1184-length-18458-cov-3.20149_pt1 | contig 18458 bp, 10 predicted proteins | sample MGYA00242090_ERZ509231 | MGnify/ENA primary metagenome ERZ509231 (study PRJEB26280, sample SAMEA2338798) | human gut metagenome | biome: human gut; feature: human-associated habitat; material: faeces...
ACCTGGCGCATCCACCCCGCCGCATACTCAATCGGAACCTTTTTATTCATCGGCGTGCCATCCGCATTGTACTTTGGATACTGATAGTCGTTCTCTGCCACTGCCAGTTCCCCGGTATAAACTTTTTCATACTCACCTGTCCCAGCTTCCACCGAAACCGTTCCTTTTCCCTCGTCTTTTCGATAAAAGCTCACGCCCTCCGGCAGCCCTGACACCACAATCTCATAAACTCCTTCTTTCGTGTCCTTTGACTCTGCCGAAAAGAAAATTTCATTCGTATCAGCTCCACCATCGCCTGCCTGCTCTTCCCCATACATCTGCATGGAAATATGGGCATATCCTTCTCCCGGTTCCAGGACCGCCGCCTCCAGATCCTGTCCCAGGTTTGTAACTGCGTGAAGTTTATTTCCAACCGAAAGTTCAAAGCCCTCGGATCGGCTTAATTCCTTGACATAATATTCCCCCATCAGAAGTGGGCGTCCAATCCAGGCATTCCCATTCTTTGACGTATTGTTATAATAAATCCGCTCCCAGGCTTTATCTACCGTATAGTCATCGATCGCCGCATCTTGTGTATACAGATTTCCCGGCGCTTTCTTTCGCCATCCATCTGCTGCATCCGCAATCGACCCTTTCGAATAATCATAGGTTCGCCCCGGCGCCTCTGTACATGCCAGAAACGAGGCATCTCCATTTTTATCTGTCGTCGCCACCGCCACCAGATGATTGGCCCGGTAAACTACCCCTGTTTTCCCGTCCGGATGCAGCAGATCTTCTGCTGCAAACAAGCCATACACTGCACCTTCCAGCGTTGCATCCCCCTGTGAGTCCCCAAGCGCATTGTAAGACTCATTTTCGCCCTGTTTCAGATCCAGATCCTTTTTATTGATATGTACCTCGCCCTCTGTCCGGTGATCGTAGATCCTCCAGGCATCTTTCTCGCCGTCTGCCCCATTGCAATGGCTGAAATTGCCAGCACTTCCCGGCTCTATCGCTGAACCCACACTCGCGGAAACAAGCGCCGATTCATAGGCAGGGAAAAATAGTGACTCTGCTGCCGCACCCGCCAGTGTTTCCGTTCTTTGTGACAACTGCGGATTTTGATACAACAAAGAAGGTGAATGCCAGCTTGTATAAAAACCTGCCTCGGTTGTCAATAAATCTGAGCCGGTTGCCATATATCGCCGAATACTTTCACGTTCCGCTTTTTCTGCTTCTTCTAAATCATCATCCGCTTCATCAATAAACACAAAACCTTTCTGGACGCGATTTACCAGACGCTCCGAAATAGATACTTTCATCTCCGAGGCAGTTGCTTCCTTCTTCTCCTGTGTCAATTTTCTGTCTTTTTCATTTATGTCCTGTTCGTTTTCACTTGTCTTATTCCTCTTTCTCCCCGCTTTGTTTCCTGTATCTTGCGATTTTTCTCCTATCTCCGCCTCCGACGGTGTCGCTTTCCCCAGAAGCGCTGCATCCAATGCCGTAAACAGAACCATCCTCTGCGGCAAAACACGCATTTCTAACAGTCCTGGAAATACAGGACTCTTCCCCGCACTTTCTCCATTCTGATTTCCGGAAGCCTCTCCGATGCCCTGACTCCTTCTCACACTCTTCGTTCCCAGCACCACATCACGCGAATATCCGCCTCCAAAGGCTGCATTTGCCCCATGCTCAGATGCATCGGTTGTGATAATCTCAATTGGCAGGTCATCTGCATGTTCATCATGCAGAATATATCCATCCCGCGCTTTAAATTCTTTCCAGGTATAACTGTACTTCATGGAAATGAACTTCTCATACGTCTGCCCACAGTCCTCCTGGCAGCCAGACTTTGCATACGAAGTTTCCCCGTCTGCCCCTGTCGTCGGTCCCGCATCGGGTGTTTCTCCCTCGGAGCCGCCGTCTGACGCGATACCTTCTATCTCCCCTGCATCGACCTCCTCCATTATCCAGTGGAAATGGACGCCCTCAAAGTCTCCGCCCGCCTTTTCTTCACATTCCTCTTCGCACAAAAGCCAGCTATTTGCCAGGCGGATATTTTCTGCCTGCGCCGCCTCAATCTCTTCCTCATTGATGACTTCGCCCTCTTCGTCCTCCTCTTCCTCTGGAACAGGTACAAAGGCCGGTGCCGGATGACCGTCACAGAACGTCTTGTCATAGTGATAACCATGCTCCACCGTCTGGGAGGCGTAGCCATCGCCATCCGTTACCGCCGAACCCACTTGTCTGAAACCATCCCAGAGAACCGGCTCATCCTGATAATGGCTGGCATATGGTTCTCCGCCCTCATACAATTCGGCAGCTCCGTCCCGCTCAGTATTTACCCTGTTCTTATCGTCAAAGCGCTCAAAGAAGCCAAACCGCGCCCCTTCCAGCGCTTTCCCTGTCTCATGATCGTATTTGTACATCTGCAGATTATAGGTGGAAGTAAAATCCTCTTCATGCCTAAATACCTCAAATCGAATGCCTCCCTGCTCCGGTACCGGGGTTGGATCGCCCGCCAATGCAGCAAAATAATTGACCGGAACCATTCCGAGCTCCATCCATGCCATCCGCTGATGAATCCACGGATCACTTTTGGCAGGCGTTCCGCCTCCGTGTGTCCCCGAACAGGTCACACACTCCCAGATTTGAAGCGACTGGTCAATCGCCTCCTCCGCCGAAGCATATCCCCCGCCGCCCGAAGCGTATGGGGTTCCTTCCACCCGGAAACGAATCAGGGCTTTCGACGGTTTTGGATTTGGATTTTTAAATATGATCTGCGAGTCGGTTTTTGTATACGTCCATCCATCGGTCGGAACCGGGCTGAATGAAACACCGTCATTGTTTGAAAATTCAAGCGGTACAGAACGGATAAAATCCCAATCCGAGCCATCCGGCGCAAACGACAGCGTCAGAGTCGCCGCATCTACCTGTTTTGCCGTTCCCAGCGAGGTGCTGGAAGCTATCACATCTGGAATCTTTCCGCCGCCGACACCGGTATTTTCCTTTCCGCTGCCTCCGCCAGACAGCATTCCTCCCATTTGCATGTACGCCTCACTATTTGACGCAGCTGCCTCCAGCCACGGATATTTTGCCCGCACAGCTGGAACATAGAGGATTGTTTTCAGATCTTCCTCGGACACCATCTTGATAATTTCCGGTTTTCCCTGTGCTTTTGCTGCCACATTGATCGCCCGGATAAATGTATTTGCCTTTTCATCCCCCAGCGCTGCTCTGAGCGAGAGCATCGCCCAAAATACATATTTCTGTTCCTGACTGCTCAGCGGAACGGATGCCTGGGAGGGACGGTGTGCTTCATAGAGATCCCCTTTTTCTGCAATTCCCCAGATCGCATAACCGCCCTTATCGATACAATAAAGCTTGTGTCCCAGCAGCGTATCGCCATGGGCTGTCGTCAGTGTTGTCTGCTGACCGCTCGCAGGTGCCGCTTTCGCCGGAAAAACCGGGAATCCTGGCAAAAAAGCCATTCCTCCCAATATAATTGCCAGTACAAACGCCATCCCCCGTTTCACATTCTCTCTGTACCGATACTCCCCCATAAACTTCCTCCTCGTTTTTACTGCCCCGCGCCCCTTAACACCGGCAGTCCCTCGTTTTCTTTATTTTTCAGTTCCCCAAACTGATTTCAGCAGCGAGATAATCCCCTTTTCATACTCCTGTCTTGATATTTCCTGTCGTCCCCACTGTTCTTCTATCTGCCCCATCGGTACCTGTATTTTCTCCCAGGCAGCCTCGGAAATCGTCCCTTCTCCCCGCATACTCAAGGTCAGCGCCAGCACATTGGCAAGACTGTCTGGATCCACTTCATACTCCTTTCTTCTCTGCTCCCGCTCCTTATTCTCATAGCGGTAAAACTCCGTCTCAAAGTCAACCGGATATGTTTTCGCATTTGAAAATAGCGGCAGGCTGGAGGTCGGATCCGTCGCATACCACTGCGTGCCAATCCGCACCAGGCACGCATCATGGAGATATTCCGGCGTGTAGGTCACACACTCCAGCCCTACGATCTGGCATAGGAACTGAAATTCTTCCGCGAAATCCCGGCAGACGCCAACGCCTCCTTCCAAAACCGGGAAATCCTTTGCCTCTTCCGGCGAACCGTAATGATTCTGGTTAAAACCTCCCTCTCCGTTTGCAATCCGGTTATGCACATACAGAAGACGCGTTTTTTCATCCAAATGAATCCAGTCAAAACTATTGACAAATTTCTGCAGTTCTTCGACCGAAGCCCAGCTATAATTTGCTTTCGGTTCTCCCTTCGTATTCCACCCTGGATTTGCTTCCCCCGGATAACGGACTGCCTCTTTCAGGTAATATTCCGGATCGCTGATCTCTGGGTGCTGCTCTGAAAAAATACTTCCATTTCCATAAAAACTCATCTCTCCATTCTGCCACTCCCATCTCAGACTCTCTGTGTCCTTCCATTCACCGCCATGCGTCCCCTGATTGCCTGCATAAGCGCTGAAACCTCCGGCTGCGATCATGGCTGCTGCCAGTACGGCTGTACATCCCGATTTATTGGTTGTTTTCTTATCCTGTTTCATTTTTTATACCCCCATTTTTTATTCTTTTCGTGTCATTCCACTTCATTTTCCTGTTTGCCTCTGTTTTCTTCTCTCCTCCTCTCTCAGCTTCTCGTCTGTACTATTCCGTCCAGCACCCAGGAACCATCTGCATTGACTAAATTCCCATCGGGGGTGTGCGTATTTCGATACAAACGTCCCCTCATTCCATCAGATTTTTCCTGAAAATAGTAACAATGAAACACTCCATTGCTTCCCGGCAGCCAGTTCCAGCCAGTCAGCATACGCCCCTGTGTTCCATCCATTTCCTTCCAGAGATAATATGTGTTTCCATCCACATCCGTATACCAGCCGTTCACCATCCTGCCATCTGCATCAAATCGGAACCAGTCAAACGTACTCTGCCCCTTTGCCGGATCGGCATATGGATTGTGGACAGCCGCCCACTCAGAAGCATAGCTTCTACCGCCCGCTTCAAACTGCCAGCTTCCATCTGCATTCTTCCGCCAGTTTCCAGCTACTACATATTCCGGTATGGCTGCCGCATCCGCATTCTGCCCGGGGCCTGCCTGTCCTTCTGTCAGATTTCCAATACCCGCTCCTGTCAAATCACTGAACCCCGATGCCGGTCCGGTTGCATTCGCTGCACTGCTTCCTGCCGCTGCCCCCTTTCCAGAAGAAGAGCCTCCACCCAAGCCGCCGCCCGAATGAGAACCTCCGCCCGAATGGGAACCTCCGCTGTATGTCTGATCGACCGCCTCATACTGAATTGTGACTGCCGCCCGGTCCGTGAAGCCACCATCCTCGGTTTTCACGGTCACATATGCCGTATGGCTGCCTGATTTTAAGTATTGACGGTCAAGCTCCTGTATCCAGGAAGCCGTCGTATTGACCGTCACGGTTCCATCCGATGATACATACAGCGAATCATCACTTGCCTGATATGTCACTTTCTGGTTAAACGCCTGCGCCGGAAATACCGACGCTGCCAGCTTTTTCGCACCGGTTCCCGTCCATGCCTCCACCGGACGATAACCTGCCCCCGTCCGGGTGCGTTTGATCTCATATTGCAGCGTTTTCGGTATAAGGCTGATGCCTTCCACACAAATCTTCGATTCGTCCACTGTCCGGAAATCCACCTGTACTCTGCACGATGCCGTCTGCCGGTTTCCAAGCATATCATCGCCGATCACTGTCACCTTCGTCGTGCGGCTGCCGGAAGCTGTCTGTATTTCATACGGTGTATTCACATGTCTGCCCTGATCTGCCGCGATCAGATCCCGGATCCATTTTGCATCCTTTTTCGCCTGCACACCGGCAGACTTATCCTCTCCGTCCACCGAAATCAGTGCTGCGTCACCGACAGTCCACGATATATCTTTCCGGTCAAAATAATCGGGTGTGAAAGACGCACTCAAAACCTGCGGTGCCGTAACCCGGATCGTTTCATCTGGATGTTTCCGATTTCCGTTTAATGTCCGCACCACCTCAAATTTCAACTGATCCTGATTTAGTGCCGCACCTTCATTGGCTACATAGGTCTGATCCTTGATCTGGAACGTAACCTCAATCCGCGCATTTCCCCGGCACGGCTTCCCATCAAAGCTCGCCGCCGGTTTCGTCTCTGCCGTCAACACCGCTACGCCGCCGTTCTGATACCCTGCTCCGTATATATCGCTTCCGATCGCATACTGGTATCCGCGGTCTGCCTGCTCTTTTTCCAGTTTCCGGACTATATCAGTGATAAACGAACTATTTAAATTTACCTGGACTGACGCGCTCTTTTTCGTATAACCACTTTCCTCATCGTCATTTGGAAGTAACGTAATCAAATCTGAATCATCGATACTCCAGCGCACCGATGCATCCGCCACATCATTATTCCGATCCACAATCGCCTGCACCGTCACCGGCTGCACCTGTGTTCCCGCCTGCAGATTTCCATGGATGTACGTCGCAATTAATTTTCCATTTCCATCCATCACGCGTGTGACTTTCGTCGGATGTTTCCGGTTTCCGGTCCGCTCCTGCACCACCTGGAATTTCGTCACGCCCGGCGTCAGCCCGACCGAAACTGCCACCTTTTTATAAACCGCCGACACCCGCGTATTTTCCTCCGGCATCGTAAAACAATACTCGCCGCCGTTTACATAAGTAGTATCTTTCCGGCTCTTCCCACGCGTATACGTCGGAATTCCCTCCATCTGAAAGCGCGCTTTTTCCGCCTGCTTTGCCGAGGTGCTGACCGTCACCGTCTTTCCCGGTGCCACCGCACCTCGGTGTTTTTTATCGAGTGTCCGGTAATACGCGCCATTTCCCCGTGCTTCCAGCACTGCCACATCGTAATAATTCGTTCCATTGGAGACGGTATCGATCTGCGGAATCGTAATCAGATAACCACGGACCGGGCGTCCCGCATCATTTGGTGCAAAATGGTCAAGATCATACCCCACCGACTCCGCATCCATCTCCCCGCCCAGCTCTTCATCCACAATCGAGAGAATCCCCTGTTCCAGTTCTTCATAAAAATATCGCTCGTCCACATCCCGCGTGACACCGCCGGATACCAGCGTGAAGAAATTGTCCTTCGCGTGGGAATATCCGATGTGCGCCGCGTATGTATACTGGTTATCATCTGAAATGCCGCTTCCACAGACATTGTTTGCGATTTTCGCCTCCGTATCCGCAAACAGGTACGCGATGTCATCCCCATATTTAAAATAATTAGCTGGTGCGCGGTATCCGATGAAGGTTCCTCTGTGTCCGGCAGCCCCGGTTCCCGACTGACCGATCATTCCCTCAAACCGCCCCACTTTCAAGTCTCCGCTGATTCGTTCTCCAACGAGTCCTCCGACATTCTGGCTGCCAGAACCGCCGATCGTGCCATTTACATAGGTATTGTAGAGAGCCGCCCCATTCTGAAGCCCCACGATCCCGCCGACAGTCGCATCCGTTCCCTGAATCCGCGAGGTGCTGTTATCCCCGGTGCGGACCTGGCAGTCAATGATACGAGAATCATCCGACGCTTCCCCGGCGATTCCGCCCGCAAGCGCCTGCGCTCCGGCTGCACGTCCCGTCGTTCGGACGGTTACCTGTGCCATTCCGTTTTCCACCGTGCTGCCTTCCATGTGCCCGATCATTCCACCGACCGCTCCGGTTCCTTCCACATCGCCTTTTACCTGACTATTAAAAATCTTGGAATCCTTCGCATTTCCTGCCAAAATTCCCACCTGACGCACTCCTTTGACCGGCTTTCCTGGTTCCAGCGTCAGATTTCGGATCTCCGCCCCATCCAGCGCACCAAAAAATCCAATATTCGGCGAACTGCCTCCTGCAAACCGGAAATTTGAAATCTTATAACCGTTTCCATCCAGATTTGCCGTAAACGGGTGCGTCACCTCCCCTGAAAATTCCGAATCATCCCGGTAATAACCGATCGGATTCCAGTCCATTCCTCCCAGATCGATGTTCGCCGTCAGCTCAAACCATGCGCCCCGGTAATCCCCCACGATCTCTTCTTCCACCTCGCCGTAATCCGGCTGCATGCCAAACGCCGCCAGGAAGCTAAGTCCCATCAGCTGATGTTTCGTGCGTATCTGATACGGTTTTTGTTTCGTTCCAAGTCCATGTGTTCCATCCAGAAAGCTCAAATCCGCCACATCCCAGTTTTCCCAGAGATTTCCGAGGCTGGCGCTGACGCTAACGCGCGGCATGATTAATTGTGAAGGAGTTGCCTCTATGACTTTGGAAGAACGTAATTCAGAGGGAGTTGCCCTCACATCCGCATTCATAAGCTCACTGGACGATGCAGCCAGCTTCTGCCATTCTTTCCGACTTTTTATGGCATCGTCTGTATCATCCAACTTTTCCTTCCTTTCCGAAATAATCCCCAAATCCCAATCCTCAAACACAAACCCACTCGCCGCAAACGCCGGCAGCGTCGCCGACAAAAGCATCGTCGTCATCACCGCAAATGGAATCACTTTTTTCATCTTCTTTTTCCCCATACACGTTCCCCTCTTTCCCCAAACATTAGATTGATTTCCCCTTGTCCAATCTCTTCTCCTAATCAAACTGCCAAACAGCTTCACTCCCGCTTTCCAAGCTCAACAAGTATTCTTTTTTACATCTGTGACAGTGCAAATGCCGGACGTACTCCATATGTCTCACTGTCCGTCCTCACCGGACGCAGACAGCCATTTACCAGATCAACGCCATAAATCTGCTGATTATAAATGAATTTCCCGTTTTCATCCTGCAAATAAAAAGGCGTCCGCAGATAATATCCCTGTGAATAGGCACTGACCTGACTTTGTGGGTTATCATCCCCGGAATCAAACCGCCATAGATATTCCCGGTACGCAAGTGCCTCTTCCAATGACAGGCAGAAAAGCTGGTCGTTCATAAGCTGAAAACCAATATCATGACGCACCAGTTCCCGCCCGGACGTCTGCGAAAATGCACCAGCCGCCGTGCTTCCCATGTACGCGGTCTGGATTCCCGTATGGATCGGTTCCAGACAGAAGCTGCTGTTCTGACTGTTTTTCTGCAGCCATGCGCGCACCTGCGAAGTTTTATAATTATTGTCTTTGCCAAACGAGAAAATCTTCATCTTTTTTCCCGGTGCCGTGTCCACATCCGCCCGGATCACGCGGTCACAGAGAAACAGCGCTGCTTTCCGGTGTTCATTCTGCCAGTCATGGTAATCGTCGTCGATACAGGTAAATGACAAAATCTCTCCGCCCACCTCGCGCAGCTGGACATCGCCCTCCTTCCAGATCACTTTTTCGGGCATTTCACTTTCACTCCAATCCACGCTTCCACAGCGGTCACAGATTTGATCCCCGTTTTCATCCAGGTGCCCCAGCGCCGGAAGGCGCTCTATCTTTTCTTTCTGACATCGTCCGCAGACATACACTGCCCGCCCATTCTTTAAGCAATCATTTTCCTCCCACTCCCATTGGCTCCACTGATGCGTACAAGTACGGTCATCCCAGTTTCTCCGCACCCGGATGCGCGTGATGATATATTCCTTTCCATCCACCGAAAAGGAATCCTCTTCCACCTCAGAATAAACTGCGTCGTATTCCACCCCGATTGTTTTTGCCGACGGTGTAAAATCCTGACCAATCAGATAAAATTCATGCCACGCTGCATCCCCGATCGCAGATACCAGATTCCGGATCCTGGCATCATTTTCCGACTGATTTTGAACGGTCAGACCGGAACCGCTGCCCGATACCGCCGCATCCTCGCGCCCAAATATGGCGCACTCCGCCTCCCATGCACTCTGTTTCCATCGTTCCAGGCGTTTCCGAAGCGCCAGCATGGCGGTATCCTCCTCTGCCCCTATTTCTGGAACCTTGCCGCCTCTTTCATATTTGATATAAATTTTTTCAGTTCCTGTTCCATACAATTCAAATATTTGCGGTGACTGTACCGCTGATTTCCAGATATGCCCGTCGCTCCCTATGATTTGCTCTGGGAAAGATACGTTCAGGGAAGTTCCTTCCAAAACTTTGCCCGTCTGCGTATGAAATATAAGATGATTTGTATTCTCAGCATCTATAAATGAGACGCTGTAGCCGACTATGACAGCTGTTTCTGCCTGTTTCACTGCATTTTCAGCTGCCAGCGCCATTCTAGCGGATGAAAATATCAATATCAGTGATATTCCCAAAATGGTACCATTCCGGCAGCGACACCCTTTATGAGCCCCCATGTTTATTTTTAACAACTCAAACCTCCCCTCAAACCCTTTTCACATCCCTTTTCTTATCCTCTTTCGCAAGTTATATAAGGTTACTGTTCACGCATACGTGCCCAGTAACGGAATTTGCCGTGGCTTCGCATTTAAATACGGCAAATTCCTGCTGCCACCACGTTTTCTTACGGCACTTTCGGTTCCAAAAGTGCCTACCTGTGAACAGTAACTATATAAGTTCTAATTTGATTCAAAACACACTCTCACTCTGAGTCAGACAGCGGTTCTTTCCGTCTATAAAAAGCTTTCATTTTGCATTGCATATATCATATAATATATTGCACATTTTTTATAACGATACAGTTATCCGATTCTCCCAAATTTTCCTAAATCATCGAATTCTGTGCGAAACGCACCTCACAAATTACCAGAATAAAAAGATAAATTAGAACGAAACCACCTGCGACCGCAGTTCATTTCGATAAGATATATTGAGTCTAACACATCTATTCTCTAAATGCAAGAACTCTTTTGGAATTTTCACAACGAAAAACGCCCGCCCCAGAAAATAAAATTCATATTCCAAATTTCATTTTCCAGAGCAGGCACTTTCCCACTAACTCATATATAAATTCCTATTTATTTTATCTCAGCCACATTCTCCCAAGGGTATCCCACATCAATGCCGATGCATCGAGAACGACGACATATCATACGCCTTCAGGTTCTCATGTACTTCTCTTGCATCTGCCTCGGCGATGAGTTTGTCTCTCGACTTCTTCGCCTCCATCTCGGCTTTGTGCTTGCTCGGTCCGCCGACACAGCCGCCGACGCACGCCATACCCTCGATGAAGTCCTCCGGCAGACGTCCCACTTTCAGAAGAAGAAGGGCTTTCTTACACTCAGCCGCACCGTTGCAGCGCGCTACCTTGATATCGGTATTCTCACCAGACTCCTTCAGACATTCTAATACCGCCGCTGTTACACCGCCGCCGTTGCCGAAGCGTTTTCCAAATACACTGGCTTCCTGCATGCTGTTCTCTTCCGGCTCCAGATTTACGTCTTTCGCCCGCATCATCGCACGGATCTCTCCGTAAGTCATCGCATAGTCCGCATTGCCCTGGATATTCAGATCCAGCGTCTCGCTCTTCTTCGCGATACACGGTCCGATAAAGACAGTGACAACCTCCGGATCCTGCGCCTTCAGCATACGGGAGATCGCACACATCGGGGAAACCGTCGTGGACATATTGTCAAGCAGCTGTGGGAAATGCTGTTTGATCATGTTGACAAATGCCGGACAGCAGGAGGTCGTCATCTTCTTGCCCTCTTTGTAAGCTTCCGCCCACTCTTCTGCCTCGGCTGCCGCGGTCATATCGCCGCCCAGACCAACCTCGATCATATCTGCAAATCCAATCTTCTTTAAAGCTGTTTTCCAGCTTGCAAACGTGATATCCGGTCCAAACTGACCTTCGGTCGCCGGTGCCAGCATCGCTACGACCTTTTTGCCTGCGTTGATCAGGCGGATCACATCGACCATGAAGGTCTTGGAACCGATCGCACCGAACGGGCAGGAATGGATGCAGGCGCCACACTGGATACATTTTTTCTCATCAATCACACATACACCATACTCATCGTAGGTAATCGCATCCACTGGGCAGACCTTCTTACACGGGCGCTCCAGATGGGCAATCGCATTGTATGGGCATGCCTGGGAACACTTTCCGCACTCGCGGCATTTATCTGGGTCGATGTGCGCCTTGGTATTTCCCATGCTGATCGCTCCAAACGGACAGGAGTTCTGGCAGGCTTTACCCATACATTTACGGCAGTTATCGGTGACTGTGTAGGACGCAATCGGGCACTCCTCACAGGCTGCATTGATAACCTGTACGACATTGTTTGTATTGCGGTCAGACGGACATTTACCTTCTGCCAGACGGATTCTCTGGCGGACAATCTCTCTCTCCTTGTATACACAGCAGCGGTATTGTGCCTGCGGACCAGGGCTGATTTTGTACGGAATATCGTCTCTTCCGTCCTCTAACTGATCATTCCAGGCAAGCTTTGCTACCTCATAAAGTATCTCATGTTTGATGCGCAGAATTGTCGCGTCATTCGTTACCATGGTTTATCCTCCTTATTAATAATACGTTACCGTAACTTTCTTTCCCATACCTTCGACTGCTTCTTTTAGCTGTTTGACCAGGTTCTGGCGGATTCCCAGATCAAACGCCAGCCCTGGATTCTGGTAGGCGCTGTTCGCCGCCGTTCCCACAAACATATGTAATTCCGTGCAGTCTTCTATCAAAATCTTCGCGATCATGGACGCACCATTTTTCTTGTCCAACTCGCTGAAAAACTCAGAACTTAAATCGCATTCGATCAGATAGCGTTTCAGAAGTTCGATCGCTTTCCGCAGCGTCAGGACTCCCTCCGTCACCAGATCGATGCCTTCCATAAAAGCGATCGGCGGAATATCCGGGTCGCTGTAATCCATTGATACCCGCAGCGGTCGTCCCAGCTCCCGCGACAGGATCGTCGCGCTGGTTCCGCCCGATACAATGTGCTTTGCCGACTCATCTTTCATAAAATCCGCCGTGATCGTCTCATCGTCGTTGCGGTCAAGCGGCGGTCCCGTCATCAGGTTGACCGGTTTCCGGGCAATGATCCGAGCTACCACAACCGTCGTATCATCGCCCGGTTTTCCCTCGTAAATCTGGCTGCATTCCGCACAGAGTGCCGCCGCCATACGTGCCGACGAAAGAGAGGTCAGGCATTGTTCCGAAACAAACTCTGCCACCGACTCCCACGGCCAGCCAAATTTATATTTGCCGCTCTTTCCGACTCCCGCGTGCGTCACGCCGTCGCTGACAAGTACCAGCGCATCACCCTTCTGAACCTGAAACCGGCACTCGCTAATTTCCTTGTCCTTGACGAGACGCTTGTATTTCTGCAGCTCCACCACATGACCACAGCGCAAAAAAATGCATCGAGGGTTATCATATTCAACTAAATATACCTCGCCGTTGTTGAAAATCTGGAGAATCGAGAACGTCGCATACGCCACCTGTCTCGTCTGACAGATCGGAAGCGTCTGCACAATCGTCTCCACACATTCCTCCAGCGTGGCTCCATTTAAAAACATCGTACCCAGAATCTTTGCCGTCAGCGTCGAAAGAATATTCGCCTTGACACCGCTTCCCATGCCGTCCGCCAGAATGATAACGTCCGAATCTTCCGTTTTCAGGCACTCTACCGTATCGCCGCACAGGATCTCTGAATACTTATTCAGACTTTTAAACGTGACATCTACGGTTACTCCCATTTATCGGACCTCACTTTCGCTCTCATCGTCAATCAGGGAACAAAGCTTCATCAGGGTTGTCTTCGTCTCCGCCGTCGTCTCACCCAGGAGTCCGGCAATATTCTGTGCAACCATCATCTGTTTGTAAATGACATTCTGTGCCAGATCAATGGTCGCCTTTTTCTTGGCATATTCCTGTTTTGCCTGTTTTTCCTCGCGCGTCACATCAATGATCGTGGCAATGACAAAATTGCCGTCATCGATATACGCAATGTTTTGAAGCGTCACAAGATTCCGATCCGGATAGATCACCTTCCGGCTGTGGACGCTTGTGTGCGTCCGGAATACCTCGCGTACATCCTCGGCGTTGATAAAGTCCTCCAGCGGTTTTCCCTTGATCGCCTCCGGTTTGACGCCGAAATACATTTCTGCCGCCACCGAACACTCCCGGATCCGCATATCATCGTCGATGATCATGATCAGGTTCGGGGACGTATCCATCACCAGATGAGACAGCGACTGCGCCCGGTCATGCAGGTACGGAATACACATATCGACCTCCGCCTTTTTCTGGAAAACAGCGATCGCCTTCTCCCGGCAGGTCGGATAACCGCACGCACCACAGTTTAATTCCTGCTCCGGCGTCATCTTGCCCGTCTTTTTCAAGATCTCCCGGATCTCTTCCTCGGTCGGAATCCGCTCCTTCTGGGAACGATCCACAAACGTCCGGTGAATCTCCACCTGGCGCGCCGCCTCATGCATCAGGGATAGATCTGCCGGTTCCTTCGGAAGCATCGCTTCCAGATCCAGCTTAACTTTAAAACTCGACACTGAGGTCGCCGTGGACGGTCCATTGACACAGCCTCCATGACAAGCGTTCATCTCGATGAAACAGCCAGCCACCTCGCCGGTTTTCATCGCCTCACAGACATCCAGGCAGTCCTTCACGCCGCTGACGTAGAACTTGCGGTACTTGTCCGGTTTCTTCTGGGTCCGCCGTAAGCAGTCCGCCGCTGACCGGATAACGCAGATTCGCGCCCGGTTCACGATCTTCGAACGGTTCTTCCTCACATGCTTCGATCTCGATCTGTTCCTCTGACAGCCACTGTTTTAAATCCTCAAATGTGAGGACTGCATCGGGCTTCACAACCCTGTTTTTCTCTTTTTCCGCGATACACGGTCCGATCACGACTACCTTCGCCGCCTCGCCGAACTCCGCGTGCAGCATGCGCGTATGGATCCCCGACGGAATCAGCACCGGTGCCAGATATTTGATCAGTTCCGGATAATGAATCTCAATCAGGTTCACGATACTCGGACAGGCAGTTGTGATGATATTTTTCATCTCGCCCTGCTCTAATAAACGGACATACTCTTCCGTCGCCAGCGCGGCGCCCTCCGCCGCATCACAAACATTCGTAAATCCCAGCTTTTTTAATGCTGACTTGACCTGCCCCCGCGTTTTATACGGCAGAACCCCCATATAGGAAGACGACAGCGATGCAATAACCGGTGCGCCGCTCTCAATCAGCTTTTTGACCTTGGAAAGTTCGCTCGGAACACGTTTTGCCGACTGCGGGCAGTTCAAAAGGCACTGCCCACAGAGAATACAGCGATTTGGCATGATATATGCATGACCATCCCGGATCATGATTGATTTCACTTCGCAGCCCCGCACACATTTATAACAATGCTTACACATCGTCGCCTTAAAATCAATAATCGGCATAGACTCTCCCTCTCTTTTTGCCGTTATATGTAAACGATTACGCGTTCAGGCGTCCCAGAATCTCCTTCTGGAAAAATTCTTCAGTTGTCTCCGGTTTTACGGAATACAGTTCTCCATCTACCGTCACACAGACACCTTTACGGCAGTTGCCGCTGCAGAAATCTCCATTTAAATCCACCTCACTGTCCAGATGATTCTCTGAAACCAGCTTCTGCAGCTTCTGGATTACCTCGCGGGATCCTTTCAGATGACAGGCACTTCCGATACAAATCGATACTCTCATATAATGACCTCCTCACTATCCGTTATAAAACAGACGCAGCCCTTCACCGGAGATTCCCGGTCAAAAAACTGTCTGTTCACATGCATCTTCCAGGGGAATTTACTAAAAATGCATCTTTCCCCATTCTTCTTCATTATCTCATATTGTGATATTATTATCAATCAAATTTCTTTCTGATTTTGTATTTTTTTTAGACCATAAGTGCCTGATTCCAAAACCTTTTCACTTTCTTTTCATCAGCTTATGACTCTCCCGGTGTTTTTTAGGAAAATAATCTTTTTATCGGGCACCTTGCACTGCTTTTCTATAATATTTCCATCTCCCCCATGTACGCCCGCAGCCTCTCCACATTCCCGTCCGCAAAACAGTAACCATCCATGCCGCAGCCCTTCGCGCTGTCGATGTTATCCTGACGGTCATCGATGAAAAAGCATTCTTCCGCTTTGAGATGAAATTTTTCAAACAATCTCTCATAGATCGCCGGATTCGGCTTCGCCAGCTTCTCCTCCGCTGAGACAAGCGTGCCGTCAAAATATTCAATGCCCGGAATTTCATGCTCGAACACACGCAGGCGCACGGAACAATTCGAGCAGAGGTAGATGCCGCAGCCCTTTTCTTTCAGTTCCTTCACCAGCTCTCCCATCCCCGGCTTCGCCCAGATGTTGTACTCATGCCAGTGTTCCAGACTTTCCTTCGCCAGCCAGCGCAGATGTTCATTTGGCAGGCGTTTCTGCACCCGCTCCAGCGCCTGTGCATCCGTCAGCGTTCCCTCGTCTAAAAGCGACCACTCCTTCGAATCAAACAATTCGCGGCGCATCCACTCCACATCCTCCGGATTATCTGTGTACTCCCAGCACACCTTGACCGGATCATACTCCAGTAATACCATTCCCATATCAAATACTATATTTCGAATCATACTTCTGCCTTTCTCTATTCCCGCAAATCTGCCGCCATTCCTGCGGCAGATGGAATTTTCAGTCCAAAAAATTCTCACCTGCAAGCAATCATAATCATTTATATTTTAACATAAATTTCTCATTTTTTTATTTCCATTTTCATAAATTAATGGTACAATAATAGAAAATTTTTCAGGAGGTACCGCTTATGAAAATGATTATCGCAATCATTGGCAGTGAGGACGCCGATGATTTAGTATATGAATTAAACCAGCACTCCTTCTTTGTCACCAAGCTTTCCACGATGGGCGGCTTTCTGAAAAAGAAAAGTACAACCCTGATGCTCGGTGTCGAAGATGAACGCGTCGAGGACGCCATCTCCATCATCAAAAAAATGTCCGGTGCCCGCGAGCAGCTTGTATACACGCCGCCGACCATGGCCGGAAACTGCTGCCCGACTGTCAATATGACCGTTCCGATGAACATGAAAGTCGGCGGAGCAACCGTATTTGTAATAAATGTAGAAGAATTTCAGAAATTCTAATTTTTTGATTTATATTACAAATCCGAATCACAAAAGGGGCTTTCGCTTGCGCGTCTGCCCCTTTTTGATTCCTTTTATAGAAAAAGAAAAACTCCCGGAGAAATCATCTCTGGGAGTTCCACGCTGCACTCAGGTTCTGCAGCTAATCATGCAGAAGAAGGGACTTGAACCCTCATGATGTTGCCATCACACGGACCTGAACCGTGCGCGTCTGCCAATTCCGCCACTTCTGCGTAATTTCTAGTGCGGGCAACAGGACTTGAACCTGCACACTCTCGTACCAGAACCTAAATCTGGCGCGTCTGCCAATTCCGCCATGCCCGCTTGCTTGTCTTTCTGACTCACAAGTGAGTTTATTATAACATAGGGTAGTTCAAAATGGAAGAGTTTTTTTTATTTTTTTGAATTTTTTCGAAAGTTCTTTTAGAAAAAATGTGCGGCAAATTCATCGATACTGAAAGTCCGTGTGATCTTTCGTGTGATCCTTGTACCGAAACGTGTGTACCTATAACGGAATATTTTGTTCCGCTTGAAATCTTAAAAACACAAAAAGCCTTGAAAACAACGGAAAAACCAATGTTTTCAAGGCTTTCTCTATCATGGAGACAACGGGATTCGAACCCGCGACCTTTGCGTTGCGAACGCAACGCTCTCCCAGCTGAGCTATGTCCCCGTCCAAACTGTTATCATTATAGCACAACTGGAATGAATTGCAAGTAGAGAATAAAAAAACGGAAACCCTTGTAAATGTGAGGGTTTGGTAAGGATGTTTTTAAGATTTAGGTTTTGCGGTATAGTATATTGTGTACTATACCGCTTTTCCTTTCCACAAAGTGACCTTTGAATGGTCGAATACTCCGATATGGTTATAGATAATTTCAATTTCCTGTAAACGTTTACCGCTGCTCTTATCAGGAGCATGGACAATAATTTTGTCGATAAACTCATGCACAATTTCTGGTGTGAGTTCTGTAAGGTTAGTGTACTTGCGGACTACTGAAAGAAATTGCTTTACATCCACAGATTGTTTTTCTTCTTTCTGTAATTCTTTCTCTAAGAAAGTCTGTTCTTCCTGCAAAGTATGTTGTTCTTCCTCATATCCTTTTGAAAGTTTCATAAAGCGCTCATCTGAAAGTTTTCCACTAATATTGTCTTCATAAATCCGTTGAAAAATTTTGTCCAACTCTTGAATACGGGAATGGATTTCTGTAAGCCGTTTTTTCTTTTGCGACAGTTCTTTATTTCTTTGCCGCATATCCGTGTCCATGACCATCTGAACAAATTCATCTTCATAATCTGATACATAGCGGATAACTTCTTTCAGGTTTTCCAACACAATTTGTTCGACTACTACATTACGAATATAGTGCATAGTACATGATTTTGAATTGTGCCGGTAATTGCTGCATACAAAATTATGTTTCTCTGCGCTCTGTGCCATTTGCCTATGAAATGTCATTTTG
>ENA-ORVB01001197-ORVB01001197.1-human-gut-metagenome-genome-assembly--contig:-NODE-1197-length-18322-cov-3.07954_pt1 | contig 18322 bp, 16 predicted proteins | sample MGYA00242090_ERZ509231 | MGnify/ENA primary metagenome ERZ509231 (study PRJEB26280, sample SAMEA2338798) | human gut metagenome | biome: human gut; feature: human-associated habitat; material: faeces...
AAGAATATAAAGAGGGATTTCCTATAATCATGGGTTAACAAAGTATAAAGCTTGCCCGATATATCAATCGTATGTAGTAAAAAATGATTAGGAAAGGGGTCTGGTTATGACTGTTATAGGAGCAGGAAGTTATAGTATTAAAAGTGTTAATTATAATAATGACATAACTGTTATAAAAGATAATCAGGATACAGACACTAATGTTTCGTCATCCGGCATTAATTCAAAGCTTGATAATGCAGAAGCTGCCAGTGATAAGTCTGTAGATGATGTATATGCAGATGACGAACAGGTTAAGGAAGCTGATAAAACACCAAGACATTCTGATCCTAAGAATTTTACATTTGACTTCAAGAAAGGGAATGAATTCAATCTTGAGGGTGCGACTAGGGATTATGAAGATATTAATGTTAGTAAAGCGCTTACAGATATGAAGAAAGATGAAGTTCTTGAACAATATAAGTTCTTTGTAGATTCTCCAAATCTTGGAACTGACACAGATGGAACGGTACGGATTGTAAGGCGTTAAAGGCGGTATTATATGCTTTTTAAGGCACTTAATTTAATCACAGATAAAAAAATTCAAAATTTTTAAAAAAATTCAAAAAAACACTTGCATTTTGTAAAATGATAGTATATAATTCATTTTGTTGTCACGACAATGGGCTTTCGCCAAGTGGTAAGGCACTGGATTCTGATTCCAGCATTTCGGGGGTTCGAATCCCTCAAGCCCAGCTTGTACCCTCGCATTTATTGCGAGGGTTTTTTGTTTAACAGGAAATTCCTATAGAATTTTTTATTGAATATACTTTCGGGCAGGTTTGCACTGCGGCTGTCAGAAAAGTATTCATCGGGGGTTATAATAATTAAAGGAGGCAGTTATGATACAATTGGGTAAAACACAATGTCTTAATATAATAAAGAAGACTGATTTCGGTGTATATCTTGGGACAGAAGATGATAAGGTGCTTCTTCCAAAGAAGCAGGTGCCTGAATAGGAGATGCACTTACGGTATTTGTATACAGGGATTCAAGCGACAGGCTTATAGCTACAACCAACACACCTAAGATTGAGTTAGGCGGACTTGCAAGACTTAAAGTGTCAGAGGTAAGCAGTATAGGTGCATTTCTTGACTGGGGACTTGAGAAGAATTTACTGCTTCCTTACAGGGAACAGACAACACACGTTAATACGGGTGATGAATACCTTGTAGCTTTATATATAGACAGGAGCAACAGACTTGCCGCAACAATGAAGGTAAGCAGATATCTTCAGACTACAGATAAGTATGTAAAGGATAGTGCTGTATCAGGAACTGTTATTGGAATTAAGCCAGAACACGGAATATATGTGGCTATTGATGATAAATACTACGGATTTATAACAAGAAATGAAATGTCAGATGATATCAAAATCGGAGATGTAGTCCACGGAAGAGTTATAAAGGTAAGGGAAGATAATAAAATAACAATAAGTATACATCAGAAAGCTTATATACAGATGGACGAAGATTCAACACTTATCTATAATAAGATAGTTGAGCTTGGTGGAAGCCTTGGATTTACAGATAAGGCAGACCCGGAGGTTATAAAGAAGTATTTTAATATGAGCAAGAATGCTTTTAAGAGAGCAGTAGGAAGACTTTTAAAGCAGGAAAAGGTTGTTATTACAGAGAATTCAATAGTTTTAAAATAATAATTGTTCTAAAATGAAAATAATAATAGTTCTAAAACAATATTTCTTGAATAAAGATAACTATTGTTATACAATTTAACCTGATGTGAATGATATATGTGTGATTTCAGATTAGATATGCACAGTTACACATCAACTTTTATATATGCGAAGGCATTAGAAGGAGGATAATATGCAGAAAGTTATTAGTACAGACAAAGCTCCAAGTGCAATTGGACCATACTCACAGGCTATTGAGATTAATGGAATGGTGTATACATCAGGTGTTATTCCGGTTATTCCAGCAACAGGAGAAATTGCTGAGGGCGGAGTAGAGGCTCAGGCAGAACAGGCTTTTAAAAATCTTTGCAATCTTGTAGAAGAGTCAGGTTCAAAGGTTGAGAATATTGTAAAGACAACAGTATTTATTAAAGAAATGAATGATTTTGGAAAGATTAATGAAATTTATAAGAAGTACTTCAAAGAACCATTTCCAGCTCGTTCTTGTGTAGAAGTTGCAAGACTTCCTAAAGATGTATTACTTGAAGTGGAAGCTATCGCATGGAAGTAAAAAAGATTAATTGTTTTATGCCGGTATTGATTGTTTCGTATGTATTTCTTTCATCATTAGTATCATTGCTGATGGTTGTGGCAATTAATCAGCTGGGTATTCATATACCAGGCTGGGTGTCTTACGTTATCAGCGAGGCAGTCATTATTGTAATAGGGCTTATATATATTGCTGTTATGGGAATAAGCATAAAGCGTGATATGCAATATCATATAATTGCATTTAAAGATGTAATTGTTTCTATACTTGCGGGTTATATGATGATACCTATGGTGCTGTTTATTAACAATGTTTCAATGCTTTTTTCAAAGAATTATCTTGAAGCGGCATCACAGACGTTGCTAACATATCCATTTGTGGTACAGATTATACTTATGGCAGTTATACCAGCACTTGTTGAAGAATTCATATTCAGAGGCTTGTTTTATGGAACGTATAGAAAATGCGGAGTATTAAAGGGAGCTCTTATGAGTGGCCTTGTGTTTGGACTATTCCACCTTAATATTAACCAGTTCTGTTATGCATTTGTCATTGGTGTTGTATTTGCGTTTTTGGTAGAGGCTACAGGTTCTATATGGTCATCAGTGCTTGCACATTTTGCGATTAATACTTATTCAATTACGATTATACAGCTTCTTAAGATTACAGGTACTTATGATACAATGCAGGAAGCGGCTGGTGAAACAGTAGTACAGAGTTCGTCAATTTCTATGTTACTGACACTTGCTATGCTTCTTGGAGTATCGATTGGATTTATGTCGCTTGTGTATCTGTGCATTAAGAAAATGGCACAGCATAATGGAAGATGGGAATATATCGTTAATGATGTGAAATCTTTCAGAGTGCAAGAAAATGCTGCGTCAGAACAGTCAGTTCCTCAGCAGAAGATTATGACAGTTCCAGCAATCGTTACAGTTATTGCAGTTGTTATATATATGATTGTAAGTGAAATATTTTAATTGGGAAATTAAATGAGTTAAGATAATTAATAATGAGCATAATTCGTATGCAGAATAATACGCCGTCAGTTATCAATAAAGATAATTGACGGCGTATTATTGGTTTAATGTATCAGATAAAAGGAGTAAGAAATATTCTGTTATATACGAATATCAATATTCTGTCCTAATTCAGGATTAACAGATGCTTCCATCATCTTAGTAAGACTGTCTCCTGATGTCTCAAGAGTGTCAAGAGATTGTCTGAGCACAGCAACCTGAACATCATTCACTACATTGATTGTACTTAAGTTAGTAGATAATCCAGCTATGTCCATATATAAATCCTCTCTTCTTTGGAATAATTAATAGATTAATATAATTATAAGCACATAACAGCCATAATGCAAGGGTAAATAGCTGAATATATATAAAGATACTGCAAAAAATAGTAACAGGACAATAAGCAGGGAGGCTGGATAATAAAGATAATAAGACATAGACCAGGAAATATGGATAATGATAATAAAAGAGAATGTTAAAAATATTAATTTAAAATGGATATATATAATTACAGGAACATTTCTTATGGCAATTGCATATAAAAGCATATATGATTCTGCTGGAATGGTTACAGGCGGAATATCAGGAATAAGTATCATAATAAGAAGATTGTCATTAATTGCAAAGGAAAGCTGGAAGTCGGGGTGGCTTCCGCAATCTGGCATACCGATATGGTTCACTAATATTATTCTTGATATTCCTTTATTCATATGGGCATACTGCAAAAAAGGCATAGATTATATTAAAGATACGCTTGCTGCTGATGCACTGCTTACATTTTTTATGGCAGTACTTCCAGCAGATACAAGAGTAGATGTAAGTTATTTAAAGACTGCCATAATTGGAGGCATAATGGCAGGTGTTGGTATTGGAATGGTATTAAGGACTGAGATTACGACGGGGGGAACGGATCTGCTGGCGGGTCTAATTGTTGAAAGAAGCAGATATTTAAGTGTGGTTGTAATTATGAATATAATTGATGCTCTTATAATAATAGCAGGAGCATTTACATTTGGAATAAGGGTTACGATGTATGCAATTCTGGCGATTGTTATAACAACTTTTATAGCTGAATTTATTATAAGATGGCATATGAAAGTCAAGAGTTTTGGTGATGTTAGTGAAGATTAATTGTGTGAATTTGTGCAAAATACACATCAATTTAATAATTATGGTAAAAGTGATAAAAAAGCAACTGCGATATTTGGCTAATTACCATATAGCCAAGGACAGGCATTTAGTGTAGAATAAGCAGTATCAGAAAGCGTGCATACGCTTTTTATATTTTAGGAGGAAAGTTTTCAATGGCAAGTTTATCACTTAAAAATGTTTGTAAAGTATATCCTAACGGCTTTGTAGCTGTTAAAGATTTCAACCTTGAAATCGCAGATCAGGAATTTATTATCTTCGTAGGACCATCTGGTTGTGGTAAGTCTACAACTCTTCGTATGATCGCTGGTCTTGAAGAAATCAGTTCTGGTGAATTATGGATCGGAGACAAGCTCGTTAATGATGTAGAGCCTAAGGATAGAGATATCGCTATGGTATTCCAGAATTATGCGTTATATCCACATATGTCAGTATATGACAATATGGCATTTGGTCTTAAGTTAAGAAAGGTACCTAAGGATGAAATAGATAAGTCAGTTCATGAAGCTGCTAAGATTCTTGATATCGAGCACTTACTTGATCGTAAGCCAAAGGCTCTTTCAGGTGGTCAGAGACAGAGAGTTGCTATGGGACGTGCTATCGTTCGTAGTCCTAAGGTATTCCTTATGGATGAGCCTCTTTCAAATCTTGATGCTAAGTTAAGAGTTCAGATGCGTGTTGAGATTTCTAAGCTTCATAAGAGATTACAGACAACAATCATCTACGTTACACATGACCAGACAGAGGCTATGACACTTGGTACAAGAATCGTAGTTCTTAAGGATGGTATTATACAGCAGGTAGATACACCTCAGAACCTTTACAATACACCTAACAACATCTTCGTTGCTGGTTTCATTGGTTCACCTCAGATGAACCTTATTGATGCTACAGTATCTCAGGAAGGTTCACAGGCAGTTCTTAAGATGAGCGAAGAAGTTACTATCAAACTTCCAGCTGAAAAGAGCAAGAAGCTTATCGATGAAGGTTATGTTGGAAAGACAGTTGTAGTTGGTATCCGTCCAGAAGACGTTAAAGATGATCCAGAATTTATCGCTGCTCATCAGGATACTAAGTTTAAGTCAACAATCAGAGTATATGAATTACTTGGTGCTGAAGTTAACCTTCACTATGAAATCGGTGATGTTACATGTACAGCTAAGGTTAATCCTAGAACAACAGCTCGTCCAGGTGATGAAGTTGAATTCGCTATGGATGTTGCAAGACTTCATGTATTTGATAAGGAAACAGAAATGGTAATTACTCACTAATTACTATACATAATTAGATATTTGTATTATTCAAATATAATTATTTTATAAAATTTAGAGGAAGTGTATAATTTCTATACATTTCCTCTTTTTTTTTTTGTCATTTTGCTTTACAATGATATAGTAAATGTCAAAAAGATGCGAAGGAATGGAGTATAATATGATTTCAAATCAGATTTTACAGACAACCGTTGATGGGTTAAAAGAAATATCACGAGTTGATTTATGTGTTATTGATGCAGAGGGCAAGGTTGTAGCTAAGACATTTGATAATGTTGCTGAATGTACAGCAGATGCACTTGTATTTATAGATTCACCAGCAGATAGTCAGGTGGTTAATGGATATCAGTTCTTTAAGGTTGTTGAAGATGGCAATCTTGAGTATATAATATTGGCTAAGGGAACAACTGATGATGTATTTATGTTAGGAAAGCTTGCAGCATTTCAGATACAGAATCTTTTAGTTGCTTATAAGGAAAGATTTGATAAGGATAACTTTATAAAGAATCTTCTTCTTGATAATCTTCTAAGGGTTGATATGTATACAAGAGCTGAGAAGCTTCATATTGATACGGATGTAAAGAGAGTTGTATATATTATTGAGACTAAGCACGAGAAAGATATTAATGCATTAGAGACAATAAGAACTTTATTTGCTTCAAGAACAAGGGATTTTATCACAGCAGTTGACGAGAAGAGTATAATACTTGTCAGAGAGGTTAAGAGTAATGAAACTTACGAAGACCTTGATAAGACAGCAGAAGTTATTATAGATATGTTAAATACAGAGGCTATGAGTTCTGCTCATATTGCTTATGGTACTATTGTTAATGATATAAGAGAAGTATCACGTTCTTACAAGGAAGCTAATATGGCTCTTGATGTAGGCAAGATATTCTATAGTGACAAGAATGTTGTTGCATATAACAGACTTGGTATTGGACGTTTAATATATCAGCTTCCACTTCCACTTTGTCAGATGTTCATAAGAGAGATATTTGACGGAAAGTCACCTGATGATTTAGATGAGGAGACATTATCAACAATTAACAAGTTCTTTGATAACAGCCTTAATGTATCAGAGACATCAAGACAGTTATATATCCACAGAAATACTCTTGTATACAGACTAGATAAGCTTCAGAAGACTACAGGCCTTGATTTGAGAGTGTTTGATGATGCCATAACATTTAAGATTGCACTTATGGTAGTTAAATATATGAAATATATGGAAAGTAAAGATACATACTAATTTGGAGGAATATTAATAATGATTATAATGGAAGATGTTACCAAAACGTATACATCTGGAGTTCCTGCTTTGAACGGAATTAATCTTCACGTTCAGAAAGGAGAATTCGTGTTTATAGTAGGTAAGAGTGGTTCAGGTAAGTCAACTCTTATAAAGCTTCTTCTTAAGGAACTTGACCCAACATCGGGTAAGATATACGTTAATAAAAAGTACCTTAATAAACTTACAAGAAAGAAGTTACCATATCTTAGAAGAGATATCGGTGTTGTATTTCAGGATTTCAGACTTTTACCAGATCGTAATATATACGATAATATTGCATTTGCACAGAAAGTTGTCGAAGCTCCTAATAAGAAGATTAAGAGCAGGGTTCTTGCTATGCTTTCAATGGTAGGACTTCTTGATAAGTATAAGTCATTTCCTAATGAGTTATCAGGTGGTGAACAGCAGAGAGTTGCCATAGCCAGAGCACTGGTTAATAAGCCAGCTATATTATTGTGCGATGAGCCTACAGGTAACCTTGACCCAGCTAATTCTAATGAGATTATGAAGATATTAGATCAGGTTAACAAGCAGGGAACAACAGTACTTGTTGTTACTCATAATATGGAGATAGTTCAGCAGATGAAGAAGAGAACTATTACTATGAGCGAAGGCAAGATTATCAGTGATTTGGAAAAAGGTGGTTATTTCTATGAAGATTAGATCGTTATTTTATCATATTAAAGACGGATTAAAGAACATCTATCGTAATAGATTGTTCTCTCTTGCGTCTATAGCAACAATTACAGCGTGTATATTCCTTTTTGGTGTATTCTATGCACTTGTATCCAATTTTCAGTATATGATTCATAAGGCTGAGAATGAAGTATGCGTAACAGTATTTTTCGATGAAGGACTTACAGATGCAGATATTAAGAAGCTTGGCGATACGATAAGCCAGCGTAATGAAGTGTCAAGAATTCATTATACATCAGCTGATGAAGCATGGGAGAATTACAAGGCTGAGTATTTTAAAGATTACCCAGAACTTGCAGAAGGTTTCAAGGATGATAATCCTCTTGCTAATTCTTCATCATATGAGATATATCTTAATGAAGCTTCAAGTCAGGCTACACTTGTAACATACCTTGAAAATCTTGATGGTATAAGACAGGTTAACCGTTCAGAGGCAACAGCAAGTGGACTTGCCAGTGCCGCAAGACTTGTTAGTTACATAACAATAGCAATTATAGTTATTCTTCTTGCAGTATCTATATTCCTTATTACTAACACAATTGTAATAGGTATTACTGTCCGTAAAGAAGAGATTTCTATTATGAAGTATATAGGTGCTACAGATGCATTTGTTAATGCACCATTCTTCGTAGAAGGTATTGTAATTGGACTTGTTGGTTCAATTATTCCAATAGTTATTCTTAGATTTGTATATGAGAATATTATTAATTTTGTTATGAATAAGTTCTCGATACTTCAGAATATTCTTGCATTTATGCCGGTTAATGATGTATTCAGAATACTGGTTCCAGTAGGAATTCTTCTTGGTATCGGAATAGGTGCATTAGGAAGCTTCTTTGCCGTAAGAAAGCATGCTAATGTATAGCAGATAATATTAGCCAGACATAGGACTGCTGCATTGAATTATATGATTATGTATTATATATGAGGATTATATTATGTGATTGTATATGATATGTGGAAGTCCTATTTAAAAATAAAAATGGTATCTGACAGTATAGATTGTTATGCTATTGTTAAGCGGCTGTTTGTATGCATTTTATAAATGGTTTGGCTGAATGGAGGAGTTGTATGAGGAGAGCATTAGCAAAAAGGCTTATTCCATTGTTGATGGTACTTGTGCTTGTAATACCATATTTTGCAGTGTCATATTATGATGTATATGGAGATGATAAGCAGAATCTCAATGATGCTAACAGCAAGAAAAAAGATTTGCAGAGCCAGTATGAACAGACAGAGAAAATAATTGAAGACTTAAAGGCACAGAACGATGATATGATAGCTTATATTGCCAAGCTTGATGCACAGATGTCCAGTGTTGATGGCGAGCTTAATGAGGTTAATGAGCAGGTTGAGCAGATAGAGGCTGAGATAGCGGATACGGAAGAAAAGCTTGCACAGGCAGAGATAGAGGCAGAAGAACAGTATAGTTCAATGAAGCTTAGAATTCAGTTTATGTATGAACATAATGATGAAACATATTTTGCATTGCTTATGAATTCCCAGAGTATGGGTGATATGCTTAATAAGGCGGAATATATTACAAAAATCTCACAGTATGACAGGGAAATGCTTGAAAAATATAATGCTACTGTTACTTATATAACTGTCGCCAAAGCACAGTTAGAAACAGACAGGGAGACACTTGTAACCAAGCAGGAGGAGCTTGAAGATAAGAGAGCTTCACTTTCACTGCTTGAGTCAACCAAGAAAAGTGAAATGGCTTCATTGCAGAAGAATAAGCAGCAGCAGGAGGATTATAAAGCTAAGATAGAAGCTGATATAAAGGCTCAGGACGAATATATTGCTAAGATAGAGGCAGAGATTAAGGCCAAGGAGAATAGTGGAAGTGCCAATGTTGTAAAATATGATGGTGGAAAGTTCAAGTGGCCTACAGAGTCAACAAGGATAACCTCACCTTATGGTGATACAGAGGGCAGAAGTTCTCCGCATAAGGGAATTGATATCGGTGCACTTAACAGAGGCGTTGCGGGTGATGCTATATATGCGGCGTATGATGGTGACGTGGTAATTGCGACATTTAGTTCATCAGCGGGGAATTATATTATGATTAATCACGGTGGTGGATTGTATACAAGATATCTGCATGCTTCAAAGCTTCTTGTCAGTGCAGGAACACATGTAACTAAGGGACAGAAGATAGCACTTATGGGAACAACTGGTGATTCTGACGGAGTTCATCTACATTTTGATGTAAGATATAACGGAAGTTATGTTTCACCTTGGAACTACTTAAGCAAATAAATATTAATAAATGCAGAGGCATATAGGTATGGACAATCAAAATAACAACATTTATTCAAATGATAATGTCAATAGTGATGATTTTAATGCTGGTGATAACATTAATGTAATTAATAATGTTAATGCAGATAATGACAATAATGCCGGAAACAGAATTAATAATAGTGCTTCGGATAATCGTGGAAATATTGGTGATTTGTATGGAATGAATGATTTAAGAAGAAATGCACAGCCGCCAAGAAAGAAGAAATCACAAGGCTTTGCAAGCGGAATGATTATCGGTGCTGTATCAGCATTTATGGCTGTTATACTTCTAATATTAAGTGTGGCAGCAGTGTGTATAGCCAAAGGCTACATTCATATAGGTGTTAATGGAGATGTATATATACAATCTGATGCAGTCACAGATTCAGACGGAATTGGAAGTGAGGTAGAAGGCAAGCTTAATGCAATTGATTCTGTGCTTGAATCCTTTTATTTTGGTGATGTAGATGATGAAACCGCCAAAGATAACATTTACAAGGCGTATCTTAGTTCATATGGTGACAAGTATACCATGTATTATACAGCGGATGAATATAAAGCCTTAAAGGAGTCAACAAATGGCAAGTTCTATGGCATAGGAGCAGTCTGCCAGCTTAGCGGTGAAGGTGGTGTTCTTCTTGTAGATGTATATGATAATGGGGCAGGTTATCAGGCTGGACTCAGGAGTGGCGACAGGGTTGTAAATGTTGATGGCAGGGACATAACAGATATGGAGCTTTCATCAGCCGTTGCACTTATTAAAGGCGACAAGGGTACATCTGTCACGCTGGAGGTCATTCGTGGAACTGAGCGACTGACATTTTCTGCGGTAAGAGATGCTGTTGAAGCAAAGACAGTGTCATATACACTTCTTGATAATAATATAGGTTATCTTTCGATATCACAGTTTGAGGAGGTAACAACAAAGCAGTTCAAGGCGGCTGTTGAAGATTTGCAGTCACAGGGTATGAAAGGACTTGTAATTGATATAAGAAACAATCCAGGTGGATTGCTTGATACGGTTGTAGGTATGCTTAAATATATGCTTCCTGACGGACTTATTGTGTATACAGAGGATAAGCAGGGCAATAGAAAAGAGTATAAAGGTCAGGATAATGATGAGTTCAATCTGCCACTGGCAGTCATTGTAAATGGCAATAGTGCCAGTGCCTCAGAGATATTTGCAGGTGCTATACAGGATTATGGCAAAGGAACGATAATTGGAACCCAGACATATGGCAAAGGAATTGTGCAGACAGTTAAACCACTTACAGATGGAAGTGCAATAAAGTTCACAATTGCCAAGTATTTTACACCAAAGGGTCAGGATATACACGGAAAAGGTGTTACTCCGGATATGGTAGTGGAATATGATACTGATGCAGATGTTGATACCCAGCTTGATGCGGCAATTAAGAATGTGGAAGCACAGATTAATTAAATATATGCAAATGGAAAATATATAAATTACAGTAAGCCTGATGGCTGATATGCAGATTGGCAGTTTGTTGAAATCTGTTGTGTATCAGCAGTCAGGTGATTTTTGTTATAAAATGAAACAAATGTTCTGTTTTAATAGACAAAGGCATTTATTTGTAGTAAAATCAATATATAAGGTAAATACTATTAAATAATATTGTTGTTGACTATTTTACTATAGATTAACGAAGGGAGAATTGTTATGGAATTCAAGTTACACGCTCCTTATAAACCGACAGGAGATCAGCCCCGTGCAATAGAGAAGCTTGTGCAGGGATTTGAAGAGGGTAATCAGTTCGAGACACTTGTCGGTGTTACAGGCTCTGGTAAGACATTTACTATGGCGAACATAATACAGCATGTGCAGAAGCCAACACTTATTATCAGTCATAATAAGACATTGGCGGCACAGTTATATAGCGAGATGAAAGAATTCTTTCCTGAGAATGCAGTAGAGTACTTTGTCTCTTATTATGATTATTACCAGCCGGAGGCTTATGTGCCACAGAGCGATACTTATATAGCCAAGGATTCTTCGATTAATGACGAGATAGATAAGTTAAGACATTCAGCAACAGCGGCACTGTCTGAAAGAAATGATGTAATAATAGTTGCTTCAGTTTCATGTATATATGGATTAGGTGCACCTATTGATTATAAGAATATGGTTATATCACTTCGTCCAGGTATGGAAAAAGACAGAGATGAGATGATAAGAAAGCTTATAGATATACAGTATATGCGCAATGACCAGGATTTTAAGCGAGGAACATTCAGGGTAAGGGGAGATGTTGTAGAGATATATCCGTCAGCTTCCAGTGGAGATGCTGTGAGAGTAGAGTTTTTTGGTGATGAGATAGACCGGATAAGCGAGATTGATTCTCTTACCGGTGAGGTTAAATGTAACCTTGACCATGTTGCTATATTTCCTAATTCACATTATGTTGTTGAAAAAGAGAAGATGGAAAAGGCAATTGAGAATATAAAGAAAGAGCTTGCAGAGAGAATAGAGTATTTTAAGAGTGAGGATAAGCTTCTTGAGGCACAGAGAATAGAAGAACGTACGAACTTTGATATAGAGATGATGCAGGAAACAGGCTTCTGTTCAGGTATTGAGAATTATTCAAGACATTTAGCAGGGCTTCCGGCAGGGTGTCCACCATATACGCTTATGGACTATTTTCCAGATGATTTTATGATTATTGTCGATGAGTCACATATTACTATTCCACAGATAAGGGGAATGTATGCAGGCGATCAGGCAAGAAAGACGACACTTGTAGACTATGGCTTCAGGCTTCCTTCAGCGAAGGATAACAGACCGCTTAATTTTCAGGAGTTTGAGAGCAAGATATCACAGATGCTTTTTGTATCTGCTACGCCTAGCAGGTATGAGGAAGAACATGAACTTATGAGGGCAGAGCAGATTATAAGGCCTACAGGACTTCTTGATCCAGAGATAACAGTAAGACCAATAGAGGGTCAGATAGATGATCTTATAAGTGAGATTAATAAGGAAGTTGAGAAAAAGAACAAGATACTTGTAACTACACTTACCAAGCGTATGGCAGAGGATCTCACAGATTATCTTAAGGAAGTCGGCATAAGAGTCAAGTATCTTCATGCGGATATTGATACATTAGAGCGACAGAAGATTATAAGGGATATGCGACTTGACGGATTCGATGTGCTTGTTGGTATCAATCTGCTTAGAGAGGGACTTGATATTCCAGAGATAAGTCTTGTGGCTATTCTTGATGCTGATAAAGAGGGCTTCTTAAGAACAGAGACTTCACTTATCCAGACGATAGGACGAGCTGCCAGAAATGCAGAGGGACATGTTATTATGTATGCAGATACTATAACAGAGTCTATGGAAAAGGCTATATCTGAGACGGAAAGACGTAGAAAGATACAGCAGGAGTACAATGAGGTACACGGAATAACCCCTCAGACTATAAAGAAGGCAGTAAGAGATCTTATAAGTATATCTAAGGCAGCAGAAGCAGATAATTCAAATGGAAGGCTTGATGTAGATTATGAATCTATGAGCATTAAAGATCTTGAAAAGGTTAAGAAGCAGATTGAGAAAAATATGCGTAAGGCTGCAGCAGAGCTTGACTTTGAACAGGCGGCTATGCTTCGTGATAAGATGATCGAGATTAATAAGTATATTTATGAGGATAAGAAGTCAGGCAGATAGAATTAATAGCTATTATACAAGGTGAGGCTATAAGTTCAAAAGCAATATTACGCAGTCAGAATTATAAAAAGCAGTTGCTGTTTACAGAAAAAGCATTATGTAATTGAGATGATTAAGGATTAAGAAAGAAGAAATAACGGAGAAAATAGAATATGGAAAAAGGCGATTACAGGAATTATATAAGAATAAGAGGTGCAAGCGAGCATAATCTTAAAAATATTGATGTAGATATACCAAGGGACAGTCTTGTAGTACTTACAGGTCTGTCTGGTTCTGGTAAGTCAAGTCTTGCCTTTGACACTATATATGCAGAAGGCCAGAGAAGATATATGGAGTCATTATCTTCATATGCAAGGCAATTCTTAGGACAGATGGAAAAGCCGGCGGTAGAGAGCATAGAAGGACTTTCACCAGCTATTTCCATAGACCAGAAGTCAACTAACAGAAATCCACGTTCAACAGTTGGAACTGTTACAGAGATATATGATTATTTCAGATTATTATATGCAAGAATAGGTACACCACATTGTCCAAAGTGTGGCAAAGTAATCAACAAGCAGACTGTAGACCAGATGGTTGATACTATTATGGAGCTTCCAGAAAGAACAAAGATACAGATATTAGCTCCAGTTGTAAGAGGAAGAAAAGGTGAACATAAGAAGCTTTTTGAACAGGCTAAAAAGAGTGGTTATGTAAGAGTTATTGCTGATGGCAATATGTATGAGCTTACAGATGAGATAAATCTTGATAAGAACAAGAAGCATAATATAGAAATTGTTGTTGACCGTCTTGTAGTTAAAGATGGAATTAACAAAAGACTTACAGACTCAATAGAAACAGCACTTAAGCTTGCAGAGGGACTTATGACAGTTGATGTTATAGATGGTGAGCCGATTAACTTTTCACAGAGCTTTTCGTGTCCGGATTGTGGCATAAGCATAGATGAGATAGAGCCAAGAAGCTTTTCGTTCAACAATCCATTTGGTGCGTGTCCTGATTGTTACGGACTTGGTTATACAATGAATTTTGATGCAGAGCTTCTTATACCAGATGATTCATTAAGCATCGATGAGGGAGCTATAGTTGGTATGGGATGGCAGTCTGTAAAGGATGAGGGCAGCTTTTCAAGGGCTATTATGAGTGCACTTGCAAAGGAATATAACTTCAGTTTATCAACACCATTTAAGGATTATCCAGATGATATTAAGGATATGATTATAAATGGTACTAAGGGCAGAAGTGTTAAAGTGCATTACAAAGGCCAGAGAGGCGTTGGAGAATACGATATAGCATTTGAAGGCCTTATCCATAATATGGAGAAAAGATACAGGGAAACTTACTCAGACAGTGCAAAGCAGCAGTATGAGGAATTCATGCGCATAAGACCTTGTAAGTCCTGCCACGGACAGAGATTAAAGCCATCATCTCTTGCAGTTACGATAGCAGATAAGAATATATATCAGATTACAGATATGTCTATTGTTAAGTTAAAGAAGTTCTTAGATGAGCTTGAGCTTACAGACAGACAGAAGTTTATCGGTGCAGAGATACTTAAGGAGATTAAGGCAAGAATACAGTTTCTTATGGATGTAGGACTTGATTATCTTTCATTATCAAGAGCTACAGGTACGCTTTCAGGAGGAGAGGCACAGAGAATAAGACTTGCGACACAGATAGGTTCAGGACTTGTTGGTGTGGCTTATATACTTGATGAGCCAAGTATCGGACTTCATCAGAGAGATAATGACAAGCTGCTTGGGACACTTATACATTTGCGTGACCTTGGTAACTCAGTTATTGTGGTTGAACACGATGAAGATACTATGCGTGCCGCAGATTATATTGTTGATATAGGACCGGGTGCCGGACGTAATGGTGGAGAAGTTGTTGCGACAGGAACAGCAGCTGATATTATGGCATGCAAGGATTCGCTTACAGGTGCATATCTTAGCGGAAGAATCAAGATTCCAGTGCCGGCTAAGAGAAGAAAGCCGACAGGCTGGATAACTGTTAAGGGTGCAAGGGAGAATAATCTTAAAAATATTGATGTTGATATACCACTTGGAGTATTTACATGTGTAACAGGTGTATCGGGTTCAGGAAAGAGTTCCCTAGTGAATGAAATTCTGTATAAGCACCTTGCTAAGTCTTTAAACCGTGCAAGATGTATCGCTGGTGACCATGATGATATTATAGGAATCGAGCAGCTTGATAAGGTTATAGATATTGACCAGTCGCCAATAGGAAGAACTCCACGTTCTAATCCTGCGACATATACGGGTGTATTTGATATGATAAGGGATCTTTTTGCTTCAACAACAGATGCTAAGGAAAGAGGTTATAACAAAGGACGTTTCAGCTTTAATGTAAAGGGAGGACGTTGTGAGGCTTGTTCCGGAGATGGTATTATCAAGATAGAAATGCATTTCCTGCCTGATGTATATGTTCCTTGTGAAGTGTGTGACGGAAAGCGTTATAACAGGGAAACACTTGAAGTTAAGTATAAGGGAAAGAGCATATATGATGTACTTGATATGACAGTTGAGGATGCAGTTGATTTCTTTGAAAATGTGCCATCAGTCAGAAGAAAAATAGAAACTCTTAATGACGTTGGACTTTCATACATTAAGTTAGGACAGCCATCTACAGAGCTTTCAGGTGGAGAGGCACAGAGAATAAAGCTTGCTACAGAGCTTTCAAAAAGAAGTACAGGAAAGACTATATACATTCTTGATGAGCCTACAACAGGACTTCATTTTGCAGACGTCCACAAGCTTGTTGATATACTTCATAAGCTTGCGGAGGGCGGTAACACTGTTGTTGTTATCGAGCATAATCTTGATGTTATCAAAACAGCCGATTATATTATAGATATGGGACCAGAAGGCGGCGACAGAGGTGGTACAGTTATTGCAAAGGGTACACCAGAAGAGGTTGCCAAGGTTAAGAAGTCTTATACGGGACAGTATGTTAAGAAGTATTTATAAGGATGGTGCAGATGACGGCATTGTGGATGAAAGTTCAATGATAGAAGATGTTTAAAGTCTCTAAATTGGCAAATTTGAAAATTGCAGGTGCTGGTCAGCGTTATAAATTATAAAAACATATCTTTTATAGTTACTTTAAATAATATAAAGTGTAAAAATACGATATTTGATTGCTAGGAGAAGAAAAATGGTATCAGGCATTATATTTGATATGGATGGCGTTCTTATAGATTCAGAAAGACAGTCTAATGAGGGCTGGCTATGGGCGGCAGGGCAGCTTGGAGTGGATATGCCAATGTGGCTTATAGACAGCTTTAAGGGTGCTCCGGCAGAGCTTTGCTGCAAGTTCTTTGATGATTATTACAAGGGTGTGATAGATTATTGGGAAGCGAAGGAGCTTAGAACACAGCATGTATACAAGATAAGGGAAACAGAAGGTATTCCTGTTAAAAAGGGAGTAAAGGACATATTTGAATATATAAGAAATAATGGATTAAAGTGTGCAGTTGCTACATCAACAAGGCGTGAAAGTGCTGAGAAAACACTTCACGAAATAGGAGTGTGGGATTATCTTGATGCGGTTGTATATGGAGATGAAGTCGAACGTGGAAAGCCAGAACCGGATATATTTCTTCGTGCTGCTAAGGCAATAGGCGTAAATCCGTCAGAGGCAGTAGTAGTTGAGGATAGTATCAATGGAATTAAGGCTGGATATGCGGCAGGTATGAGAGTTGTCCATATTCCTGATACAATAGCAATAGATGATGATATCAGGAAGCTTACATATATGGTATGTGATGACCTTAATGGACTTATTGATGTTGTGGAAAGTATTAACAAACCAGTTATTAACAGGAAAAATGTTATCAATGCATTTGCAGAGTATGTAAGAAATTACGACCCATCAGATGAAAAGATAAAGCTTAAGATAGATCATACCTACAGAGTAGCAGGACTGTGTCAAAGAATTGCAGAATCATTAGGCTTAAGTGAACCGGATGTAGATATTGCATGGCTTCTTGGAATGTTACACGATATAGGAAGATTTGAGCAGATAAGGCGTTTTGGTACATTTAATGATGTCCAGTCAGTAGACCATGCAGAATTCGGGGCAGATCTGCTGTTTAAGGAAGGTCTTATAAGGAAGTTTGCAGAAGGGTATTATGAAGAATGTGAGCTTGCGGAGCCTGAAAATCAAGAAGATGAGCAGATAATAAAAAATAATGAGCACCATAATAAAGATACAGGACTTCTTGAAATGGCAATAAGACAGCATAATAAGTATCGTGTAAAAGAAGACCTTACCGAAAGACAGCGTATGTTTTGTGATATACTGCGTGATGCGGATAAGGTTGACATATTTAAGGTGAATGCAGATATTCCTATGGAGATTATATATGATGTAACAACAGAGGAGCTTAAGAATGGAGTTATAACCAAAGAGGTACTTGAGAGCTTTTATAAGAAGGAAACAGTACTTAAAAGTGTAAGAAGGAGTGCAGTTGACCATATAGTAGGGCATATATCACTGCTTTTTGAACTTGTGTATAAAGAAAGTTATAGACAGGCCAAGGAACAAGGTTATGTATATAAACTGCTGAATTTTAAGTCTGATGTACCTGAGGTTAATGCAGAATTTGACGATATGAGGAAATATGTAGACGAGTTCCTTATGGAAATATAAAGCTGTATAAATCTGAAATTAAG
>ENA-ORVB01001200-ORVB01001200.1-human-gut-metagenome-genome-assembly--contig:-NODE-1200-length-18257-cov-2.86974_pt1 | contig 18257 bp, 19 predicted proteins | sample MGYA00242090_ERZ509231 | MGnify/ENA primary metagenome ERZ509231 (study PRJEB26280, sample SAMEA2338798) | human gut metagenome | biome: human gut; feature: human-associated habitat; material: faeces...
GCGATTCAACCTGCATAAAACGAACGCTGCGAATGAGGAGCTGGTTATCAGTCTAATTTACGGACGCGAAGTCCAAGATTGGAAGACGATATACCGATTGCTCCATCATTATACAGCTTAAGCAACAAGATGGATAATTTCCTTACTGGCTGTAAGGGATATTAACCATAAACATATTGTAGTAGAATGGAGAATACAAAAATGAACTTATTAGAAGAATTTAAAAAAAATCCCGGATTCGTCTACCGAATCGGGACTGATTACTATTATATAGGAAAATGGATCTGCAAGCCATGCACAGACGAAGCCGTTACAGACTGCCATGCCATGTATGAAATGTGCATCCAGGCAAAAGAACAGGCAAACGCAGCCCTTTATTTTCAGAAGCTGCGTGCCTACAGTGAATTTGCCCTGGACATTCCATACAATCCGGCAAAGATCCTTCAGTACCAGACCGCTCTTATCGAAGCACTTTCCGATGCTGATATCCAGTCTCTTACCGACCAACTTCGGCATTTTCACGATCAAGCATCTTAATCACATCCAGAAGTGTAGGATACACATACCGGCATAATCCTCTCACTTCTTCATCCGGCTGTGCAAGATCCGGGATCATCACCGGAATCATACCCGCAGCCGAAGCCGAGCGGATTCCTGCCGGTGCATCTTCAAGCGCAATACTATGTACCGGCTCGGTGCCGATCGCCTCGCACGCTTTGAGGTAAATTTCCGGATCCGGCTTTGCATGTTTCACCGAATCGCCAAAAACCCCGCCATCAAAATATTTCCACAAACCGACTTTCTCAAGAGATGCCTTTGCGTGGATCTCTCTGGAGGACGTCGCAAGTCCGACCTTGTATCCGTGTTCCTTCGCATAGATAAGAAGCTCCCTTGCTCCCTCTTTTACGCCGATCCCTTCTTTGTCACAAATGCCGTAATACTTCTCCCGTGTCTGCTCATTAAACTTGTCCATCGGAAAATCTTCGCCATATACACTTTTAAAATATGCTTCTCTGCGGACTACATTGAATCCCAGCGTATGATAAATATGCTCCCCGATCCGTCCGTATCCAAGCTTTTCTCCTGCATAATTCCAGGATCTCTGCACAACACGTTCCGAATCAAGGAGCAGTCCGTCCATATCAAATACCAGTGCTTCTACCTTCATCAGAATTCAATTCCCTTTCCGAGGGCATCTTTTAAATACGTGGTTACGTCTTCCAGTTTTTCCAGAATTTCTTCACGTTCTTCCCACTCTTCGCCGGTCATATCTTTGCTGACCAGTGCCTGCTTGACGTCTTTTAATTTCTTGATCAAATCTTCTGTCATAATAAATCCCCCTTTTCTTATCAATTACTGTTTTTCTATAAATTTATTTTACCGATATTGTCAGCAAATTTCAACAGTTCATCCGAAAATGTAAACAAATCTTAACATTCGCCGCTATAAAAAACTCTTAGCTAACTTCCATTTTTCTACTTCCATTATATAACAAATGTGCTATAATAATTCAGTATGTAAAAAAGTGTTATAATCATAAGGGGATTAAGAAATTGGATGACAACAAATTAGAAGCAAAACTGCTGAAGATTAAAGCGCTTGCCGAACGGGGAGAAGGTGGCGAGAAAGAGGCCGCCATCAAAATGTATCATAAGCTTCTGAAGAAGTATGATATTGATGAAAAAGCATTACAAAAAGACAAGCTCAGCAAGCACTGGTTTACATATGAGACAGATATCGAGGAAAATCTTCTGGTCCAGATTTTTTACATGGTGACCGGAGATCCCGAATATTTCCGCCGGACAAGCCGTACACGCGGAACCCAGTGCGGATGCATATGTACCGATTTTGAGAAAACTGAAATTCGTTTTTATTTTGAATTTTACAAAGATGCACTCAATCAGGAACTGGAAGCCTTTTTGATGGCTTTCAAATTAAAAAATCATCTGTTTCCGGATGAAAGTGCAAGATGCTTTGTTCCTGAGGAAGAGGAAGAGATATCAGAAATGCTGTTAAAAGCGCAGAAATTTGCAGAAGATATTGATAAGTCCAACCCGGTTCGCCGGATTGCATCTGCCGATCTTTCTGCTGATCCGGATGCACTGGAATCATAGGTATATACGCCGTTCTTTTGCGATATGCATTATAGCAAAAAAGCTGTTCTTAAAACAGGAGGGTATGACTCATATTAAATCATACCCTCCTGTTTTGATTTCTTGCGCTGTATCTGTGATAAAACTTATCTTCTGTACAATCTATAGCCTGCCGATACCGCCTTAACAACTCTTTTCCATCTGTCTGACCACCTAGGCAAGATCCCGAAGTCTTGCAATTTCTTCTTTATGCCCCGCATCATCCAGTGGCGTTTCCAGATAAAACGGCAGATCTTTTAATTTCGGGTGACGCATGACATTTAAAAGTGCCTCCATCCCGATCTCTCCGCCGCCGATCACCGCATGCCGGTCTTTTCTTGAACCAAATGGCATCATACTGTCATTTAAATGAATCGCTCTCAAAAGCTCAAGTCCAAGTACTTTGTCAAACTCTTCCAGCACCCCGTCCAGATCATTTACAATATCATATCCTGCTGCAAACACATGACAGGTATCCAGACAGATTCCGATCCGCTCCGGATGTGATACCCCGTCGCGGATTGCTTTCAGCTCTTCAAATCTCCAGCCAATCTCTGTTCCTTTTCCGCTCATTGTCTCAAGCAGAACCGTAATATTCTCTTTTCCGGTAATCGCCTGGTCAAGCCCCGCAATGATATTCTGAATTCCTGCTTCTGCGCCAATTCCGGTATGGCTTCCCGGATGAAACACCAGATTCTCAATCCCCAGTTTGTCCATCCGCGTCACATCTTCCCGGATTACCGTGCAGGCGAATTCATACACCTCCGGCTTCGCACTCGCCAGATTCATCGTATAAGGTGCATGCGCCAGAATCGCTCCAAAACCGGCCTCTCTCCTGATCCTCTGAAACTCCTCCGCTTCCTTCACCGTCGGATCCTTATAATTCGATCCCCGCGGATTCCTGCTGAAAATCTGCATCGTATCTGCATTCATCTTCACCACATTCTCTGCAGTCTTCACAATCCCTTTCGCAATCGACATATGTGTTCCTATTACCATATTTATTAGATCGCTCTCGTATACTTCTTCAGCCATTCTTTCTCTTCATCATTCAGATAAGGAGACACCTTCTCATATACAGTTGCATGATAAGTATTCAGACGTTCCTTGTCTTCTGCATTCATGATATCCGGATTGATCGCATCCAGGTCAAATGGCACATAAGTAATCGGTTCAAAATACAGGAATTCTCCATACTCATTCTTCTCGCCTTCACAGACAAGCAATTCATTTTCCAGACGCACACCGTGAGATCCTTCGATGTAGATTCCCGGTTCATCCGTAATGACCATACCTGGCTGGAATGCATCAGACTCACCGGCTCTGTAAGTATAACGGAAGCCTGCCGGTCCCTCGTGGATGTTCAGAAGATATCCAACCCCATGTCCTGTTCCGTGATTGAAGTCCAGTCCTCTGTCCCAAAACGGCTTTCTTGCCAGATAATCAAAGTTCATTCCGCAGCAGCCTTTCTTGAAGATCGGACTTGCAAGGTTCAGGTTACTGATCGCAACCAGTGTAAAATGATCTTTCATGATCTGTGAAACTTCTCCAAAAGCATATGTTCTGGTGATATCAGTAGATCCTTCGTAGAATCCTGCTCCTGTATCCGTCATCAGGAAAGTTCCCTCATGAAGCTCTACATTGGTCTCCGGTGAAGAAGAATAGTGTACGATCGCACTGTGCTCCCCGAATGCAGAGATCGGTCCGAAGCTTGGACGGATAAATCCACCCATCTCGGCACGGAACTCATCCAATTTGTCAGAAGCGCTCATCTCTGTGATCGTCTCTTTGCCAACATTTTCTTTCAGCCATTTCATAAATCTGACATGAGCCACGCTATCCTTGATCTCAGCGATACGGATATTTTCGACCTCTGTCGGATTCTTTACACATTTGAATAAGATCGCCGGATTTCTCTCTTCCACTTTCTTCACATTCTCCGGAATGTTCTTGTAAAGTGCAAAGTTCAGTCTTCCCGGATCTACCATCAGGACTTCTTCTGCTGCAACCTTCTTGATGTCCTCATAAATATCATTGTATGGGTGCAGAATAACCCCATCTGCTGCAAGATGTGCTTTGATCTCATCGCTTAATTTTTTCTCATTCACAAAAAGATCCACCTTGTCCATTCTGATCACTGCATAGGTCAGAACCAACGGAAAATATTCTACGTCATTTCCACGAATGTTCAGTGTCCAGCAGATGTCATCCAGTGTGGTAAGAACGTGTGCTGTCGCACCTGCTTCTTTCATTGCCGCACGTGTACGTGCAAGCTGCTCTCCACAGTCTCTCCTGTGTATTTCTGTTCCAGTTCAAATACCGGCTCTTCTGAAAGAATCGGACGGTCTTCCCATACTTCATCGATCAGATCATATGCATAAACGACCTTTCCGTTCTTCTCAGATGCGATCTTCTCGTATTCTTCTCCTTCTGTTACAGAAACAACACGTCCATCAAATCCTACAGTTTCGCCTTCTGCCAGAGCTGTTTCCAAATATTCCCCAATCTTCGGAACGCCCGGCTGTCCCATCTTCATCAGTTCTACTGTTGTTCCCTCCAGCTGCTTTGCCGCCTGGATAAAGTATCTTCCGTCTGTCCACAGGCGTGCTTCTGTCTTCGAAACCACTGCTGTTCCTGCAGATCCCGTAAATCCGGTAATATACTCTCTTGCTTTAAAATGCTCCCCCACATATTCGCTCTGATGAAAATCTGCAGTCGGAATAATATAAATATCTATTCCCTTTTCCTGCATTTTTGCACGCAATTTTTCAAGTCTTTCCGGTATTGTAGACATTTTAAAAAACCTCCTTTAATTTTTCCATTCTCTGACCATTATAACCCGTAAACTTTTGAAAAGCAACCTAAGAAAAGGAGTCGGATTCGGCAAGAACATCATTTTCATTCAGATCCTGTGCACTGCCTGTAAGTCCGGCCGCAAGTACCGCTACACATCCGATTATCTTCACCTTTTTTGACATCTCCCATCACCTTTCGCAAATTTTCACAAATGGTAGTCTACCCGAAAAATTTGTTCTGTCTATGGGAAAAATGTGATTTTTCTTGAAATCAGGACTGATGCATTGCTGCATGCTCCTTTTCCAGTTCTTTAAAAAGTTCCGGCACAGTCCACTGACTGTTTGTGTCTGTCAGAACCGCTTTATAATCAATACGTTTCATACCCTTCTTTCGCATCATAAATAAAATCTGATCCAGATGGCTGCCTGTCACTCCGGCAAATACCATCATCTCATCTGCCAGCTCTTCACCCTCATAAATCCTGTCTGTCTCTGACGCTTCTTTCATTCCGGCAAGTACACCAACCGTCTGAAAATACTCTTCTTTTTTTATCAGCCGCACCCGAATCCTGAGTGACATACAGATCATCTGCAGCTCCTGCGCACGCTTCTTATCTTTTATATTAAATAATAATACTGTTTCTCTCATAAATTTCCTCGACTACTCCGCTTTTCTCAAACGGTTCTTTTTATGTTTATTCCACTCTCCGATTACCTCACTGACAGTTGATACCGTAACAAACGCACTCTGGTCTGTCTCATGGATAAATGCAAGAAGCTTTGCATATTCACTCTTTTCCAGAATTGTAACCACTTCTGTCTGTTCCTGATTGCCCAGTCCTCCGACTGCCGGATAAAGAGTCGCCCCTCTGTGCAGCTCATGTACAACAAACTGCTGGATCTCCGGATATTTCTTTGACAGGATACACACCCTCTTACGGATACTGAAACCATCGATAAAATTATCCAGAACAATCCCATAAAGATAAGTTCCCAGAAGGCTCACTACCAGTGTCTTTCTGTCGTAGACAAGGATAGACGTCGCAGCGGTCACAAATCCTGCGATCGTAAGACTCTTTCCAATTTCAAAATGCAAATATTTATTTAAAACTTTTGCAACAACATCAAGCCCACCAGAAGATGCATTGACATTAAACAAAATCGCCTGTCCGATGCTGATCACCAGAATATGGCACAGCATATTGATAAACATATCATCCGTGAGCGGCGGAACATCTGGTGTCACTGTTTCAAAAATACGCAGATAAACCGGGAGCATTAAAGATGTAATGACCGTCTTACCTCCGAATTCTTTTCCGACAAACACAATCCCTATGATCAGAAGTGCTACATTTAGAATCATCGTCATCGTCGAAACCTTCAGCGGAATAAAATTTGCCAGAACCATGACAAGTCCCGAAATACTTCCCACAACAAAGGAATTCGGCATCATCAGATAATACACTGATGCCGATACAATAAACATTCCTACCGTGATCGTTGCATACTCTTTCAATATGTTTTTTGCTTTGTTCTTCTCTTTCAATTTTCTTTCCTCTCTTTCATACCGGTGCCTCTTATTTCCCCAAATATGCGGCACACTATATTTCCCAACATAGCATGTTCATCATAACATACTTCTCATCAAACTTCTACGCTATGTTTCTCATTAAAAACATGAAATCTTCTTTCCATTTATAGTAGTTTCAATTATAATAAAGGAAGAGTGAAATTTTTAACAATTTAGAGAAGAGAGGGTTAATTATGAATGCTGATGGAAACGTAATCAAAATCAAACATGACGTACTGTTCGAAGTAGCAAAGCTTGCTTTTGCAGGTGAACTTGAAGAACAGCGTGATCACCTCCCGCTGAAGCTTATTCCGGGACCGACACCGCAGTTCCGCTGCTGTATCTACAAAGAGCGTGAGATCATCCGCCAGAGAATCCGCCTCGCAGAAGGCAAAGCTCCGGGACCGGAAGATGATGGCAATATCATTCAGGTTATTTCTTCTGCCTGCGAAGACTGTCCGATCTCCAGCTACACAGTAACAGAGAACTGTCAGAACTGTCTTGGAAAGGCATGTATCAATGCCTGTAAGTTTGGAGCAATTGAACCGGGACATTACCGTTCCCACATTGACGCATCCAAATGTAAAGAATGTGGTCAGTGCGCCAAAGCCTGTCCGTACAATGCCATTGCACATTTAAAACGTCCGTGTAAATTCAGTTGTCCGGTCGATGCGATCACCTACGACGAGCATGGCATTTCCATAATCGACAAAAACAAATGTATACGCTGCGGTAAATGTATCCACAGCTGTCCATTCGGTGCAATTGCTTCCAAAACATTTATTGTTCCGGTAATCAATGCTTTAAGAGAAGGCAAACACATCTACGCAATGGCTGCTCCTGCCACAGAAGGTCAGTTTGGTGCTGACATTACCATGGAAAGCTGGCGCAAAGCAATGAAAGAGCTCGGATTCGTAGATTTCTACGATGTAGGACTCGGTGGAGATATGACTGCTGCTTACGAAGCTGAAGAATGGGCCGAAGCTTACAAAGAAGGACAGAAAAAAGTAACCTCCTGCTGCCCTGCATTTGTAAATATGGTTCGCCTGCATTACCCACAGCTTGCTGACAATATTTCAACAACTGTTTCTCCGATGTGTGCAATTTCCCGTATGATCAAAGCACAGGATCCGGAAGCGATCACTGTATTTATCGGACCTTGCCTTGCTAAGAAATCTGAAGTTGTCGATCAGCAGATCGAAGGAAATGCAGATTATGTTCTTACATACAGCGAGATCCGTGCGATCATGAAAGCAAAAGACGTTGAACTCGAGGCCTGTCCGAACGACAACCAGACCGCTTCTACCTTCGGAAAACGCTTTGCAAATTCCGGTGGTGTAACAGCAGCTGTTCTGGAAAGTCTGAAAGAATCTGACAACTGCATCGATGCGAAAGTCTGTCGTGCAAATGGTTCTCAGGAATGTAAGAAAGCCCTCCTTCTCATGAAGGTTGGACGTCTTCCGGAAGACTTCATCGAAGGTATGGCATGTGACGGCGGATGTGTCGGCGGTCCAAGTTCATTCAATGACCAGATGACTTCCAAGAAGAACCGTGATGCCTTGATCTCTCAGGCTGACGATCGTGGAATTCTTGATAATCTGAAGAATTACGATATGGATAAGTTCTCTATGCATAGAGACTAAAATTATAAGGGCGTATGAAAAATGAGAAATCATTTTTCATACGCCCTTTTTAACAAAAATTCTTATTCAAATGCATCAAAAATCGTGCAGGCATCTATTTATTATCCCCTATACCACGGCAGCCTGTCCCGCAGCATCATCTTTTCCATCTGCTCCAGATTCTTATCAGAATGCTCAATCTCCCGCGAATACCGGTACACCAGCTCTACGATCTCTTCTGGTGTAAGCTCTCCTTCATTTTTTATCCACCGTGCTTTCCACAGCTCATAAATATGGAAAGTACTTATTACTGCCATCTGCACCTTCGCATAAATCCTTCCATCATAAACTGCGCCACAGAAATAAGTGAAAATGAAATACACCAGCAGCTGCTCTGCCTGGATCTGGATATTGCTCTCTTCCTTCGCCCACCGCTTAAAGTCAGACGAGATTCCTTTATACGCATCTGCTCCATGTGAATACAGAAGTTCTTCGCTCTCCATCAGAAGCATATCCCAGTCCTCACGTAGAAGTTCCAATTCATAAAGTTCCCGGAACATCTTATGCGCCATCTCCCATCTTTCCTGCACAGACGGCTTTTCTTCTTTCCAAAGTTTCCGTACAAACTTTCTGGCACTCTTTGTCTGATAACGTTCAATGACTTCCTCGCAGGAAAATAACTGTTCCCGGTTAAATCTGCCCTGCAGATCATGCGCCATTCCAAGAATCAGTCCCACTCTTATTTTTAATGAATGCTCCCGCTCCTGCAGAATTCCAAGCATTGCATCTCTCGCATCTACAAGCATAGAATACAGAAACGGATCAAATTCCTCGTATTCCTCTTCTCCTTCTTTTTCATAAGTAAGAAAACGGACCGGCTCTTTCTTCTCCATCAAAATCCTTGCCACCTCCGGACAGGATACCGACAGGGTAATCTCCCGTACATCCTCAAACTCCTCGACATGTCTCGGATACAGGCGGCAGGTTTTACACAGACTTTTCTCTCCGAGATTCGCATACATCTCACACAGATTACAGTCATTTAAAAATGCACATCTCTTTTCTTTATCCTGCCTGAAAATGCCACGGATCCAGTCCACGGATTTCAACATCGTAAACCGGAATTTTCCTTTCACATGCTTATATTTATTCAGTGATTTTTTGTCAATTACAATCTTCCACCCTGCACAACAGGTATCTTCACATTTGTCTGCTATGCAGGTGAACTCTTTATAATAATCCGGAATTGTATATTGCATTTATTTTTCTACCCCAACCTTCTTACAGATATCCGCCAGACAGCATCTGTCACAGTGCGGCTTCGTCCTTGCCGTACAAACTTCTCTTCCGTGGTACACCAGTCTGTGACAGAAATCGCTTCCTTCCTCCGGCGGAACCAGCTTCCAGAGTTCCATCTCTACTTTCTTCGGATCCTTAATCCCGTCTACCAGTCCAATACGGTTCACCAGACGGATACAATGGGTATCCGTTACGATCGCAGGCTCACCAAATACATCTCCCATGATCAGGTTCGCGCTCTTTCTCCCAACACCTGGCAGCTTTAAGATCGCATTAAAATCCTTCGGAATCTTTCCGCCATACTCATCCCGAAGCATCTTCATACAGGCACTGATATCCCGTGCCTTACTTTTCCCAAGCCCACAAGGACGTACAATCTCTTCGATATTATTTACATCTGCTTCTGCAAGTGCCTCTACTGTCGGATATTTTGCAAATAAACCTTCTACGACTACATTTACCCTTGCATCCGTACACTGTGCCGCAAGACGCACACTGACCAGAAGTTTCCATGCCTGATCATAATCCAGAGTACAGTCTGCATCCGGATATTCCTTTCTTAAGCGTTCTATTACTTCCAATGTTCTCTGTTTCTTTGTCATCTTTTTTATCCTTCTTTATCTCATATTTTGTATAGTAAGATAATTCATCTGCTTCATTCGTTTAAGATCTTCTTTGTTAAATGCAAGAAGATTCATAAGCTTTTCTTTATTTACAATTTCTTTTTCCGAAATCACTGCTTTAAAGGTCACCGGAAGCATCGTATAATTAGAGAGACCGGACACCAGTGCCAGCTGCTGTCCCGGATTCACCAGATTATTTACACAGGAGATCATGATATGTTCTGATTTCAGAGCCTGGTTATGAAGCATATAGGTTCCGATAAATCCTTCCTTTTCATACTCACCAGTATAAAGTCCGCCACATTCCCCCGGTTCTTTGACCTCACTTACATCATTAAACAAATGCACTTTATATTTGTTATTCTTTCCTTCCACCGCCTGCTGTTCAATCAAACTTTTGACAATTACTTTTCCAATCCCGTCATAGCTGTACATGTACAATTTTTCAATTGTCTCCGCATAAGTACATTCTTCCTCTTCCTCAGCAATCTCATCTCCGATAATTGCAAGAGGTGACACCTTAAAAATCTTAGACAATTCAAGAAATGTCGAAATATCCAATGAAATATCCCCTTTTTCGTATTTAGAAACTGTCGACACACTCTTATGCAGTCTTACAGCAAGTTCTTTCAGCGTCATATTATATGCCATCCGGTATTTTCTAATATTACGCCCTACCTTCTCATCTACATTCATACCAATTTTCTTTCCTTTAAATCAATTTTTTTATGATATGTGCATAAATTTTAACGCATTTCCCCAATTTTCTAGTATGCACCATATTTTTTCTCTTTTTTCAATAATAACACGTCTGATTTTTTCGTGTCAATAAAACGCACCTCTTTTGTCTTTTCTGATTTACCCGGATAAAATGATAGCATAAAAACACAAGCCACGGAGTCATCCGTATGACAAATATGTGGAAGGAGAATACAAATGAAAGTAGAAAAAAGGTTACTCAAATACATCGCAATCAAAACACCATGCGATGAAAACAGCGATACAGTTCCAACCTCTCAGTGTCAGTTTGATCTTGCAAGAATCCTTGCTGATGAACTGAAAGAACTCGGACTTGACAAGGTTGTTCTGGACGATAAATGCTTCGTTTATGGAATCCTTGCAGCAACACCAGGATATGAAAATAAGAAAAAGCTTGGACTTATCGCACATATGGATACTGTACCAGAATTTTGCGAGGCAGAAATCCATCCGGTCTGTACACCAGATTATGACGGATGTGATCTCGTTCTCGGAGACAGTGGACGGGTTCTTACAACCAAAGATTTCCCGCATCTGAAAGGATTAAAGGGACGTACACTCATCACTTCCGATGGAAATACCATCCTCGGAGTTGACGACAAAGCCGGTATTGCTGAGATCATGCAGCTTCTTGAGATCCTGATCACAGAAAAGATTCCACACGGACAGATCAGTGTCGCATTTACACCGGACGAAGAATGTGGCAGCGGCGCTGCACATTTTGATTTTGATACTTTTGACGCGGAGGTTGCCTATACGCTGGACGGGGACGGCGAAGGCGAGATCCAGTATCAGAACTTCAATGCATGCGAAGCAAAATTTGAGATCAATGGCAAAAATGTACATCCGGGTTCTGCAAAAGATGTGATGATCAATGCCGTTCTCATTGCCGCAGATATCAACAATATGCTCCCAAGATTCGAGATTCCGCGTCATACCGAACAGTATGAAGGATTCTACCATCTTCTGAGCATACACGGAGATGAAGGACATGCCGTATCCGAATACATCATCCGCGACCACGACAGCGCAAGCTTTGAAGCCCGCCGCAATACGCTCCGCCATATCGAAAAGATCTTAAATGAGCTCTGGGGCGAGGGTACAGTCACACTGACACTTACCGATGAATACCAGAACATGGAATGTATCATCAAAGATCACATGTATCTGATTGATTATGCTAGAGAGGCCTGTGCGAAAGCAAATGTTCCGGAGGATATTTCTCCAATCCGCGGAGGTACAGACGGCTGCAAGCTTTCCTTTAAAGGTCTTCCTTGCCCGAACCTTGGAACAGGCGGACACGGATATCACGGACCACTGGAGCACGTCACCATCGAAGGTATGGAAGCAGCTGTCCGTGTCATTGTAGAACTTGTAAAAATCTTTGCAAATGAGTAAATACCAAATAGGAAACGGAGATACTGATTATGAAAAAGAAAAAAATATCTTTCCCTTCTGCGCTCACTGTATTATTTATCGTCCTTATTTTCGCTGCAATTTTAACTGCAGTGGTACCGGCAGGGGTTTATTCCAAATTAACGTACAACGCAGACTATGATGTATTTGAAATCACAACACCGGAAGGTGAAGTGACAGAAATGGCTCCTACCCAGGAATCCTTGGACGAGCTGGGTGTTACCGGAAACTTAAATAAATTCCTTGATGGAAGTATCAGCAAACCGATCGCTGTTCCTGGAACCTACGAGAGAGTCGATCAGGAACCGCAGGGCGTATTTAAAATCCTCCTTGCAGCAATCAGTGGTGTTTACGATACCATTGATATCATCCTTTTTGTATTTATCCTCGGCGGATGTATCGGTGTCCTGAATTATATGGGTGCATTCAATGCGGCAATCGCGGCACTTTCCAAAGTCACCAAGGGCAAAGAATATATCCTGATCATCCTGATCACGATTATTATCGCAGCCGGTGGAACTACCTTCGGTCTTGCAGAAGAAACCATTGCACTTTACCCGATCCTTGTACCGGTATTCCTTGCAGCCGGATATGATGTTATGGTTTGTATCGCTGCAATTTACATGGGATCTTCTATCGGAACCATGTTCCCGACCATCAACCCGTTCTCTGTCGGAAACGCATCCAATGCAGCCGGAATCAGCCTTGCTGACGGTATGGGAATCCGTGGTGTTGCTCTGGTACTCGGCACTCTGATCACTTTGATCTACATCCTTCGCTATGCAAAGAAGGTAAAAGAAGATCCTACAAAATCAATCTGTTACGACCAGTATGAACATCATATGCAGAAATTCGGTCATCAGGGCGAGGTTCCTGAATTTACCGGAAAAATGAAGCTTTCCCTCCTCGTATTCGGCGTATCCTTCGGTGTGCTTGTATGGGGACTTGTAGCTCAGGGCTGGTGGTTCGACAACATGACTGCCCTCTTCCTTGCCTGCGCGATCCTGCTTGCATTTACTTCAGGAATCGGCGAAAAGAACTTTATGGATCAGTTTATCGGTGGTGCCGCTGACCTGATGGGCGTAGCTCTGGTAGTCGGTGTGGCACGTGGTATCAACATCATTCTGGAAGACGGTATGATTTCTGACACCATCCTGGAATTCTTCTCAGGTGCGATCAGTGGAATGAATCCGATCGTATTCATCATCTTGATGATGCTTGTATTTATCGTACTCGGATTCTTTATTTCCTCTTCCTCAGGGCTTGCAGTTCTGTCCATCCCGATCATGGCTCCGCTTGCCGACACCGTAGGTGTTTCAAGATCAGCAATCGTATCTGCTTATGCATACGGTCTTGGTCTGATTTCTTTCATCACACCAACCGGTCTGATCCTTGCATCCCTTGCGATGGTGGATGTTACTTATGATAAATGGCTGAAATTCATCATGCCGCTGATGGGTATGACTACCGTCTTCAGTGCGATCATGCTGATCATTCAGTTATATGTATAAGCTTCTTGCATAAGGAGGTAAACTCTTATGGATTTTGAAAAACAAATACAGACAGACCGTGAAAGTCTGATCCAGGATATTATGAAACTGGTGTCCATAGACAGCGTGGAAGCCGCACCGGATGCAGGAATGCCTTTCGGTGCAGGCGCTGCCAAAGCACTTGACTGCTTTCTCGAAACGGCAGAATCCATTGGTCTTAAAACAGAAAATTTTGATCACTATGCCGGACACGCAGATTATGGGGATCAGGAAGAAACTCTCGGAATCCTCGGTCATGTGGACGTGGTTCCATGCAGTGGCAGCTGGGTATGTGATCCGTTTAAACCGGAAATCATTGACGGAAAGCTGTATGGTCGTGGCGTACTTGATGATAAAGGTCCTCTTCTTGCCTGCCTCCATGCAGTCAAGATTTTAAAAGAAATGGGTGTGCCACTCAGCAAAAAAATCCGTTTTATTGTAGGTGCGAATGAAGAGACAGACTGGAAATGCATGGACTATTATTTCAACAAGAAAAAGATCCCTGCTCCACAGATGTCCTTCACACCGGATGCAGTATTCCCACTTATTTACGCTGAAAAAGGCGTCTTTCAGTATCAGCTTGTAACCGATGTCTCAGAGGATATCACTTTATCCGGTGGAAATGCATTTAACGCAGTCGCAGACCATGCTTCCGTCCTGCTTCCTCTCGAACTGGAAACCGTGATCCGCAAGAGCCTGCTCTCCTGGGAGACACAGACCAGATGCCATTTCACAGTAGAAAATGCGGGTGCATCCCTCCGGCTGACCGCAGAAGGTTTTGCCGCACACGCAGCACATCCTTCTACCGGAATCAATGCGATCAGCGGACTGATGTCAGCTTTATCTGAGCTTTCTCCGGAAAATGAGTTGGCAAGGATTGCCACATTTTACATGGAGCACATCGGTTTTGACCTGACCGGAAAGGGACTTGGAATCGATCTTACAGATGAGATCTCCGGCAGATTAAGTTTCAATGTCGGAAAGGTCGAAGTATGCGATCATAAGGTGATTTTCTCCATCGACAACCGTGTACCGGTTACTTACCGGTGCGCCCAGGTTCAGGAGCTCATTCAGAAACAGCTTATCGGTTCCGGATTCCGTTTTGAGAACCCATATGCAACTGAATCTATCCACGTACCTGAGGATTCTTTCCTGGTTCAGACTCTGATGGAATCCTACCGCAATGTCACCGGTGATATGTCCGCAAAACCTCTGGTAGACGGTGCCTGCTCTTACGCAAGAGCACTGGATAACTGTGTCGCTTTCGGCGCACTCCTCCCAGACCAGCCTGATCTGATGCATCAGACAAATGAATGTCTGGAGCTGGATAAACTGGATCTCTGGATGAAGATTTATCTGGATGCAATCTACCGGCTTGCAAAATAAACAATAACGTATAACTAAGAGAGAATAACGTAATGCTTTTGTTATTTTTTACGTTATTCTCTCTTTTTTTGTTCATTTTTTGTTTATTATGTATATTTCCTATCCATTTCACATACAAATTCGATGACATCCCAGAACATTTATGGTATAATTTAGAAAATCTAATTACTTATTTGTTAACGCACAATATGAGGGGGATTTTACATGAAAAAATTATCACGTCATGAACTGATGCAATACGGAACGGCTATCATTTCGTTCCTTATTGTAATGACGTTCACACTTCTGATTTTTTTCTGGTTTGTACAACAGAGCGTTGATAAAAGTGTACAGAATGTTCTTCAAAAAAACACACTGCAGCAAAAGGATCACCTGGAACTGGTCCTGGAAAAAGAATATGAATTTCTGGAGAGTCCTGCTGCATACTTCGGAACAACTTCCGATCTGTTCAGCAACGATAATCTTCAGCTTCTTGCTGAACTGGCTTCTTCCAGCTCCTATCATCGGCTTATGCTTTTTTCTACAGACGGTATCGGGCGCTCCAGCGATGGAAAGAAGACCGATGCAAGTTCACGGAACTATTTTCAAAAGACATTGGAAGGCAGACGCGTCATTAGTTCTCCTCTGTCAAGCAGCGTAGACAACGAAACCCTTGTTGTCCTCACAGTTCCTGTTTATGACAAAGATCAGAATATTATCGGTGTCTTTGGAGGCTCCATCGATGTTACGGAACTGACTACCATGCTCTTTGAGGATCTGTATTCCGGTTCCGGCTACTCATTTATCACAGACTCGGATGGCAACATCATTTCCATTGAATCTACACACAACGAAATCCGAGAGAACTTTTTTACTTCTTCCTCTGACTGGGTATTTCAGACCTCGGAAGATGGTGCTACCCTTCAGGAAGATTTTAAGCAAGGACACGCAAACTGCCGCAAGATTATATCAGATTTATCATATGCACGCTATATTTCCTACCAGCCGCTAAAGTACAACGGCTGGATGCTCTGCTATATCATTCCTGCTGTCGATGCCCGTCAACCCTTTGCTTTTATCAACAACTTTGAAATCATTCTGTTCGCCTTTTTTATCTGCATTGTGCTGCTTCTGATCTTCGCACTCTGGAAGATCAACCAGAAGAATCAGACTTCGCTTCTTCGCCAGGCGCATACAGATGCTCTGACCGGACTTCTGAACAAAGTTTATGCAGAATACACGATTTCCGAATGGCTGCGCGAAAAAGATTTTGAAGATTTACAGGCTTTAATGATGATCGATATGGATTATTTCAAGCAGATCAATGATACTTATGGACATGCAACCGGTGACCAGGTACTGAAAATATTTGCTGGATTTCTGAAAGAACAGTTCCGGGCAACCGATATCATCGGCCGTGTCGGTGGTGACGAATTTATGATCCTGATGAAAAATGTACGTCTGGATTACAGTATCCATCTGCATTTGCAAAAGCTCTATACAAATCTTCAAAATATAGATATCCCGGAACTAAATGACCAGAAACTTTCCTGCAGTATCGGCTGCTCCAACGGATGCTGAATCTTTCAGCCAGTTATACCGCCTTGCTGATCATGCTCTGTACACAGCTAAGCACAACGGACGTGGACGTTTTGTTATTTACCACGATATCAAGAACCAGCAGGAAACCGTTTTATCCTGATCAACGTCAGGAATTCTGGTACAGGTCAATATTCCTGTCATTTAATCTCAAAATTCCCGCCGGGCAGATCCTGTACCTGTCCGGCGGGAATTTCATTCTTCTTTATATCTCAGATATGCCCCGGCACATCCAGTCATTTTTAATCATCGTAAGTATCCAGGAAATTGTGTCTTACACCTTTTGCCTTGTAACCGACAACCGTATCCAGATTGACATTTTCCACACTCTTGAAAATATTGCCCTCCACAAACGGATTCGTCTTCTTAAGCTCTGCAATCAGCTTTTTGATTTCCATACGCTTTGACTGATTTTCTTCATTGTTGCAGGTTGTACAGGTATCGGTAAACTTACATGCACACTGGATAAAATGCAGATCATTGTAATCTCTCCATGCCTTGATGTCATCCTCACGGATCAGATACATCGGGCGGATCAGTTCCATCCCTTCAAAATTTGTACTGTGAAGCTTCGGCATCATAGTCTGCACCTGTGCACTGTAGAGCATTCCCATCAGGATCGTCTCGATCACATCATCATAATGATGTCCCAGTGCGATTTTGTTGCAGCCCATCTGCTGTGCAAAATTATAAAGATATCCACGTCTCATCCTTGCACAGATATAACACGGTGATTTTTCAATCTCAAATACCGATTCAAAAATATTGGATTCAAAGATCTGGATCGGAATCTTCATCTTCCTTGCATTTTCTTCAATGACCTTCCGGTTCTCCGGACTGTATCCCGGATCCATCACCAGGAACTTTACTTCAAAGTTAAATTTGTTGTGACGTTTTAATTCCTGGAAAAGCTTTGCCATCAGCATTGAATCTTTTCCACCGGAAATACATACTGCGATCCGGTCACCTTCTTTGACCAGTTCATATTCTCTGACAGCTTTTGTAAATTTGGACCAGATCTTCTTTTTGAACTTCTTGCGGATACTAAGCTCCACATGTTCACAGACATCATCTGCTTCCTTTTTCTTCATATCTGCCATCAGCCATCCAACATAACCGCCCTTCAGGCTGTATGCTTCATATCCCTGCTCCTGCAGTTCTTCTGCGATATCCCTGCTGATCTGTCCTCTGCTGCAGCAGATAATGATCTTCTTTTCCTTATCTTCCGGCGGATTCTCCATCAGTACATCTGCTGAGCTTGCCGTCGAATTCGGCAGGATTCCATGGGCGCGCTCAATCTCGCCACGGATATCAAAAAGCTCGTAGGATTCTGCAGGAAGCGCTTCCATTTCCTCGATCGTAATATCTATACTCATTGATTTTCTCCTTATAAAAAGAATGTCCCCTGACACATAATCCTCTTTATTGAACAGAAAGTTCCATCTGGATTATTGTCAAATAAAAAATGCGCATGTATCGGTACATATCATAGCATAATCTGTGCATCTGGTCAAAGGGAGATCCATCCGAAAATACTGGATTTCCGCT
>ENA-ORVB01001203-ORVB01001203.1-human-gut-metagenome-genome-assembly--contig:-NODE-1203-length-18215-cov-18.4041_pt1 | contig 18215 bp, 15 predicted proteins | sample MGYA00242090_ERZ509231 | MGnify/ENA primary metagenome ERZ509231 (study PRJEB26280, sample SAMEA2338798) | human gut metagenome | biome: human gut; feature: human-associated habitat; material: faeces...
TACCACTGGTGTAAATTTTCTCTTTTTGACTAGTCCTATTTATATGCTAACATCAAATGTCAGGAAAATGGTGGGAATATGAAAAGGAATAGGATAATTGCAGCAGTTTTAGCAGCTGTGCTGACTTTGTCTGGATGTGCAAGCGAAAACAGCAAAGACAAAAAGGATGAGAAAGTAGTTCAGAAGAAGAAAGAAAAGAAGGAGTCAAAGCAGGAAGCGGTCAGCTTGCCTGAAGAATCTAAAGCTAAGCCTGTTGTTGATGCCACTTTATCTGATTTATATACGGACGAAGAACTTCTAGCTTATGCAAATGATCACTTCGAAGATTACTGGAGAACTTATTATGGGTTTATGACAGGAACTTTTTTTGAAGGAACTGGAGAATTTGGTAACGCAACAATCACTGACCCGAACATTCATTCATTACAGGATGTTGAAAATGTCTGGTATCAGAAGTTTTCCAGAAGGTATCCAATCCCATATATGGATGTAAACACAAATGTCTTTAAAGAGACTCCGTTCTGGGAAGAAAATGGACAGGTCTATGAACGATATCATATTGATGGATTCATCGGTGCTACGTATTTCTTTGACCATATTACACAAAAAACAGACGATGAAGTATGGTTTGCGTACTATTCTAAAGACCTTAACGGAAATATTAATGACACTCAAGAACAGTGGTCATTTGTGTATGAGGATGGACAGTTAAAATACGGAACTATAGTTAGAAACAATCAATAGAGGCTCGAAAGAGTCTTTTTTTGTATGTGACAGGAATATATTAACGAATGGTAAAACGACGTGAATCCAAGCTACAATCTGCTACACGTTATGATATAATAAAAGCAACGATATTTATTAGAAATATAACCAGAACTGTGGAGGTAAAAATATGTCAGAAGTAAAGAAGATAGACGCACTTTGGGATGATTCGCCTGTTGATGTAACTCAGGAGGCCAATTTCATTTGGTCTATTGCAAATAAATTAAGAGGCTCTTATATGCCTGATAAATATGGTGATGTAATTATTCCGATGGTAATTATTCGCCGTTTTGAGTGTGCATTGAAGGATACTAAGGATGCCGTTGTTCAGAAGTTTAAAGAAAACCCATCGTATCCTGTAAAAGCGATGTATAGAATCTCAGGTCATCAATTTTATAATACAAGTGAATACACGCTTAAAGAACTAACTAATGAATCCGAGAAAATTGCTTCTAACTTCAAATCTTATATTTCTGGATTTTCAGCTAATATTCAAGATATTCTTAAAGAACTTAATATGACAGACCATATTAACAAGATGGAGAAAGATGGATGTCTTTTCTCAGTAGTAAAAGCTTTCTCTGAATTAGATTTAAGCCCTGAAACATACGATTCTATTAAAATGGGGTATATTTTCGAGAATTTGATTGGAAGATTCTTCCAAAATGTTGACGCTGGACAATTCTATACAGGCCGAGACATTATTAAGCTATGTGTATCTTTATTGATTGCTGAAGGATGTGACGATATTTTTGATGATGGTAAAATTCTAACTGTTTGCGATCAAGCTTGTGGAACTGGAGGAATGCTATCAACCGCATATAGCTATTTAAAGCACTATAACCCAACTGCAGATATTAAATTGTTTGGACAAGAATATATGGGGCCATCGTATGCTATTGGGCTTGCAGAAATGTTGATTAAAGGCCAAAATGCTGACAATTTTGTACATGCTGATACTTTTAAAAAGGATTGTTTTGATGGAATTAAAATGCGGTTCCTACTAGAAAATCCACCCTTCGGAACCCCTTGGAAAGGCGAAAATGCTAAGCAAGGGCAGGAAGAAGCAGTATTAGAAGAAAGTACGAAAGGATTAAAAGGACGTTGGGGAGCTGGATTACCTGCTGGTGGTGATTCACAGCTACTGTTTATGCAATCTGCTATAGCAAAAATGGACGATGATTTGGGCCGTGCTGCTATTATTTCAAATGGTTCTCCACTGTTTACTGGTGACACAGCTTCTGGAGAATCGCAAATTCGTAGATGGTTACTTGAAAATGACTTGATTGAAGCCATTGTGCAACTTCCTACTGATTGTTTTTACAATACTGGAATTACTACATATATTTGGCTTCTTTCTAAAAATAAACGTGAAGAACGAAAAGGAAAGATTCAATTAATTGATGCTTCAAATATATTCCATAAACTTAGAAAACCTTTAGGAAATAAAAAGAACGAGTTCTCTCCAGAAGATAGAAAACAAATTACTGAGTTGTACGCCTCTTTTAAAGAAGATGAATGCTGTCAAATTTATGACAATACAGAGTTCATTTATAGAGAATATACAGTTATGCAGCCTCTACAAAGAAGTTACTCAATCACGAATGAAAGTATTGATAACATGATGCAAGCAGGAACATTGAGCAAGTTATACGACGAATCAAAGGTATTGGAGCTTCAAGATAAAGGGGTTGCAATCACTGAAAAAGAACAAAAGGCACTGAACACTTTAATCAAAAACAGACCTGTATATTCGGATGTTTTACAAAAGCTAAGAGACAATGTTTCGGATGAAAAATATTTATCTTTGGATGCTTTTATGCCAATCATTGAAAGTGTTCTATCAGGGGTAGATTCTAAATTAATAGATAAAATCGCAGATGGTCTATCTGTGATGGATAAAACAGCTGAAGTACAAGTAGAGAAAAAAGGTAAGAAAAAGGGGCAAATCATTTATGACAAAACTACAAAAGACTCAGAAATAGTCAAATGGGATGAAGATATTACCGATTACATGGAAAGAGAAGTACTTCCTTATTTACCAGATGCAAAATGGTTTTGGGAAGAAGATTTAACTAAGAAGAAACCTGTGATTAAAACAGGTGCTGAAATACCATTTACTCGCTACTTTTATAAGTATCAAGCACCTACACCATCTGAAGAACTAACTAATAAGTTCGTCTCACTTGAAGAATCTGTAAATGAACGTATTGCAAAGCTATTTGGAGGTATGTAGTATGAAGGAAATGAAAGATAGTGGAACTAACTGGTTAGGTATAATACCAACTGAATGGAATTTGCAAAAGATTAATAGCTTATATTCTTTACGGAATTCTAAAGTTAGTGATAGAGATTATCCACCGTTATCCGTAACCATGAAAGGTATCGTTCCACAATTAGAAAATGCCGCCAAAACAAATGCACACGATGATAGAAAACTTGTGAGAAAAGGAGATTTTGCTATAAATAGTCGTTCCGATAGACGAGGCTCTTGTGGTATCTCAGATATGGATGGCTCTGTTTCACTTATAAATACAGTTCTCAAACCAAATCATGAAATGAATTCAAAATACTATAATTGGTTGTTTCATACGGTTCAATTTGCTGATGAATTTTATGCGAATGGTCATGGTATAGTAAATGATTTGTGGACAACAACATGGCAAGATATGAAAAGAATTATAACACCATCGCCACCACTAGATGAACAACAACGTATAGCTGACTTTCTTGACGAAAAATGTGGTGAAATAGACTCACTTACTAATGACATCCAAACCCAAATCACAACTTTAGAAGAATACAAGAAATCTCTTATTACAGAAACCGTAACAAAAGGATTAAATCCTAGTATTAAAACAAAAAGTACGGGCAATAAGTATTGGGAAAATATTCCTGTAAATTGGGAATTATCCGATATAAAATACCTGTTCGAAATCGTAAAAAGAATAGCTGGAAAAGAAGGCTATGATATTTTATCCGTAACGCAAAAGGGTTTAAAAATTAAGGATATATCTAAAAATGAAGGACAAATTGCTGAGAGTTATGCTAATTATCAGTTTGTTTATCCTACAGATTTTGTAATGAATCATATGGACTTATTGACTGGTTGGGTGGACTGCTCAAAATATTTTGGAGTTACAAGCCCAGATTATAGAGTCTTTAGACTTAGGGACAAAAAAAACAATTTAAACTATTATAAATACGTTATGCAAAGTTGCTATATGAATAAAATTTTTTATTCACTAGGGCAAGGTGTCTCGAATTTAGGAAGATGGAGACTACAAACTAGTGCTTTTAATAATTTTAAAATTCCAGTCCCACCTTTAGACGAACAGCAACAAATAGCAGATTATCTTGACTCCAAATGTTCTGAAATTGATACTGTTATCCAAACAAAAAAAGAACAGCTTGATGTATTAGCTGAATATAAGAAATCGCTTATTTATGAATACGTAACAGGAAAAAAGGAGGTGCCAGGCAATGAATAACATTTTGAGTGAAAAGCAGTATCAAAAGTTTATTTTGAACTACCTTAAAGATAATAATGGATACATCATTCGTACAGATAATGATTTTGACCGCCTATTTGCAATGGATAAAGAGTTATTGTTTAAGTTTTTAAACGATACTCAACCAGAGAAAATGGCAACTTTGTCTAAAATGTACAAACAAGATCTAGAAGCTACAATTATCAATGTTTTAAACATGGAAGCAACAAAGAAAAGAAGCAGTTTAATTGACGTGTTAAAACATGGAATTGATGTATCCAACGTACATTTAGATTTGATGTATTCAAAACCAGCCACAACCTTTAATAAAGAGTTGAACGAAAAATACGAGAAAAACATCTTCTCAGTTGCTGAAGAAATCTGGGCTTCTGATAAAGAAAGAGTCGATGTAGTCATCTTCTTGAATGGTATTGCTATTATGACATTCGAGTTGAAATGTAACATGGCTGGACAGTCTTATGAGGATGCTATCTACCAGTATCGTATGGATAGAAATCCTAAATCTAGATTGTTCTTATTTAAAGCTGGAGCACTGGTTAATTTTGCAATGGATTTAGAACAAGTTTACATGACTACCAAGCTTGAAGGTGAATCTACTTTCTTCCTTCCATTCAACATGGGAAACGGTGAAGGCGTAAATGCTGGAGCTGGAAACCCTTTGTTTGATGACAAATACAGTGTTTCTTATATGTGGGAAGATGTATTAACCAAAGATTCTATCCTAGAATTAATCAGTAAATTCATCTTCGTAGAAACAAAAGAAAAAGTTGATGAAGCTACAGGCAAGAAAAAGATAAAAGAAACTGTTATCTTCCCTCGATATCACCAGCGTGATGTTTTACATAAGATTCTTGATGATGTATATGAAAATGGAACTGCTCAAAACTATTTGATTCAGCATAGTGCTGGTTCGGGTAAAACAAATTCTATTGCATGGCTTTCATACCGTCTGTCGTCGCTTCATGATGCAAACAACAAGATTATATTCGATAACATTATTATAGTAACAGACAGAGTAGTTGTTGATAGACAGCTACAAGCTGCTGTAATGGGTATGGAACACAAGTCAGGTCTTATTAAAGTAATGAATGACGGCTGTAACTCAGCAGATCTTGCTTTAGCCTTAAAAGGAAACACTAAAATCATTGCAACTACGATTCAGAAGTTTCCTTACATAGTCAATGAAGTTTCAAATCTAAAAGATAAGAAGTTTGCAGTAATTATTGATGAAGCCCACTCTTCAACTTCAGGTAAAGACATGGCAGCTGTTACTATGACACTAGGTGCTGGTGAGGCGAGTATTGAAGAATGTTCGGCTGAAGATATTATCGTTGATGAGATTGCAAGACACGGAAAACAAAGCAATGTATCAATGTTTGCTTTTACAGCTACGCCTAAGCCAACAACATTGCAACTGTTTGGACGTGTGAATACTAAAGGACAAAGAGAAGCATTCCACATATATTCGATGAAACAAGCTATTGAAGAAGGCTTTATTCTTGATGTACTTCAAAACTACACAACTTATAAGACTTATTATCAAATCAATAAAGCAATCAAAGATGACCCTAAATGTAAGACAAACAGTGCTAAAAGACAGATTGCTCGATTCGTTGAATTACACGATACAAACATCTCTCAAAGAGTAGAAGTAATCGTAGAGCATTTTAGAACCACAGTTATGAATGAATTAGGTGGAACGGCAAAAGCAATGGTAATTACAGCATCTAGAGAAGCTGCGGTGAAGTATCGTCAAGCTTTTGAAGACTATGTTACAAGAAAAGGATATGATAATATCCATGCCTTAGTAGCATTCTCTGGAAAGGTAACAACTAAAGATGGACTAGAATTCTCTGAAACTGGTATGAACGGATTCAGTGAAGATAAACTGCCAGCTCAGTTCGATTCCGATGATTATAAAGTACTTTTAGTAGCAAACAAGTATCAGACTGGTTTTGACCAGCCAAAGCTTTGTGCTATGTATATTTTAAAGAAATTAAGAGGAGTGAACGCTGTTCAGACTCTTTCTAGATTAAATAGAATTTGCCCACCATATGATAAACAAACATTTGTTCTTGATTTCGTAAATGATTATAAAGACATTCAGAATGCTTTTTCTGTGTACTATACCACAACATTGCTTTCCAACTCAATTACACCTAATGCTATCTATGATTTAGAAGCAAAAATGGACGGATATTCAATTCTGGATCCACTAGATATTGACAGTGCTAGTGCAATCCTTTACAAGGATAAAATCACGGCTAAGGAAAAAATGAGTTTAACTCGTCTATTTACAAAGGCTAAACGTGATATCGAAAGATTGAAATTAGAAGACCAAAAGGAATTTGTGATGACAATGAGAAAGTTTGTTAGATTCTATGAATTCTTGATTCAGGTTTCTTGTTTCGAAGACATAGAACTTCATAAGAAATATAGATTCGTCGCATTATTGCTTGCATATATCAACATCAAGCATCCAGGCGGTGGATACAACCTTGACGGAAAAATTGAAGCAATGAATTTTATCCAAAAGAAAAAAGAAGAACATAAGGATGAAAGACAGAAATCTAATCCAATTACTAAATTGGCAACAGCGGAGAATTTCGTATTATCAGAAGATAAAGAAGAAAAGCTGTCTGAAATCATTGCTGAAATCAACAGTGTAGCCGGTAAATCATACGACAACAACGTGGCTGTTAAAGCTATGCTTCAAATCAAAGATATTATGATGAAGTCTGAGAAGTTAAAAACTTCTGCAAAGAACAATACAGAAAAGGACTTTGAATTTGCTTACTTCGATAATATTGATGATGCATTGATTGAAGGGCTTGAACAAAATCAAGATTTCTTTAGTTTGCTTCTTGGCAATGATGAAATGAAGAAAAAGGTTTTAGGCATCTTCTCGGAAGAAATCTATAATAGCCTTAAGGGTGCTGATTAAGAGGTAATAGTATGTCAAAAGGATATATTTACATCATGACAAATCCTTGCTTGAAGAATATGGTCAAAATAGGCTATGCTACAGATGTAGAAGCAAGGAGAAAACAGCTTAGTACTACAGCTCTTCCTTATGAGTATGAAGTATATGCTACATACGAAACATCAGGAAATCTTGAAGATAAAAAGCTTCATAGATTGATTGACAATCTAAATCCAGATTTAAGAGTTTCTAAGAATAGAGAATTCTTTGTTATGAAACCGAAGGAGGCGTATGAGCTACTTGAAGCTATTGCAATCATCAGTGGTTCTCAAGATAAATTAACTTTACTAGTTGATGACGATAAACAAACAACGCATCAACAAAACAAAAAGCGTCCGTCTATTAACTTTGAGGAGTGCGGAATCCCAGTTGGAGCTAAACTTGTATACACGGAAGACCCTACAGTTGTAGTTACAGTTGAAGGTCCTCGCAAGGTGATTTATAATGACGAGATTACATCTTTATCAGCTGTTGTTAGTGGTATTAAAGGAGTAAAAGCAATTGCCGGTCCACATTATTTCACTTACAACGGAAGACCAATTACAGATATTGCGAATGAAACGCAGTGGAAAGATTATTAAGAGGTGATTTATATGCCAAAACCAAGAAAAGACTGGAAAGCCCTCAACATAAAGATTCAAAGCAGTGTCTACGAACAACTTGAAAAGTACTGTGAAGAAACTGGTTTAAGTAAAACGGTTGCTGTTGAACGAATTCTAAACAAAGCCTTCAAAGAATACGAGAAAAAAAAGATAAGTACAGACTACTCATAATTGGGTAGTCTTTTTCATTTAGACACATTTTTAGGGCTTGATTTCTATTTGGGAAGGCACAAAAAATGAGCTGGCAGAAAGGGTTAAACGCCAGCTCTAAGAATTAGAAGTGTTGGATGATTAGAAAGGTTATGATTTACGGCTCATCCAACAAAGCCTAGTATAACAGTGTGTTATGTGTTTTTTCAACTACAACTTCAGCTTCTTGCTTAGTCTTGAATAACTTGGATTCTCGAACTCTCGTTCCTGCTGGGGTTTCATTGTCATTAAACTTAATTGTGCAAAAGCCAGAACCAGCCCTAATTACAGTAGCTTCTCGAATATGATATCCGTTAGCTATGAAATAGACGGTATCACCTACATTGTATTTATTCATATGCATCCACCTTATCTCTAATGTAATTAGCCTTTACTTTTTCAACCTCAAATTGCGGCCTGACACTTTAAACGATGAGCGATTTTCAACCACAAAATGCGTTTACCCGATATTATTTTTCCAATTGCATTTATAAAACCATCATTTAACATAACTTCACTCCTATAAAAAACGTCCTTACCCAATGAGGGAGGACGTTTTCCGCGGGCCACTGCCCTAATAATTGTATCTACATATAAAAATATACCTTATATATCACAAAAGTGCAACTATAGAGGAAGCAGTGCTTCCTCTATATAACATTATCGTCTCCCGATTCAACGTCTTCGGCTGGGAATCGCCAAACTTCATCGCTTCTCGCTTCAGCGTCTTCGGTGGAGAATCACCATTGCAGAGGATACTTTCTCTTTTCATATATATAATATCACATTTTACGGGGATTTTGTTTGGATTTGCAGGGAAAGTGCTTGTGTTTATCTCCTGCCATTGAACTTCCAAGAATCAATTATACTGTAATAGAAACAATCCAGTACAAATAGCCACCAACAGGTCCTGTTTTCTATGCTCGAATCTTGCGAGAGCACCTCTCATCACAAACGAAAAAAGGAGCTGATCTGCTCCTGATTTTGCGTTTCTATTTTGTTGTACCACAGATTGTGTATTTGTATCCTGTAAGGAAGCTGATGAGAAGTCTTTTCAGGAGTGTCGAACATTCTCGCCACCACCCTTATAATGAAAGTATATGGGATTTCCAAGGATAATGGTTAGTGGGGTGATGAGAGGGGTTTGGGGAGATGTATGCGACTATAACCACTGCTTTTATTTTGTGGTTAACTGTATAAGTGTAACAAGAAAAGGAGCATATATACATGAATTTTACAAAAACTAAAAAGGTTGTAGCAGCTGGGCTTTCCGCTTTGATGATGATGACCAGTACTACATCTGTATTTGCTGCCGAATCAGGCGACAAATCAACAACTCTGAATTATCAGGTTTCGTCTAGTTATGACTGGATTATCCACAGTTCAATCGACTTTGGAGCTGATGCAGGAGTAGGCAAAACCGTTGATCGCACAGGTAATCAGGTCAAGGTCTTAAAGAATGTCATTCCTGAAGGCAAGTATTTGAACATTTCAGTCAAGGGTTCTGGAGCGAACGATGCATTCACAGTAGACAACGGAGGAAGCGAAGTATTAAATTACGATGTTTCAGACGATAATGGTGCTGTGGATGTGAACGGAAATGTGCTTAGCGTACCAGCAGGTACAAATACAGCAACACAGAATATGGGTTTTAAATTGAATACAACTAAGAAATCTGCTGAAGTGGCTGGACAGTATAATGGACAAGTTATCTATAATGCAAGTGTGGGAACACAACCCTTAAAGGGTGGGACCACTTTAGATATAGAAGGTACGAAATATGTTGTTCTAGAACAAAAAGAAAATAACCAAGCTTTAGTTATGGCAGTTGATAGTATTGGAGATAAGAAATTCCAATCACGTTATGATAGTAATACATATTTGAGAACTGATGGTCAAAATGCTAATACGTATGAAAGTAGTGATATTGACAACTATCTAGAAAATGATTGGTACAACAGTTTATCTTCTACTATGAAAGCAGCTATTCAAACAACAAGTGTCAAACAAGCTTCATATGCAACACATGATGGCTCAGATTCAAAACAAGAAACTGGATACAAGGGACAAGTATACAATACAATCAGTCGTCATGTATTCTTGCCTAGCGTAAGTGAAATTGGTAAGGCTGTAGATTTAAAGAGTCCAGATAAAGTAAAAGTGTTCTTGAATGGTACTGATATCTGGACAAGAGACAGCTATCAGGGCTACGCTATCAATGCGAAGTATCTGGTTGCCTACACTGGTTGTTTGTTCAGTAGGGGCGTGAGTTACGACAATGGCGTGCGTCCTGCTTTCGTCGTTGATTTATCGGGAGTAAACTACTCGGTCGTAAAATAGGAATTAAACATTCAAAGCAGGTTCGTCCTGCTTTTTTCATGCCTTCGCTTAAACTTTTTTTCGTTTTCACCGACCGTTCTTGTCATTTCAGTCGAGTACAAAAACAAAACTCCTTCCTATAATAGGCTTGGAAGGGAGGTGAACGAATCATGAAACATGTAAACTGCTTTGAATTGTATCCAAGTATTCTGAACGCAAAGACAATACAAAGTCTATTGTTAGAATTGTTTCCTTATATGCATACTTCATTAAATGAAGACGATGGACTCAACATATATATTACTAAGGAAGAATACGTCTTTGTGTTAAATGAGCTTTCTAAGCTGAACAACTACGCTTTGACTATGCCTGAAGATATAGAAGAAACTAATCGAACATTGACTTCTATACCAATCGAATGTGCTATTGTCGAACGATATGGAATACTATACGATCTCATGTTTGAAGCTGAATATGTACAGAAAGATGTAGATGACGAAACTTTAGTCAGTGATAGAGAAAAAGATTATACAGACTTTCTCATAGGCAAGAAGTTCTCAGCAAGCTTTGACATTGATGAAGAATATCAAGATTATTTGAATCAGAAGACTTTGCTGTGACTTTAGATATTTCTTTGCTTGAATTTCCTCGCTTTGTACAAAACTCATAGCACAAGAGGATTCTCTGTGTGAACAAAAAGCCTGTATCTTTATTTCACTCCTGCTTGTACAAAACCCAAAAACTTCCCATCAGCATCTCATAAATTCTGTCAAATAAGAAACAAGCTGGACAAAACTCATCAGACGCTTTAAGCAGATGGTTTGATGATGTTTTGGGAATAGTTGGTGGAAATTTGGTTGCAGCTCGCTTTTTTTTCCTGCAAAATAAAAAGAAGGCAAGATGCCTTCTTAGAATTGTATTGTTAGTCTCTTCCGTTAAATGCGTATTTGTATAAATCGAAGATCAATTCTTTTGTACATGGACGTGGGTTACCACCTGTACAAACGTCAGCCATAGCTGAATCTGTTAATGTAGGTAAGTCTTCTTCTTTAACACCGATTTCTTTTAAGCTTTGAGCAATTCCACAATCTTTACTTAATTGAATAACGGCATCAATAGCAGCTTGACGATATTCTTCTTGAGACATTTCATCAACACCTTCAACTCCCATTACACGAGCGATTTCTCTAAATTTTTCACCAGTGTAATCTTTGTTGAATTCCATAACGTATGGAAGTAATGTAGCACAAGCAACACCGTGAGGGATTCCGTAGAATGCGCTTAATGGGTGAGCCATACCGTGGTCAACACCTAAACCAACGTTAGAGAATGCCATACCTGTCATATATTGTCCTAAAGCCATGTCTTCACGTCCTTTTGGATCGTTAGCACAAGCTGCACGTAAGCTTCTTGAAATGATTTCGATAGCTTTTAAGTTTAATGTATCCGCAAGTTCCCAAGCAGCTAAAGTTGTGTATCCTTCAATAGCGTGAGTTAATGCGTCAAGACCAGTACTTGCAGTTAAGCCCTTTGGCATACTTGACATCATTTCTGGATCGATAATCGCAACAACTGGAATATCGTGAGCATCTACACAAACGAATTTTCTTTTCTTTTCAGTATCTGTAATTACATAATTGATTGTAGTTTCGGCTGCAGTACCTGCTGTAGTCGCAATTGCGATAACTGGGACAGATTTGTTTTTAGTTGGAGCAACACCTTCTAAGCTAACAACATCTTCAAATTCTGGGTTTGCCAAGATGATTCCAATACCTTTACAAGTATCTTGTGGGCTTCCACCACCAATAGCGATTAAATAGTCTGCACCAGCATCTTTAGCTGCTTTTACACCATTTTTAACTTGTTCAACAGTTGGGTTTGCCTTAACTTCATCATAGATTTCGTATGGAAGTCCAGCTTCATCTAATAAGTCTGTGACTTTAGTAGCTACACCAAATTTGATCAAGTCTTTGTCTGTAACAACTAAACCTTTCTTTAATCCACGTGCTTTAACTTCTGTAACCACTTCTTTGATGGCTCCAGCACCATGATAACTTGTTTCATTTAAAATAAAACGATTTGCCATAAGTATTATTTCCTCCTCATATACTTGTTAATTCCATTGTACGAGTACAAGCGCTTACATACAAGTTACAAATTGATAATAATGTCACATATAAGTGTTTTAGTGCATATTATTCAATATTTGTGCTAAAATTTTAAGATAGTTTTGGAGGGATTTCTGTGGAAAATTTATTATTTAGCCTAAATGCAACGATTCCCATCTTTCTATTGATGGTTGTCGGTTATTTCTTAAATAAAATGAATATTCTAGATGATACATTGGCATCAAAATTGAATTCATTTGTCTTTAAAGTATCATTACCACTATTGTTGTTTGTCGATGTGTCTAAATCTAATTTTAAAGATCTTTGGGATACAAAGTTTGTCGTATTTTGTGTTGTATCTACTCTAATTAGTATTCTATTATCGATATTATTTTCATTACGTTTAAAAGATAAAGCGATTCAAGGTGAATTTATTCAAGCTTGTTACAGAAGTAGTGCTGCCTTATTAGGACTTGCATTAACATCAAATATTTATCCAGATGTAGGTGTTGCGCCATTGATGTTGATGAGTGTTGTATTTGTTTATAACGTAGTATCCGTTGTGATTCTATCTTTCTTTAAGGCTGAACAATCTAAGGTTGATTATAAGAAAACATTCATTGGAATTTTAAAGAATCCACTAATTCTAGGCATTGTGATAGGTGTACTTGTGAGTTTGTTGCCATTTAAACTGCCACAAGTCATCAATAAAACAATTTCTATGATCGCAAGTACGGCAACACCACTAGGTTTAATGGCGATGGGAGCCACTTTTGATTTTGATCAGGCGAAAGGAGAATTGAAACCATCTTTATTCTGTACATTTATGAAATTAATTGGTTTTTGTACGATCTTCTTACCAATTGCAGCTTTATTAGGATTCAGAAATCAAGCCTTAGTTGCCATTTTGATTATGTGCGGATCAAGTACAACGGTATCTGGCTTTGTGATGGCTAAAAGTATGGGGCATAAAGGTGTATTAACATCAAGTGTTGTGATGCTGACAACATTGCTTAGTGCTTTTAGTATTACATTCTGGTTAACGATATTAAAATCGTTTGGATTGATTTAGTTGACCTAAAGTTCACTTTAGGGTGTAGAATAGTATAAAGATTTTAGGGAGGGAAAGAATGGAATTGTTTTTAGAATCATTCCCAAAGATATTTATTTCGGGAATTGTAATGACATTACCTTTGGCAGTCATTTCTTTTGTTCTAGCTATGGTGTTGGCCATTTTTTGTGCCTTGATACAATATGCGAAAGTTCCGGTTATGAAGTATGTTGTTCAATTCTATATTTGGATATTTAGAGGAACACCTATGCTTGTACAATTATTTATTATGTATTTTGGGATGCAATCGATTGGCGTGAGAATATCGGCTATTACGGCAGCGATTATTGTATTTTCATTAAATACAGGCGCTTATTGTGCAGAAACCATTCGCGGATCGATTGAAAGTGTACCACAAGGACAAATGGAAGCCGGACTATGTGTAGGAATGAGCTATATGCAGATTATGATGCATATTATTTTACCGCAAGCTTTTCGAAGTGCATTTCCATCATTGTTTAATAACTTGATTTCACTTGTAAAAGATACGTCTTTAGCTGCGAATATTACGGTTACAGAAATGTTTATGCAGACAGAAAGAATTGCCGGAAGAACTTATCAGTTTATGCAGTTATACATAGAAGTGGCTTTAGTTTATTTGATTTTCTGTACAGTTTTAACTTGGCTGCAAGCTTGGGGTGAAAAGAAGCTGAATTATTATCAGGCAGGGAGATAGAGTATGGCTTTATTAGAAATTAAAGATATTCATAAATCATTTGGAAATTTAAATGTTTTGAATGGAATGGATCTTACAGTCAATAAAGGCGATGTCATTGCGATATTAGGCCCTTCAGGATCAGGTAAGACAACTTTACTTCGTTGTATTAATTATTTAGAGACAGCTGATGCAGGGACTATGATTTTTAATGGAAAATCTTACGATTTAGCAAATACATCAAAGAAGGATGTTGCCCAGCTTAGAAAGCATACGGGGTTTGTATTTCAAAATTACAATTTATTTGCGAATAAGACAGCCCTACAAAATGTAACATTAGGTCTTACTGTAGCGCGAAATGTTTCTAAAGAAGAGGCCAATGCGATTGGTATGCAGATGCTTGAAAAAGTAGGAATGAAAGATCGTGCGACTCATTATCCTTCACAATTATCGGGTGGACAACAACAGCGTGTTGCAATCGCAAGAGCTTTGGCAACAAATCCAGACATTATTTATTTTGATGAACCGACTTCAGCTCTTGATCCAGAGTTGATTCAAGAAGTTTTAAGTGTTATGAAAACACTGGCTAATGAAGGAATGACTATGGTTGTGGTCACGCATGAGATGGCTTTCGCGAAGAATGTTTCTAGTCATGTGATTTTAATGGAAAAAGGGAAAATTGTTGAAGAGGGCAGTTCAAAGAATTTCTTTGAAAATCCGAAACAAGAACGAACAAAAGATTTTTTAAGGAAAGAGGAAATGTAAGATGAAAAAATTGTTAGCAGGTTTATTAAGTGCAGCTATGACATTTACTTTAGCAGGATGTGGATCTAGTAAGGATCATTTAGCTACGATTCAAGATAAAGGTGAAATCACAATTGGTTTAGAAGGCGATTGGCAACCATTCTCTTATCATGATAAGGATGATAAATTGATGGGTGTTGATGTGGAAGTCGCTAAGAATATTGCCAAGAAATTAGGTGTAAAAGCCAATATTGTGGAAGGTAAATGGGATGGATTATTAACTGGATTATCAACGGGTACGTATGATTTAGTTATTAATGGTGTCGATATCACAAAGGAAAGAGAAAAGAAATTTGATTTTTCTACACCTTATGCGTATGATCACACAGTCTTAGTTGTTCGTAATGATAATACGACAATTACTTCGTTTGATGATTTAAAAGGAAAGACAACTGCCAATTCGATTGGATCTACTTATATGGAATTGGGTGAAGACTATGGGGCTACTGTAAAAGGCGTAGATGATTTAACGAAATGTATGGATCTTGTAAAGAGTGGTGGTGTGGATGCGACAATCAATGCAGCTACTTCTATCAATGATTATCTTCAGACGACAAAGGATAGTTCATTTAAAATTGTTGATCAATCTAAAGAATCTACACCCTATGCCATTCCAATGGTAAAAGGGGATGATAATGCCTCTTTAAAGAAAGCTGTAAATAAGGCTTTAAAAGAACTAAAAGAAGATGGAACTTTATCTAAGATTTCTATCAAGTATTTTGGTGAGGATCTAACGAATGAATAAGCGGCTATGCCGTTTTTCTTTTTATTTAAATTATAAAAATAATTTATAACCAGGTATAAATAAATAGAATTTGAATATAACAATCGTTCTTTGTACAATAGACTCAAATTTTAGGAGGAACTATTTTATGTCAGAATTAAAGAATCAAATTTCTCAATTTATAGATACAAACGCAAAAGTATATCAAGATATTTCTTTGGCTATTCATGCCAAGCCAGAAGTTAGTGACTTTGAATATTTTGCTTCTCAAACCTTGAGTGAACAATTAAAAAAAGAAGGCTTTGAGATTGAATTACCAGCGGCAGGACATCGTACAGGCTTTGCGGCAACCTACAAAAGTAATAAACCAGGTCCTACGGTTGTTTTTCTAGCAGAATATGATGCTCTTGCAGGTTTAGGCCATGGATGTGGACATAATGTGTTTGGTGCTACTTCTTCTCTTGCGGGTGCTGCTTTAAAAAGTGTAGTGGATCAAATTGGTGGAGAAGTACGTGTATATGGTACGCCTGGAGAAGAGGGTGGACAAAATGGAAGTGCCAAAGGTTCTTTTGTGAAGAAGGGATATTTAAAAGATGTGGATTTTGCCCTATGCGTGCATCCAGGTTCAGGTCCAGAAGATGGATTAAGTACGCGTAATTATGCATGTGCACCTGTAGATATTGAATTTTGGGGAAAACCGGCGCACGCAGCAGGATGTCCTCAAGATGGAATCAATGCATTGGATGCGCAGATCTTAACATATGCAGCCATTGGTGTTTTACGACAACAACTAACAGATCGCATTCGTATTCATGGCGTGATTATTGATGGGGGAACAGCTCCCAATGTCATTCCAGAATACACAAAGGCCAAATATTATATTCGAGCTGCCGATATTGATACGTTGCATGAGTTATATGAAAAAGTAGAGAATATTGTGAAGGGTTCAGCTTTACAGACGGGTTGTACATCGAGTATGAAGTTGTATCAAAATCTTGTAGAAAATATGGTTTTAACACCTTCTTTAGATGCAATCTATGAAAAATATATTACAGAACTTGGCAATACTGTAAAACATGTAGAAGATGTGGTAATGCCAGGAAGTAGTGATGTGGGTAACATTAGTCAGGTTGTACCTACGATTCAGCCTCATATTAGTATTACAGATGTACAGATTGCAGGACATAGTCAAGACATGGTCAATGCTTCATGTAGTCAAAAGGCAATGGATGCGATTGTCAAAGGGGCAAAAGCATTGGCTTTTACGGCACTCGAATTGTTTGAAAATCCAGAAGAACTTGCGAAAGTGAAAGAGGATCATGCTTGGCATGTAGAACATCAAAAAGAGAATTAATTATTTTACGTTTAAAGGGCTTTTCAAGCTCTTTTATTTTATGGAATCTTGAAAATCAACAAATATTCATTAAAATTATATAAATAAAGGAGACTAAAAATGACGCTTCAACAATTACTTTATGTATTAACGGTGTCAGATGAGAAATCTATGAATAAGGCGGCTGAAAAGCTTTTTGTGTCTCAGCCTACTTTAACGTCTGCCATTCAATCACTTGAAAAAGAACTAGATATTCAAATCTTTAATCGTACAAGTCATGGAGTCACTGTGACGCAACAAGGACAAGAGTTTTTAACATACGCAAGACAGTTGTACCAACAATATGAATTGTTAAAAAATCGCTATGAAGATGTAAGTTTACGAAGAAATAAGTTTCGTGTTTCGTGCCAGCACTATTCATTTGCGACCAAAGCATTTGTGGATACAGTGAAGAAGTATGGGACTTCTAAATATGATTTTGCGATTAGCGAAACAAAGACGATGCATGTTATTGAGGATGTAGGTAATTCATTAAGTGAAATAGGCATTTTATATTTATCCAACTATAATCGTCGTTTTATGATGAAACAATTTGATGAATGGAATTTAGAATTTCATAAATTAGCGGATTGCGATGCCTTTGTGTATTTGTATAAGGGGCATCCTCTTGCCAAGAAAAAATCAATTACATATGAAGAATTATTGCCATATCCAAATATGACTTTTGATCAAGGTGATAATCCTTCGATGTATACGGCAGAGGAGATATTGGTTGAAAATGAATTTCCAAGAAAGATTCAAGTGAATGATCGTGCTACGATGCTGAATTTAATGAGAGGACTGAATGGATATACTTTATGTTCTGGAATTATTAGTCGTGATTTGAATGGGGATGACTATGTAGTTGTGCCTTATGAAGCGAATGTAGAGAATCCCAATTCTATGATGGAAATTGGGTATATCACAAGGAAAAATACAGTGTTGAGTGAGATTGGTAGTACGTATATTCAAACGATGAAGGATTATTTTAGTAATAAATAATTTTTATAACTGCTTAGACACATTAAATAAATTAGGATATAAAGCTAAAATCAACACTCATACAACGTC
>ENA-ORVB01001209-ORVB01001209.1-human-gut-metagenome-genome-assembly--contig:-NODE-1209-length-18179-cov-2.39015_pt1 | contig 18179 bp, 12 predicted proteins | sample MGYA00242090_ERZ509231 | MGnify/ENA primary metagenome ERZ509231 (study PRJEB26280, sample SAMEA2338798) | human gut metagenome | biome: human gut; feature: human-associated habitat; material: faeces...
TATGAAACAGTGGCTGATGATCCGGGATAATGGAACACAGGTGACGATTTTTCCATCTGTGGGAAGAACTGCAGGATCCTATCCAGATGACTTTAAGGGAGGTATCGGGGAGTGAACAGCCGATGGAAAATGAACCGTATCGGGTTCGTGAATTTCTGGTTATATGATGAAGAGGATTTTGAATTTGTAAATGGGAAACTGCTTCTTCGGGGGCAGAATGCATCAGGTAAATCAATTACAACTCAGAGTTTTATTCCTTTTATTTTGGACGGAGACCGGACGCCAAGCCGTTTAGACCCCTTTGGTTCCAGTGACCGAAGAATGGAATACTATTTTCTGGGGGAAGAAGGCAAAGAGGAATCTACCGGATACCTGTTTTTGGAATTCAAAAAAGAAAGTACAGAAGAATATCGTACAATTGGAATTGGACAGCGGGCAAAACGAGGAAAGCCAATGGATTTCTGGGGGTTTGTCATTTTAGATGGGCAACGGATCGGGGTTGATTTTCAGCTATATAAGGAAATTGGTTCGAGTAAAATTCCGTTGGATAAACGGGAAATGAAGACAGCGCTGGGAGAAGCAAATTTTTTTACTGTTAATCAGAGCGAGTATAAAAAAGCGGTCAACCAGTATGTTTTCGGATTTCGAAAAGCGGAGCAATACGAACAGTTTATTAAGCTTCTAGTGAAGGTACGTGCGCCAAAGCTTTCTAAGGAATTTAAGCCCACGAAAGTGTATGAGATACTGAATGATTCTTTGCAGACGCTGACGGATGAGGATCTGCGCGCTATGGTGGATGCCATGGAAAAAATGGATGAGATTCAGGACAGCCTGGAGATGCTGAAGCGGGCATTTGAGGATGTAAAAATCATACGGAATGAATATACCCGCTATAATCAGTACATGCTGGCAAAAAAAGCACAGGCATACATGAAAATGAAAAAGAAATGCGAGTCTGAACAAGAACGTCTGAATGAGCAGGAGAAGAAAAAGCAGGAGACAGAAGAATTTCAAAAAAACAAAACCTGTCGCTTGGAGGAACTGGAAAAGCAGAAAAGTCTGAAAATGACAGAACGGAATGGGCTTCTGGATACGGATCTGGAGGAAATTGACCGGAAACTGGAGCAGGCTGTCGGAGAGCAGAAAGAAGCTGCTCAAAAAGCAGAGCACTGGGAAAATAAGATTCAGGAATGTAAGGAAAAAATCTGGCAGGGACAGAGCCGGATGAATGAAATTCAGAGAAATCTGGAGCATATACAAAAGGATCTTTTGGATGCGAAAGAGGAACTGGAGGAGAAGCAGGAAATCCTGCAATGGGAGCGTCATAAAGAGGCTGTGCAGATCATTGACAGCGAGCGGTATGAGGAAAGCATTGAGATTGCAAAAGCCTTGGAGCTTCTGAAGAAACTGATTGCCGAATGCAAAATGGCGATCTGCGAATATGAGGAAGTTTCCAGACAGTATGATGAGGCGGCAAAACAGTTAGAAGAGCTGGAAAACAGGAAAAGAGAGGACGAACAGGCGTTAGAGAATGCCCAGGAAATGGTTCTTGACTGTATGGATACATGGATCACAGATCTTTATGAGGCAGAAAAATCCTCTCTTCAATGGAAACCGAAGCAGGAGGTGCTTCAGAAGGCAGAAGAAAAGATTCGGGAGTATCAGTCGGCGTCAGATGCTGAAAAAGTACAGGAACTGCTGAGAGTGGATTATGAGAGTCAGCGTCAGATACTGCTGGATGCAAAGAGAAGTCTGGAATACGAAAATACGATCCGGAAGAGAGAACTGGATCAGGCAGAAGAAGCACTGGCACATTTTCAAAATCTGGAGGAACTGGAACCGGCAAGAGATGCGAATATGGAAAAATCGAGAGTACTTCTGCGAGAAGCAGGTATCTCGGCAGTGCCATTTTATAAGACAGTAGAATTTGCAGAAAGTCTGGATGAAAGAGCCTGTGCAAGACTGGAAGCTCAGTTGGAGAAGATGGGGATTTTGGATGCTCTTGTGGTGTCTTCTGATGACTTTCAGAATCTTTTAGATCGCTGTCCTGGTTTTTTGGATACAGTTCTTTATGTGAAAGAACGTGGAAATTCAGATTTTGACGGTCTGACAGTCAATGAAGAGCTGGAAACCGGCCTGAAAGAGAGTGTTTGCCGGATTCTCAGCAATATTTATGCGGACGAGGAACACGGGCAGGGAATCTACCTCGGAAGAGATGGAAGATTCTGCCAGGGGGTTCTGGCCGGAAAAGCAGAAAAAGACGGCGGTGCGGAATTTGTCGGAGTGTTAGCAAGAAAACGACGCAAAGAACAGAAGATCCAGGAATTAACAGCAGAAATCCAGAAAATCTTGGAAAGCATGGAATCGACAGAAAAAGAAATTGCCGGGGTGCAGGTACAGATAGAGCAATTGCAGGAGGAGTATCAGAGGCTGCCAGGGTTTGTAACGATTAACACGGCGCTGGACAGAGAAAACGAATGCAGATTCCGTTTGGAAAAGACCTGTGAGGAGTGGGAGAAAAAGGAAACACAGAAGCGGAAGCTGGAGCAGGAGAAGAGCGGGCAATATCAGAAAATACTGCAGAAATGTAAGCCGTTTCCATATGGAAGAACAAAAGATGCCTATGAAGAGGTGAGCGAGGCTCTGGAAGAATATGGACATATCTGGCAGGAGATTAGACAACAATTGCTGTTGATGAAAAATGAACAGAGCAAGTATCTGGGCGCAAAAGACAGAGTGGAACAGGCGGAACAGATGATGGATGATGCTTTTGTGGAGCATCGCAGCTACCGCAAAAAAGTGGAAGAGTGTGAAATCCGGATCCGACAGTGGGAGGAATATCTGAACAGTCCAGAGATCGTGGAAAAAGCAGGACGCCTGAAGCAGCTGAGGCAGGAATTGGAAGCAATAGAAACTGAAAGGGGAAAACTGAAAGATGATCTGGCAACTCTGAAGGAACGGCTTCGTGTCCTTCAGGAAGAGATTCCGGCGCTGAAAGAAAGCCTGCAGAAAACGATCATGACAGAAACAGCCCTCAGAACGTATTTTGAAGAAGAACTTGCATTGAAACTGGTTTTTGAAAGAGAGGGGCTGGGACTTTCTGACTGTGCAAGGAAAGCGGCAGAGGCATTGCGGGAAAGCGATAAAAACAGGGAACCGACAGATATGCTCCAGGCACTGCATCAGGTATATCTGCGTCATAATGGAAGCCTGGTCAATTATGGAACATCTCTGGAAGAGTGTTTTGAAGCGCCGGAGGCTGCTTTGGAACAGGAAGTGACAGTCGGCGCTGTGCGAAAGCGAGTACGGGTTATTTCGGTATGGAATGGGAAAAAAGTATCATTGGAAGAATTTTACGGAATCCTGAAACAGGCAATTGACGAAACGGAACTTCTGATCCAGAAAAAGGATCGGGAATTGTTTGAGGATATTTTATCCCAGACCATCAGCCGTCAGCTGACAGACCGGATTGCAGAAAGCCGGAAATGGGTTTCCGATATGTCGCAGCTGATGAAAGAAATGGATACGTCTATGGGGCTGATCTTTTCCTTGGACTGGAAACCCAGCAAAGCAGAAAATGACCGGGAACTGGATACGGTACAGTTAGAGCAGATCTTGCTTCGAGATCGTACCTTGCTGACGATGGAGGATATTGAAAAGGTTGCTGCACATTTTCGCAGCAAGATCCGTACGGAAAAGCAGAAGCTGGAGGAAAGCGGCAGCATGATCAACTATATGGAGCTTGTCAGAGAGGCTCTGGACTACCGAAGATGGTTTGAATTTCATATGTATTTCAAACGTGGAGAAGGGGAACGGAAGCTGTTGACTAATTCGGCATTTAACCAGTTCAGCGGAGGAGAGAAAGCAATGGCAATGTATGTGCCGTTATTTGCCGCTGTCAATGCACAATATAAAAAGGCTGAAAATGAGGATCATCCGCGAATCATTGCTTTGGATGAAGCGTTTGCAGGGGTGGATGATAAAAATATCAGCAGCATGTTTGAGCTTGTCCACAAGCTGGATTTTGATTATATCATGAATTCCCAGGCATTGTGGGGATGCTTTGAGACAGTGAAGGGGCTTCGGATCGCAGAACTGTCCAGACCTCAGGATTCCAAGATTGTTTCCGTGATCCGCTATACATGGAATGGGCATGAGAGGGTGTTAGATGTACAGTAGTAAAGCGTGTGCGGTATATTTTAGAGGTCAGAAGGCCTATGACAGATGTATGAAAGAGCTGAGAAAGAAATGGAAATCTTATGGCAGAGTTGCAGGAAAGATTTCGTTGAAACAAACTTCTGAAGAAGAACGGCGGGCAGTTGGTGGAATCTTAGGAAAGGTATTTTATGAGGAAACTATTCAATTTTCTTTTTTAGAGTTTGAACAGGGACTGCAGAAAACACGTTTTGCACCAGTAGATGTGAAAGAACTGTTGGAGGAATATTTTGGCGAGCCTTTGATGACAACGCAGGAGCAGCAGAAGAAAAAACAGGAGAAAAAGGAACAGTTTTTTGAAAGACTCTACAGATGTTTTGAACTATATGACAGAAAAGGGCAGCCAGTATATCGGTGGCTTCGTGCGATGAATGTCGAAAGAAAATATGGATATCAGCTGCTGATGAGGGAGTTTGGAAAAAAAGAAGCGGAGGCAGAGACACTGGTAAAAAATGTGGGAAATGCCATAATGAAATTGCAGGAAATGAAAGATATGGATGAGGAATGTCAGCTGGCTGTGTTTGCTGCTGCAATTTCGGGTAATCCGCATTATTTTGATCGTGATACAGCTGCTGGACTTCTTCTGGTACACGGAATCTGCTATTGTGAGGACGTTGAGGTTCCTCAAAATGCACATCAGTGGAGAGAACTGCTGATGCGTGCCTCCATCGTTCCGGATAATGTTTCATCTATGGTTCATGCTTATGGACTTCGGCTGCAGACAGAAGAGGGCTGGCATCCGGCTTATGATGCTTTTTGCAGGCGAAAGGAATCCTATGTCATTACGATGGAGCAGATGAAAGGAATTACAGGCGTGCAGGCGTTAGGAGAAGGGGTGTATGTCGTTGAAAATGAGATGGTGTTCAGTTATCTTCTCCACAATTTGAAAAAGCAGAATTACACGCTTTTATGTACTTCTGGCCAGCCCCGGTTTGTGGCACAGGTCTTGATCTCCTATATTCTGGCCAGCGGAACGGAGATTTACTACAATGGAGATATTGATCCGGATGGAATCCGTATTGCGGACAGACTCTGGAAAAAATTCGGGGAGCATTTTCATATATGGAGAATGGGACCGTTGGATTATGAAAGCAGTCTTTCCAAAGAAGATATCGGTGATATCGGAAAAGCAAAGATTACAGCTATCAGTCATCCAGTCTTGAAAAAAACGGCAAAATATATGGAAGAAAAACAACTGACTGCCTACCAGGAAAATATGCTGAAAGAACTGATGAAAGATATGGAAGCGGATCATCTTCCATGCTCTTTTCCAGAGGATACGTGGTAGGTGAGAGTGGCAAAATTTAATTTATGTGGCTTTAGGGGGAAATTTGGATGGTAGTGAGATTCCGTAAATGGGAAAAATGAACAAAAATCGAGGCGAAAATGAAGAATTTTCGGCCTCGATTTTTGCGTTTTTGGTTGTTTATGGAATTGCAGTGATGAAAGGCAGTTTTATGATACACGGTAATACTAAAAATTGTGATTTGTTTTTTTTCTAATCTGTGAAGGAGTTGTCTGAAAGTGCTCATAGAAGACCCTGCGAAATAATTTGTAATTTGTAAAGCCGTGGCGTTCCAGAATATCCTGCAGTGTGTCTGCAGTAGCAATCAAGTCCTGATAAATGTGGGACAGACGCACTTCGTTTATATATTCTAAAAAGGTAAGCCCCATATTCTTCTTAAAAAATCGGCAGAAATACTTAGGTTCCAAGAACGCGATTTGAGAAATCTCGTCAATTGAGATGGGACGCTTATAGTTTTTGTTGGCATAATTGAGAATACTGTTTAACCGGTTTAAATCTTTTGTTTTATGTTCAAGGTTCGTTCGGAAAACTTTTACACTAAAATTGTGATAAAGCTGGAACAGTACCTCAAAGAGCAGGCTGTTAAAGCGCAAAAGGTAACCTTCGGGACGAATATCATCTACGATCTGCATTTGGGTCAGGGTTTCTTTAAACATATCGATTTTTGTTTGTTGAATGGGGTTATCACTGGGATCGTTTAAAAAAAACTGGAGCTGATTTACATCAGGAATATACATTTTCATAAACTCGATTGGAATCTGAAAAACAATCCCTATATTTGGAGAGGTGCATTTTGTGGAGTGGATCACGCAGGAATTGATCAGGACACACTGCCCCTCATGTAGAGTATAACGGGAAGATTCTACGGTCAGATCTACATTTCCTTTTAGCATATAAATAATTTCAATGGCGTCATGCCAGTGGTTAGGATAATAGCTTCCAGTGTCATGGTCTGTAAAAAAACGCACTCCGGTGTTTTCTGGAACCTGTATTATTTCATAAATATGTTTTTTTGGATGATCAGGCATTCTGTACCTCCGTTATTATAGATCAATATTTCCTTACAACATTATTATATATTATAAAAAGAAAGCGTCAAGCAAAAAAGATAATATTGACCTACTATTTAGAAACTATAGAAACTACCGTAGATAAGGGAATTACGCTAATATTATATTGTAAACAAAAGGCTTCAGTGTACACGGGGCCTAGAAAAAGAGAGGGGTTTACTATGGAAAAAAAGAGCAAATTAACCGTATCAAAAATCGTAGAGCGATTTTCTTATGGGTGTGGTGATTTTGGATGTAATATTATCTATACTGCCATGTCTGCATTTTTGATGATCTATTACACAGATTATGCGGGAGTCAACGCGGCAGCTGTCGGCATTATCATGATGGTATCTCGGGTGTTTGATGGAGTCAGCGATATTATTATGGGTGTGATCGTAGATCGGACAAAATCCAGATTTGGAAAGGCAAGACCATGGCTGCTGCGCATGTGTATACCATTTGCAGTATCCGGAGTCCTTCTGTTCTCCGTACCGGTCTCCTGGGCATCCACACCCAAGCTGGTTTATGTTTTTATTACTTATAATCTGGTATCCACTGTAATTTATACAGCGATTAATGTTCCGTATTCGGCATTGAATGCACTGATGACGCAGGATCCCTATGAACGGTCTGTATTAAGTATTTTTCGGAATCTTCTGGCAACAGCAGGAACTCTGACTATAAATATTTGTACCCTTCCTCTGGTAGAGTATTTTGGCGACAATGCGTCTGCATGGACAAAAACCTTTTGTCTGTTCGGAGTATTGGCAGTTGCAGCATTCTTAATTAATTTTATTGGAACCCGTGAACGTGTAAAACCGGCTGAAGCTGGGGAATGGGCAGGCGAAGATGTTCCATTTCTGACAGGGCTTAAAGCATTATTTAAAAATAAATACTGGCTTATGATGACAGGGATGCTGGCATTATTTTTCTTAATGTATTCTGTCAATGGCGGAGCCACAGTTTTCTATGCAAAGGACATTTTGGGTGACAGAAATCTGGTGGGAACGATTAACGGCATCTTCAATATTGTTCAGATTGCCGGAATGTTTTTTATTGCAATGTCGGTAAAGAAATATGGGAAGCGCAATGTGTTTGCAGCAGGACTGGTACTGGATATTATCGGAATGCTTCTCTTGAACTTTTCAAATGGAGTTATGAGCCTTATTGTGATATCCAGTGTAATAAGAGGTGTAGGAAATGCCTGCGGCGGTGCTACAATGTGGGCGATGGTTTCCGATACCATTGATTATGGTGAATGGAAGACTGGTGTCCGGACAGAAGGTCTGGTAAACAGTGCGTGCAGCTTTGGATACAAGATTGGAAATGGAATCGGTTCTGCACTCCTTGGATTAATTTTGGAGCTGGGTGGTTATGTTGGTGAGGCGGCTGTACAGACAGCATCTGCACTTACTTCAATCCGGATATGTTTTGTATGGATTCCCGTCGCAGTTTATTTTGCAGGACTGGTGATTATGAAATTTTATCATCTGGATAAAGAATTTCCGAATATTATCGAAGATCTGAAGAAACGTGGAAAGGCAAAGGAGGCTTAATCGAATGAAAGTAAAGGGTGTAAATCTTGGCAACTGGCTTGTACTGGAAAAGTGGATGAGTCCGGTTTTGTTTGAGGGAACTACGGCAGAGGATGAATACTATCTTCCACGCCAGCTTTCAAAAGAGGTGTATGAGGCGAGAATCCAGATTCACCGTTCTGAGTATATTACGGAGCGGGATTTCGTAGCGATTAAATCCATGGGAATGGATGCAGTCCGAATTCCAGTGCCCTACTTCATCTTTGGAGACAGAGAGCCTTTTATCGGCTGTGTGAAGGAACTGGATAAAGCCTTTAACTGGGCGGAGAAATACGGCCTGGAAATCCTGCTCGATCTTCATACTGCGCCGATGGGACAAAATGGATTTGACAATGGCGGAATCTGCGGCGTATGTAAATGGTCCCAGTATCCGGAAGAAGTAGAATTTGTGCTTTCTGTTTTAGAAAGGCTGGCAGAGCGTTACGGAACACGAAAAGGACTTTGGGGTATTGAGGTATTAAACGAGCCAATCATGGATAAAGCCTGGAGGCTGATGGATGTTCCGAACCGGTATCCGGCAGCAGATCCGGAAATGGCAGAAGGCTCCGGTCCCAATACAATTGGATTTTTAAAGGATTTTTATTGCAGGGCTTACAAAAGAATCCGGAAATATATGCCTGAAGAAAAATATGTTGTGATCCATGACGGATTTGAACTTTTGGCATGGAAGGACTTTATGCGAGAAGAAACCTATGTAAATGTGGTCCTGGATACCCACCAATATCTGATGATGGCAGAATCAGACGGATGTCATCAGGATTTAGATTCTTATCTGCATTATATCAAAGAAAATTATGAAAAAAATGTAGAGGAAATGCAGAAGTATTTCCCTGTAATCTGCGGCGAGTGGTGTCTGTTTAATTCACTGGCCTGTGGATGTGATACAAAGGGCGGACAGAGCGTGTTAAACGGTGTAGAGGGAAATGCCGAAGAAGCATTGAGTGCCGAAGAAAAGCGAGAGATATACCGCGCAGTTGCCAAAGCACAGCTTCAGGCCTGGAATAAAGGAAGCGGATATTTTTATTGGAGCTATAAATTGCTGACGGACACGGTAAATGACAAAGGCTGGATAGGATGGGACAGCTGGGATATGGGACGATGTGTGGATTTCGGCTGGTTTCCTGCAGAAAAACAGTACAAGGAGGAAAGAAAATGATCCAGAATCCAATATTTCCGGGATTTAATCCGGATCCCTGTATTTGCAGAAAAGGGGAAGATTATTATGTGGCGGTATCTACCTTTGAGTGGTTTCCCGGTATTCCGGTTTATCATTCAAAAGATTTGAAGAACTGGGAATTGCTGACCCACGTTTTGACCGATGATGAGAAAGTAGATTTGAAAAAGCTTCCCAGCGCAAAGGGAATTTGGGCTCCGTGTCTGACCTACTGCGAAAAGGAAGATCTGTTTTATGTAGTTTATGGAGTGATGAATTCCATGAATGCCCGTTATTTTGATGTTGATAACTATCTGATCACAGCTAAGGATATTCAGGGACCGTGGAGTGAGCCGATATATTTACATTCTTCTGGATTCGATGCGTCGATTTTCCATGATGATAATGGAAAGAAGTATGTAGTTTCTCTGGAATGGGAAACACGGGAAGGCTATGAGAAGCCAGGTGCTATCTGTATGGTGGAATATTCCCCTGAGAAAAAAGAAATCATAGGATATCCGAAGCGGATGTGGAGAGGAGGTACGGACAGAGGTTGTATAGAGGCACCTCATTTGACAAAGAGGGGGGAATACTATTACATTATGTGCGCAGAAGGTGGAACAGGATACAACCATTGTGTAACTATGGGACGTTCCAGAAATGTGTGGGGCCCTTACGAAAAAGATCCGAAGAATCCCATTGTTACCAGCGTACCGGGAGAATCCTATGAGCGCCAGGATCCCGATCATTTAAAGCCAAAGTATTATAATCCGGATTCTCTGCTTCAGAAATCCGGGCACGGAAGTTATGTAGATCTTCCTACGGGAGAAGTGTACCTGGTTCATTTATGTGCAAGGCCCTTTGTGCCGGAGCTTCGGTGTACACTGGGAAGAGAAACGGCAATCCAGAAAATGATGTGGACAGAGGATGGATGGCTGCGCATGGCAGATGGAAGCAACCTGGCAAAAATGGAGGTTCCGGAAAGCTCCCTTCCGGAGGCAGCAATGCCTCAGATCCCGGATTTTGATGATTTTGATGGAGAGGAGTTAGACAATTATTATTATGCGCCCCGCATTATGCCTAAGAGATTTGCAGATGTAAAATCCCGTCCGGGATATGTCAGAATTCGCGGGCAGGAATCCAGAACTTCTTTAAATAGGGTGAGTATTTTGGCTCGGAAGCTGACCAGTGTTTATGCAAGGATCACTACAAAGATGGAATTTATACCAGAGGTTCACCAGCACAGTGCCGGATTGATTCTGTACTATGATAATATGAATTATATCAATTTGAGAAAATATTACAGCGAAACATTGGGGCAGAGCGCCATTTCCATCATCCATCTTGAAAATGGTGAAAAAACAGAATTTTTAAATACCAGAATTCCGGTTGAAGACAGACCGATCTATTTCCGTCTTTATATTGAGGGCAGAAAGTCATGGTTTGAATGGAGTTATGATAATGAAAATTATGAAAAAATCGGGCGGATTTTTGATACTACCAGGTTTTCTGATGAGTATTGTAAATATGGTGAATTCACTGGAACTATGGTTGGAATTACCTGTGCAGATCGAGTAAAGCATCAGCATTATGCCGATTTTGATTATTTTGAATATAAAACATATGAATCAGCAGAGATGATGTAACAGAGGGGAGAACAAGTGAAAATATTAAGCAGTCTGCTACCGATTTTGATTATGCTGGGAATCGGTATGGTGTGTAAAAAGAAATTATTGTTATCAAGAACTGGTATAAAGGAAATTAAAAACCTGATAACTTCCATCGTTCTTCCAGTTGCTGTTTTTCATGCCCTTGCGACGGCAGATTATAATACGAGCACGCTTCTTTTGTTTGTTTGCATGATGCTGGTACTGTTATTCAGCTTTGGTATTGGCTTTGTACTTCGTCCGATTCTTCCGGTATCTGCCCTTTATTGTTTCCGTCTATGAGGGAGGAATGATGGCATTTCCTCTCTACATGAATCTATTTGGAGAAGACAGGCTTTCCAATATTGCTGTTTTTGATATTGCCACAATGCTGTTTTGTTTTAGCATTTTTATTGCCATGCTTCAATCAGCAGATTCGGGAAAAGAAATGGAGCCTTCTGAAATTGTGCAGAATGCAGTCAGAAATCCGGTTTTTATTGCGGCGGTTTTCGGGATTTTATTTGGCGTTACTGGAATCGTGAAAATGATAATAAATACGGAGATTGGTACCTTATATCTTTCAATGAAGAACAGCATTACAACAATACTAAACTCATTGATCCTGATTGCAGTGGGATATGATTTTGAGTTTGATATAATCAGAGTAAGACTTGCCTGTCGTGCAATTGCTGTTCGTGTTGTTATTCAGGGATTATTGCTGATACCGGTTATGGCTCTTATTCGTTATCTTTATCCAGGGAATATGTTTATGATTAGTGCCGCAATGATCTATATGTTTGCTCCGCCCAGTTTCGGTATGCAGTCTTATTTGAAATCTGAAGAGGCAGGGAAATTGATCGCAGCAACAAATTCTTTGTATATGATTGTTACTTTGGCAATCTATATGATTGCAGCGGCTTTATTTGTAAGTTAAGAAAATTAATTTAGATAGTATCCCCTTTTTAATATATGCATAAAGGAACTATGGCATGAAACCATAAGTTCCTTGGAAAGTGGTATGAGAAATCAGAGAAGCCCAATAGTATCTATGAAGGATTGGGAAGAAAAACAATGGGAGAAAAGGGGGAACTGCTTTAATCAAGATGGAAATAGCACTGTAAAGCTGCCACATTTTTTATTATATTGTAAGAAGAAATAAAAGTTTCAGGAACAGAAAAAGAGACTATTCTTTCTTTTGGTTTGAAAGATCAGACCGGAAATGCAGTCCAGGTTTCCGGAGAACTGGGGAAAATATCAGGAGAAAGTACGCTCAGCAGGATTAAGCAGGACGATGCAGGCAACTGGAAAAATAATCTCTATTTTGAGCTGGTCACAAGAAATAAGGAGGGAAAAGAAAGGGTGTATCAGCTGCAGATGCATGTAAGCGAAGTGACGAAGGGAGCTTCTCCAGAAAACGGTTCTATCGATTAAGCGGAAACCTTACAGTTTGCAGAAGCGGGAGCCATACCTTAATGGAAAAACTGGTCATGAAAGAAACGCCTATGACGGAACTGTTCTTATGAAGGGGCTGCAGGAATATATGGGAGATGATGAAAATATGCAACGGAAGATAGCAGGATAAAAAGCAAGAGAAGTATATGCAAAATGAATATTCATTTTTGTGAACATGAGATAACCTAGGGTACAGGACAAACGCATGAGTAAATAAATTGTGAACAAATCCCCTTTTTCTGGTATGATAAAAAGAAAAAGGGGGTTTTGCTATGGATGAGTTGTTAGAGTGGATGGATTATATTGAAGATAAGCGTCAGCAGACGAAAGTACGGCATAAGCTGAAGGACATAATCGTGATTGTTTTGTTTGCTACGCTTGCAAATGTGGATGACTGGGTGGAAATGGAATACTTTGCCCATTATCATGAAGCATATTTGAAAAAATATATTGAATTGAAAAACGGAATTTCGTCTCATGATACACTTTGCCGTGTATTTGGAATGCTGTCACCAGAAATCCTGCAGCAGCTTTATGGTAAATGGCAGGAATTATTGAATCAAAACGAAGGGGAAGTATTGCGTAAACTGATCTGCATTGATGGAAAAACGATGCGTTCCAATAAAAGAAAAGAAGGAAAACCGAACCATATCATAACGGCCTGGAGTAAGGAAGATGGCTTTAGCCTTGGTCAGAAGGTGGTAAATACCAAGAGTAATGAGATTACAGCAATACCGGAATTACTGGAGAAAATCCGGATCAAAGGTCAGGTTGTGACGATCGATGCCATGGGAACGCAGACAGCCATAGCCGAGAAGATCCGTTTAAAACGAGGAGACTATGTACTGGCGTTAAAGGAAAACCAGAGGACGCTGCATGAGGATGTGAGTTTGTACCTGAATGATGGCGAGATAAAAGAAGAACTGCGTAAGAAGGGAAAATATAAAAAAACAATTGAAAAAGCCCACAGTCAATTAGAAATCCGAGAATATTACCAGACGAAAGAAATTGGCTGGCTGCCTCAGAAGAAGGACTGGAAAGGGCTAAAAAGTATTGGGATGGAAGAAAAGACGATTCGAAAAGACGGTCAGGAGAAAAAGGAGTTCCGTTATTATATCAGCAGCCTAAATGAAGACATTGAGCTGTTTAGCCGTGCAGTGAGAGGCCATTGGAGTGTAGAAAGTATGCATTGGCAGTTGGATGTAACATTTAAGGAAGATGCCAACACAACGCTGGATAAGCAGGCAGCCGAAAATTTGAACATCATAAGGAAATGGTGTTTAAGTATATTGAAAATGGTAGAGATTTTCCGTCCTAATCTGTCCATGAAAAAGAAACGATTTGTAATCAGTATGAACCCAGCGGAGTTTTTGGAACAGGTATTAAATTTTTAAAAACAAGATATTTTGAAAAAGAGGAAGGAAAACAATTCATGCGTATGTCGTGCCTAGGGTAAGAAAAAGGTTCCCCAATAAAACAGTATATGGTACAATAAAAAACAATGTTATGTGAATAAAAAGGGTGCTGCGATGAATCAATATATTGGACAGCAATTTGCTGTTTTCAGATACGAAAAAAATAGTTTGATTGTTGAAGAGACTGCATCTGCTGCCAGATGCGGTTCCTTCAACGCGGCTTCTTTATGCCCTGCGTCAGCCTGTCGTTATGACAGTGCGGCGTGGGGCTTTTTATATTACTAGGAAAGAGCGTCCTATGGTACAAAAACGCTCCGCGAGGATGTGCACTGTGTACCAGAGAAAATAGTTGCTGACACAGCCTCGCTCCGGCGCAGAAATGTGCCAAGTCACATTCATTTTCATTGTCTGAAAGGAGTTAACACACATGAGTTTGAAATATACTTGTCCCGGATGTGGGACTCCATTGGGCTATGACGGTTTGTGCTGGAAATGCAGGTCTGAACAGGAGCGAAAGGCTGCGTTGACCTGGACGCCAGAACAAATCAAAGAAAAGCAGGCTGCTCTGATTCGAAACATTCAGCGTTTGGCCGATATGGAAGATCCAGAGTGTACTGATTTTTGGCAGCTGTTTGGTTACCGGGATGCTATCACTCCAAAGATCCAGAGAGCTGCACTGATGGAAAAAATATTTTACCCCAGCGAAATCTATTATCATGCTTCCAATGATGTTCGGGATGCCTTAATCTCTGCGCTTTTGTCAACGGAGGATTCTGGTGAGGCGTCCAATCTGATGTGCTGTCTTGCCATGCAGGGAGATGATCGGGTGCTGGAAACGATGTTGGAGCTGGAGAGAAATCCACGCCCCTGGAGAAAGAAGCTCTATGTAAACCCGTCCATTTACGCCCAGTGCGGCGGCTGGACCTTTGACAAAGAGGGACGTCGAATACAGCTTAACTTTGACACCTGTTATCCCATGGTCAAAGGCATGTCCGGCGAGGTCTCTCCTGTCCGTATCGGTCAGGTACGAGGGGACACCTGCCCTCACTGTGGCGGGAGGATGGTGAATATGCTGGTGCTGGATGGCCGGGATGAGCGGCTGAAGTTCCTGGGAGTGGACGGCATTTTGACTGCTGTCTGCTGTCCAAACTGCGTGGGATTTTTGCAAGGTCCCGCCTTTAACCGCTTTACACTGGATGGAGGCGCAGAGGTATTCCCTTCAGAACTTTTTGATGGGGCGGAGCAGATAAAATGCTATGTCCGGCCGGAGGAATATAAGGCTTTGACTGAAAATTCTTTTGTGCTGGGCAAAGCGCCTGTGCCCTTGTTCTATGGCTGTGCCTGTGACGATGTGAACACCATCGGCGGTTTTGCCAACTGGGTACAGGACTGGGAATATACTGCCTGTCCTCACTGTGGGAAGCCTATGAAATATCTGGCCCAGATTCAGTGGGATACCTTGATGGATGGTACGGAGGGAACACTCTATATCGAGTTCTGCCCAGACTGCCAGATCGTTTCTATGCAGCACCAGCAGACTTGAGCGAAGCTCTGCTTTACATAAGAAGGAGCCTGTCATGTGTGAGTATTGCTGAGACATTTAAATATTTAAATATGGAGAAAGTTTGATGCTTCGGAGGATTATCAGGCTTGAAACGTATCTGGAGGAGGAAAAGCTCTGGAGAGCTTGAAGGGAGCAGGAGAAGCTTATGAACAAGGAGGAAACGACTATGCCTGCAGCAGAATGGCTGAACAAATACGAATCAATGAAGGAGAAATTAGCCTGCAAAACGGATCTGGACGCGTATTTTACAGAAAAAGTAATTGGGAGTATGGAGGTGGATGTGCTGGACATCGGCTCTGTCCATTTCCCCACTGGGACGATCTTCGCCTGCGACCCGCTGGTGGAGCTGGAGGACACCCTGCCTTTCCTTCAGACAATCCCTTCTGGAACTTACCCAGTGAAGATTTGCGTGGTGCCCAGCGAGAAATACGGCGACCGCTACGCCTGCATCAAGGTGGTGGTCAGTCAGGAGAAGCCCGTCCGCTATGAGCTGGGGATGGTGGGCAACGAGAATTTGGACGAGGAAGTGGGGGAGGACGATTACTTTGGTTTTGGCGTAGATGCCGGGATGGGATGCATTGCAGACATTCAGACCCAGATGGCTTTTAAGGAGTACTGGGCCAGGCGGCTGGAGGAGGATCCGGATATTGACCCCTACAATGATCTGTTCTGCGACTTGCTGGAGGAAAATGCCAAAATTCACCCCAAGTATCAGTTAAGCCACGGCGACTGGCTCAACTGGACGGTGCCGGGCACAGACTGCAGCCTGCCTATCTTTTCTTCTGGCTGGGGTGACGGGTATTACCCCGTCTACTTTGGTTACAACGCCAAGGGTGAAGTCTGCGCTGTGTATGTGCGATTTATCGATATTGAAGCCAGCTATGGAGAGCAGGAGTAAGGAGGCAGCAGCAATGGATTGGCCGAAACGAGCGAGGACAGCAGCATGGGAAAGCGGTGTTTTGATCCTGAATGGGGAGAAAAAAATCGAAATCCCGGAGCTGACCATGGATCTCATGGAGCAGCTGGCCGGATACACCCTGGTGGGGTTTTATGCGAAGGACTGCCCGGTATCGGATGAACTGCTTATCCCCTTTGCTGGGCATAAAAGCATGGTCAATTTTGGCGTGGAGAAAGGAACGCTCACGGACGCCTGTTTTCCCGTTTTTTCCGCCATGCCCAAGCTGCGCTATCTGCTGCTGGACGGCAACGCCGGAATCAATGGAAGTGGTTTGTCCGCTCTCCAAAACTGCAGGCTGGACCTTCTGACTCTTAACCACACCGGACTGAATGATGCAGGTATTATGGCGGCAGCTGCTATCCCAAAACTTTCCAACATCCAGATCGATCATACCGCCGTTACATATGAAGGACTGCTGGCTATCGCTGGAAACAGCCGGATCGAGCCGGTGGCCCATGAGCAATTTACCAGGGAGCAGATGGAAGACTTTTCCAAGCTTCAGCGAGAAAAGGCGAAAAAGCTGATTGTACTTGATAAACAGGCAGTGGAGGAATGCCACAGAGTATTGTCTGCCTTTTTTGAGGAAATGACAGTATGGGAACAGTATATGGAGCAGGCCGGGTTTGAGGACGCCCAGGCGACACCTCGCCTGCTGGCGATCTGGGAGAAGTATGTGAGTGAAAAGCCCCGTGCGGGCTACCGGCCTTTAGGGCTCTCTTACAGTTCTCCGGGCACCTACAAGAAAGAGAAGTTTCTTGATGCGGAGCAGATTACCCGGAACAAGCTTTACATCTACACCAGAGAGGAAAATACAGGCTTTGACCGCCGTTTTCTTATGAAGCGAGTGGGCGAAAGCTGGAAGATCGACGCAGTGCAGGAACGGCTGGATGGCTGGCAGCGAACAGGATTGTGAGGCCTGTCAGGTCGAGAATTGGAAACCAGAGAATGAGGAGGAAACGGATATGGACATTTTACAGCAGTTTCAAAAGTGGCATGAGGAGGATAAATTTGTGCCGGGTGATACCCCCTTTGAGGGCTTCGATCTTACCAGCTTCTGGGACGACAGTATGTATGCTTTAAAAGAATATGTCAGTGAACCGCCTTCTGATGAGCTGATTACCAGCGTGGAGAATGAGCTGGGCTACAAGCTGCCTGCCTCCTACATCTGGCTGATGAAGCAGCACAACGGCGGCATCCCGGTGAATACCTGCTATCCCTGCGATGAGCCGACCAGTTGGGCGGAAGATCATGTGGCCATTACAGGAATTTTGGGTATTGGACGGGAAAAGAGATATTCCCTGTGTGGGGAATTGGGCAGCCAGTTTATGATCGATGAGTGGGAATATCCCGCTATCGGTGTGGCCATTTGTGACTGTCCCAGCGCCGGACACGATATGATCTTCCTGGACTACCGGACCTGCGGCCCCCAGGGAGAGCCTGCGGTGGTCCATGTGGATCAGGAGAACGACTACAAGATGACCCATCTGGCAGACAGCTTTGAGGAATTTATTTGTGGACTGGAGCATGAATCCCTCTATGATCCAGATGAAGAGGCAGGGGATCTTGACGAAGAGGATGACGCCGACGAGGAGGAAACTGACTGTAAGGGTTCCTTTGCCGGGTCTGTGCTCCTGTCCAAAGCGGAGTGGGACAAGGAACAGTTTATCCGGGATCTGAGGGAAGAATGGGGCATTGTGGATGAAGGATCAGATGGGGCAGATGAAGATGATGAGAACAGCAGCGATGCTGTGGTAATGCAAGTTGGCGGCATGATGCTGGTTGCGACACTCTTTCCTGGTCACATCCCGGATAGCGAAGCAGAG
>ENA-ORVB01001219-ORVB01001219.1-human-gut-metagenome-genome-assembly--contig:-NODE-1219-length-18099-cov-2.64287_pt1 | contig 18099 bp, 15 predicted proteins | sample MGYA00242090_ERZ509231 | MGnify/ENA primary metagenome ERZ509231 (study PRJEB26280, sample SAMEA2338798) | human gut metagenome | biome: human gut; feature: human-associated habitat; material: faeces...
AGCGCAAATCCGCTTGATGGAAAAGCTGAAAAACCACAAGGGACACAACTCTATGTTGGTACTCCGTCCGGCAGATGCAGAAGAAACAACTATCGCATGGAAACTTGCAATGGAGAATATGTCCACTCCGACAGGTCTGATTTTCTCCCGCCAGAATATTGCCAACTTACCGGAAGGAACAGATTACGAACAAGCAGCGAAAGGCGCTTATATCGTGGCCGGTTCTGACGAAAATCCTGATGTAGTTTTAGTAGCTTCCGGTTCTGAAGTTTCCACTTTAGTAGCCGGTACAGAGTTGCTTCGCAAAGATGGCGTAAAAGTACGTATTGTATCTGCTCCGTCTGAAGGGCTGTTCCGTAACCAATCTAAAGAATACCAAGAATCTGTTCTCCCTGCAAATGCTAAGATTTTCGGTTTGACCGCCGGTTTGCCTGTTACTCTTCAGGGTCTGGTAGGCTGTCATGGCAAAGTATGGGGCTTGGAATCTTTCGGTTTCTCTGCACCTTACAAAGTACTGGATGAGAAACTTGGATTCACAGCCGAAAATGTATATAACCAAGTAAAAGCAATGCTCTAATGAAAACAATCGGATTAGCATGCGACCATGCCGGTTTTGAACTGAAAGAATATGTTCGCGGCTGGCTGGAAGCAAAAGGCTGGGCATACAAAGACTTCGGGACCAACTCTGCAGCAAGTGTAGATTATCCGGATTATGCCCACCCGCTGGCTCTTGCAGTGGAATCGGGTGAATGTTATCCCGGTATCGCTATCTGCGGCAGTGGAAACGGAATCAATATGACACTGAACAAGCACCAGGGGATTCGTGCAGCTCTTTGCTGGAATGCAGAGATTGCGCATTTGGCACGTCAGCACAATGACGCCAATATCTTGGTCATGCCGGGACGCTTCATCAGCACAGAAGAAGCGGACATGATTTTAACCGAGTTTTTCTCTACCGAGTTTGAAGGAGGACGTCATCAGAAACGTATCGACAAGATTCCGGTGAAATGAGCCTGAAATAAAGTAAACAAAGCAGTAAAGCTGTTCTTCTTTCCGGAGAGCAGCTTTATTTATATTTATCAAACAAAACCGGCAATAAACTGATAACAGAAATAACCGCAGACAACCAGTTTTAACAAGGTTCCCAATATGAATCCTATCAAGGAACCGAATCCTGATTTAAGCGCCTGTGAGAATTCCTTATTTCCCAACAGTTCCCCAATGACGGCCCCCAGAAACGGACCGAGAATAATCCCCCATGGCAAGAAAAGAAGACCGGCAAGAGTACCTATTACACACCCCCAATTTCCCCACTTACTGCCACCGCTGTATTTACTGCCCAACATTGGAGTAAAATAATCCAGGACCTGTAATACAACCACAATCAGCAACCATACAATTAGTTGCGTAGTACTGTACCCCACCTTATCTGTACAATGAAGAATAAACAGTCCCAAATAAGCAATAGGAGGACCAGGAAGAAACGGAAGAATACAACCGGCTAATCCGGCAATCATACAGAGAGCACCAATGATAATCAAAATAACGTCCAGCATAATCTGTTTAATTTTAATTCTGTATAAATTAGATAGAATACCATCTACAAAAATACAAAAAGAAAAGTAAAAGAAAAACCGTCACTCACGTGAAAGTAATTCTTTTACTTCTCTATAACTTAATGAACAAACTTAATAATTAACCTTATGACTTAAATGTCTTCAGTGTACATCATAAACATACAATTATCTTATTATTCCCTTTAGATTTTAAAAGGTGTCATTTTCAGATATACCCGATAATCTTTAATCATACCTGTCTTACCGGCTTCTGCTCTCGGCAAATATGAAAATCCGGTTACTACCTTATCTTCACCGAGATTAATCACAATCTGATGCGGGAATTTATGTTTGGCAGCCGAAGAATAGCTTGTGTGCCAAAAGGTAGATTCCTGCAAGTCGAACACATTCGTTGCAATATTATTCGCTTCTTCTGTTTCCTCACTATCTGCATAAACAACTTTCCAATGTTGACGTGACAAGGGTTTCCCATCAGCTCCCAGTAACTCCAACTCAGCAATAGCTGCAAAATCTTTCCCATCATGTGCATTCAATGCTTCCAGACAGAAGAAACGTGTTTCCACCTCTTTTCCAAACTTCACATGTTGCCAACCATTACCCGCCCTGAAAGAACCTTTATAAACGGGTGTTTCTCCGCTCAAGTCCAAGTTCTCACCAACCTTACGATGTGCATAAGCAGCACCATGAACGCGTAAATTATCGAGAATAGGTTGTTGCAAGCCTGCCGTTTCCGGTTGTACAGGTCCAGCCATATCCAATATAATCACTTCGTTCTCACCTTTCTTCAACCAACATCCCGGCACATATAAGGTTTGTTGTGGTCCTATTTCCCAGTAACGTCCAATAGCATAACCATTCACCCAGACCATCCCTTTACTCCAGTTAGTCATATTCAGGAAAGTATCACCGGTTTTATCCAGTGTAAATGTTCCACGATAATACGCAGGGACTTTTTTCGGATTATCTTGTTTCACAAATTTCTTATTCTTTGCAAAAGCATAATCAACTGGGATATTATAAACCTTCCAATTCTTCAATGAAGTAGCAGCACCGTCCGATTGGATTTCCACCTTTTCAGTAATACCTTTCCAATCATAAATACCTTTACCAAAATTCATACGTCCCATTGCTTCTACCAAAATATCCAGCTGGGCCCCTTCTTTCATTGGAGGAAGAATAACCGTACCTTCACCTTTTAAACGACTTAATGTAGCCAATTTCTTACCATCCAAGAAAATCTGTGCCCAGTCATGAGCCTCTGTGATTGTCAACGTCTGTTCTTCTTTAGAGGCCGGCAGTGTAGTCCGGTACAAAATACTTCCCCATCCCTGATCGAACGCCTCCATTGACTGAATGTTTTCACTAATCTTTGGCTCCGGCAGATTATCAAACAGTATCGCCACTTCATCCAACTTGAATGACGGAATGGCAATAGTCGGAATAGAATCCGGAACTTCCGGCAATGACTCACCTTCGGGTAAATAGTTACTTAACAAATTGCGTACTTCAAAATATTTAGGAGTAACTTTCCCTGATTCATTGATGGGAGCATCATAATCATAAGACGTACACGTCGGAGAGAAATTAGGGAAATTTGCTCCTCCCCAATGTCCGAAACTAGTACCTCCATGAGTCATATACAAACTAAATGAAATATTCCGGTCAAGCATTTCTTTCATTCCTTTTACCAAATCCTCCGCACTACGTGTCTCATGCTTCGCTCCCCAATGATCGAACCATCCGGACCAAAACTCACTACACATCAACGGAATATCAGGACGGAGTTCTTGCAAACGCTTAAATTGATCGTCAATATTAGCCCCTGTACCAAAGTTGATTGTCCAAAGCAAATCATCCAATGCATTATTCTCAAAGTTCGAATTCCAGTCACATTGGAATAAAGGAACTCCTGTGAAACCTGCTTGCTTTACAATATCACGTATTTCGGCAATGTATGGTTTGTCTATTCCGAATGATCCATATTCATTCTCAACCTGTACCATAATGATATTGCCACCTTTACTAATCTGAAGATCGGTAAGCTGTTTACCCACTTCATTCATAAACAATTTCACCCGCTCCATATAATACGGATCCTGTTCACGAAGTTTGATGTCCTTCTTCTTCAGCAACCACCAAGGTAATCCACCCATCTCCCACTCCGCACAAACATACGGTCCGGGACGAACGATCACATACATTCCGTTTTCCTGCGCCAGCCGACAGAAAGCCGCAATATCTTTTTGACCGGTAAAGTCATATTTTCCCTCTTCCGGCTCATGAAAATTCCAAAAGACATAAAGACAAATGGTATTCATACCTAATGCCTTACACATTTTGATACGATGCTCCCAATACTCTTTTGGTATACGGGGATAATGAATTTCGGCTGCTTTTACCACAAACGGTTTTCCGTTAAGTAAAAATGTCTTATTCCCTATTTCAAATGTCTCTTTTGGAGATTGGGAACAGGAAGTGCTGAAAACAGTCACTAATAAAATAAGCAAATACAATAAAGGTTTCTTCATTTTCTAATCTATTGTTTTCATGATACATTAATCTCTTTTATAAATTCACCATCGGCTAATGTTCCCATTAAGACCGACAGCGAATTTGAAAACCAATCTCATTCAATTACCCTAAAAACTAAAACTATTACCTATTGAAAACTAAACACATTGCAAAGATGGGATATTCTTTTTATACAAAGGTCTTCAAATCGGTCAAAACAGGACAATATTCATTCAAAATAGCACTAACACTACTTTTTAATGATATAGATCGAATTAACCCTTTAGCTTTATTATTGAGTTGTTATATAACTACGCTTCGATATTGCAAAATATAAAGAATCGGGTGGTAGCGCTTTCAATTTCTCCATATACGGTTTAGCCTCTATACCGATATTTTTTTCTATAGGAAAATAAGACGCTCCATTAATTATGAATCTAAAGTTTCTAATATCCTCTATTGTAGAATATTCTTCCCATACAAAGGTTCTCAAATCGGTCAGAGCAGGACAAGATTCATCCAAATATAACCTAAATTCCACTTTTAACGGTTTATTTTATTCATTATAAAAAATCCCGCCAATACATTTACAGTATTGACAGGCTTAACATTTATAATAAAGGTTAGTTAGCGTAATTTTCAAGATCTGTCATTATAATACAACAAGCAAATAATAAGTCCAATATAACTAGTCGACAATATTAGCAATAGCCAAAGTATTTGGACTGATAATGCTAATCTTTTTTTATTCATGAAAAAAAGAGCTATTATCCCCGGAGTTAACCAAAGTATAATTGAAATAAAAATATATCCTAACATGCTTTTTAATATTAATAAAACATTATTTGATCCAATACTATTCCCTCATTCAGCGCTTTTATGATTAAACACATGAGGTTTCTTTCTGATCACTGGTAGTCTAATTTTCTGTTTTATCTTGAGGAATAATCAAAAAGCTGAAACCACAAGCTCCACCTCCTCCATTTTCCAACCGAACCAATACTTTATTCCATCCCTGTCGGAACTGAAAAGGAGCAATATGTTCATCAATATTATACCAACTAGTGCCATAATCACGCCATACATCTTTTCCATTAATCCATACACGTCCACTGTCATCCGTGCCAATAGCCACCAACATTGTGGTTGCCTCATCAAAATAAAGTTCTGTATAGGCATAGTAGGTCGAATGTCCCGTAGTCACAGGCGGTACATTATGCATTGATTCACTCTGCATAAACTTCCATCGAAGTGTTCCGTCAAGCCGTACTTCATCACCAATAACTTTCAATGGATCAGAATCTGTCTCTGCAATACCTGTACCAACTTGCCCATCAGTGTACACTGCATCAAAATCAATAGATATTTCAGGCGGATGAACAATGGAGAAATCCTCTCGACCAAAGCTCTCCCAAGGCCCAATCATATACCATGTATTGATATAAAGCCATCCCTTACGCTTAGCGTCTTTTGAAAAACGCCGCCCCGGCAAAGCCTGTGCCCGTACCATCTCTTTACTCAATTTCGAACCGGAATAGGCACTGAACGTACCTGTGCCACCTCCTGGAGCAGAAACTTCTCCACTACCTCCCATACCACTACCAGTGCCATTTCCACTACCACCCAATCCTCCACTACCCGGCTTACCATTACCTTGCCCCATACCCGGATTTCCAGCCTGCCGCACTGCACCAAAAAGACCTTCCAAACGTGATTGTGCTAATCCAGCCTGCCGGGTAGCCTGCCCGAGTAATCCACGATAGTTATTCAAATCAGCAGTACTCTCTATCTGCAATCCTCCACTCGCATTACTACTCGCCGAAGTCATCCACTCATTTCCCCTCAACTGCATTTTTATCAATTCATCAAAACCAGGCATACGCGAAACACCCGCTTTCAACGAACTATATACTTCGGGAAACGACTGTCCTTTAGACAATGATTGTTTAGCAGCATTCACTGCCAAATGGTTTTGCTGAATCTCCGCCTCATAATCACGCAATGCACTGTAGAGTTCTTCCACCGAAGCATTGACCGGCGGATTATCTGCTTGAGGAATCGCCCGTGCTTTCGATGTATCATTTGCATCATCAGGAGCCCCCCAAGGCAGTTTTCTCTTTTCAACCTTCGTTAACAGATCATCTTTCCGCCGTCTCATTGTTTCGGCCATCGTCCGAAACTTTTTAATTTGTTCGCCCAAATTTTTCTTTACCAAGAGCTCTGATTGCTCCACTAACTGCCTGGCGTAATTAGCAGGCAACGCTCGTTGTGCCTGCTCCTGTTTCATCTTTTCAGTCAAATTCTTCCGGGAGTTTTGATTTTTCTGCTGTTTCATATGCAGATTCATAGCCTCCTGATCCGGTGATGGCATCATCCATATATAAAGTGCACCTCCCGCAAAACAAATCAGAGCTATCAGCCATGATAAGAAAACCGTCAGACGGCTACTCCCTGTTGTAGTTTTCGTCATATGTCCTGATTCCTATATTACTTAAATTATAAAACTGACAAGCATCCATCACTTCCACAAACCGTCCGAATGGAGTATGCCTGTCCATATCAATACGGATACGCTTTCCCGGATCGGTAATGCACGTCTGTCGCAATTGTTCCATCATAAAATTAGTAGAACAAGGTTGCCCATCCCAATAAAAATTTCCTTCCGCATCCAGTCCCACAATCGCTTGCTTATCATCCGGCTTTAATTTAATAGCCGATTGGGAAGTAGGCAAGTCCACAGGAATATCCCTGTTTTTCACTTTTGTCATAGTAGACACCAAAAAGAATATAAGTAACAGGAACACACAGTCTATCAAAGGAGACATCGAAACTTCCGGTTCCTCTTCGTTATTAAATAATGATAATCTCATAGGCTTATTCAATAAGGTTTACTTCCAAGACGTACACGTGTATGCGTGAACCCCTGTATCTGGCACTGATCAAATATCTCAATCACAGTATTCACCGGCACTGTGCGGTAGGCTGTCACATCAATATTCGTTTCCACTCCCCGGCTATTACGCAAATCAACCAGAAAAGCATCCAAATCTTTCAGTGGCACATAAACACTCTCACCCGAATAGGCATCATGTCCCACCACCTGATAAATTTTCTTCTTCTCATCCACAGCGATAATCACAGCCTCTTCTCCTGATCGAGTGGTAGACAGGCTCGAAGTCATCGTAGGAAGTGTCAGCGGAATCTGCATTTCCCATTTTTTCATCATCGTAGTCACCAAAAAGAAGATAAGCAATAGAAATACACAATCTATCAATGGAGACATTTGCACTTCTACCTTGTCATCTTCATCATAGTTCAGTCTCATGATTTTCCTCCTTATTATCCAGATATAATTTGGTTATCACATTTTCTACTTCTACTTCCACCAATGAAGCCATACGCATGATACGGTTTTTGATAATAAAATACAATGCGATGGCAGGAGCTGCTATAATCAAACCGGCAGCAGTTGTTATCAATGCTTTGGAGATAGAATCGGATAAAATAGATGCACCACCTTCATCACCATAAAGAGCCACCAAACCGAATGCCTCGATCATACCGACAACTGTTCCTAACAGACCAATCAACGGAGCCAATGAAGCAATAACAGACAGAGGATAAATACGCGCTAGATGGGTACGGATGTCACGTGCAGCCATATCACCTGCAGTTTGGCTGACAGCCTCACGCCCGGCTTTCACATGCTCAAATATGAACCGTAACGAATTCGCCAGTGTAGAAGGATATTTATCACAAGCAGCCAATGCTCCTTTCAAATCACCGTTTACCAAACATTCATTGACACTCTTACATAAAGGTTCCGGAGCCAAACGACCTTGGCGCGAAGTAATCAGTCGTTGGAGCGCAATAACAAGTGCAATTAATCCCAATAAATATAAAGGATACATCATTGAACCACCTGCTTTAATTTGTGCTCCCCAATCTATTTGCACACCTTGATCGGCAGCAACACTATCTGTTGCAGCTTCATCATACATCAGAGCATCATCTCTTTCCTCAACTGGTACGGCTGTAGCAATCTCGCTCGGAAGCACTTTGGGAGCATTTTTTATATCCTCCTGCGTCTTTGCCAAAAAGATTTCATCAAAGCCGGCATCCCGTCTTTCAGGACAAATAAATGATATTCCGGTTAAAGTGATATTACCGAAGTCTTTCCAAAGGTCACGTGTCATTACCACCCAATGTCCGGGCATATCGCCAAGATTAAGACCTTTCAACTGATTGATCAGATCTTTCGGTTTTCCGGCAATGTAAGAAAAGTCATACTTCTTTCCCTTTTGACCGACAGATTCTTCGGAAACATTAAATTGCATCCCGATTTGCTCCCCTCCCCATTTTATCCATGCAAAAGTAATATAACGATATTCACCCGGTCCAGGATTCTCACGAATAGGAATAGACAATCCTGTTAACTCGGCAGGACTTTTAGAGGCTTCTACATATATGTAGTTTTCAGACTTCTTCGAATATCCTCCATGTCGAACATATCTATGATCCGACTTAGTCCACTGTGCGCCATCCGGTACTCTTGTACTAAACAACTCATATAAACCTTTACCTGTTTTACCATTAGTCTGCGCACCAACCTGCAATGTAAAGAGCAATGCTGCTCCTAAAACGAACATCATCATAATGTTCTTCTTTAAATAAGTTTTCATACCTGTGTAGTCCATGTTATTCTAATTTATTTCTTATACTTAATTATCCGAATTCACAATTGCAAAGTTGGGAAAAATCTGATATATTGATGTACTCAAATAACTCAAAAAGGTTCAACTTTTCAAAAGTTCGTTGACAAAAGGTCTATTAATCACTCAAAATGGTCCAAGAATAAACCAAACATGAAATTGTCACTAAATAATAGTTGCAGATATTCATTTGATAAGATACTTTTGTGTAAATCCAATTATATTTTATACATGAGAAAATATCCGCTACACAATTTAAAAATCACATTTCTCATGCTGGAGATATTCTTCTCCTGCAACATCATTCATGGACAAATATTAAAAGGGAAAATAATAGATTCCTCTACTTTGGAACCCATTCCGTTTGCAACCATCTATGTGACTCCTGATATTAGCAAAAGCACTACCACCAACATAAACGGAGAATTCAGCCTAAACGAGATTTTATCACAAGACTCAATAAGAGTCTCTTATGTGGGATATGAAACACAAACATTAAAATATCCTTTTGATTGGAAAAACGGTTGGATCATCTCTCTAAAAAGCCAAACTTACAAGCTGCCACAAGTTATTGTCAGCAATATCAACCTAAGACAATTAGTGAAGAACATCCGAAAAAAATGGAAACATAATTACCCTTCCCACTATCCAATACTAGAAGGAACCTATCGTAAGCAAGAAATTGAAGACAATGAACTTGTTACCCTTGGGCAATGTCGTATGACATTGCAGATGCCCACCGCCAACAAACTGGAATCTGGCGAAAGACCTAAAGTAAACATCAAAAACAGAATGATACTGAACCCTATAGAAACATCTGGCAGAAACCAGTTAGGAGTATTTCTTTGTATAGAACCTATGCCCTATCCTTTCTTTATAGAATTAGCCCCTGATAGTTATGATAATTATTTATGGCTAATAGAACAAATAATCCCAGAAAGCGATAATAATGAAACTTACAAAATAAGGTATCAAGGTATCAAAGCTCCCTACTTACAACACAGAGGGTATTTCTATGTCTCTAAAAAAGACAATGCACTTCTCTCCGCGCATATCGAACGACCGGTCAGCGATCTTCCTTGCAGCAATCCGGACGTTTTTTTTCATTCTACCCGCTATGTATGGGATATATTCTATCATAAGGTAGATGAAAAGTACCAATATTCTTATATGAGAACAGAATATATCACGAAATATTCTAATCAACTCACAAATAAAGAATCTGAATATAGAATCGTCATCGATTATCTGGTCGATAAAAGGACTCCGGTCAAAAAGTCGACAACAGCTTTCAATACCTATCTCCACGATCCATTTAGAAATATTCGAGAGATTCCCATAAAACTAATCACATCATTTACCAAAATATTGCCAGATTATGAATAAGATACAGACTTTCGTTTTCATTCTATCCATATTTCTTTCTATCGAAGCAATACACGCACAGATTAATAACAATATGGATAAGTCTATTATTATATCCACTTCTGAAGATCTTTACCAACTTGCCTGTAAGGTAAACCAAGGAAATAGTTTTGATGGTGTGCATATAAAATTGGCTAATGACTTGCTTCTAAATGATACTACCGGGTGGCAACAATGGAAAAAAGGAAACTCCCGGCTCCGTCCATGGACACCTATTGGGAATGCTCAATCTCCTTTCCGAGGTGACTTCGATGGACAAGGACATACGATCTATGGAATATATATGAACGAAAGCAGTAATAATCAGATTTATCAAGGATTATTCGGATTCTTAGAAGATGGCAGTATATCTCATGTCCATATCCGCTCTTCTTTTTTTATTGGTCATAATTTCGTAGGTGCTATATGCGGGTACATAAAAGGAACCTATCTAAAGGGAATAGCACAAATCGATCATTGCAATAATAACTCAAGTGTAGAAAGTTCACGCAACCACGCGGGAGGTATCGTAGGGTTTTCAGAAGGTTGCAACCGGATCATTAATTGCAGTAACAATGGTATGGTTAAGGCTAAACGGTGCGCAGGAGGAATTGCAGGCTACTTCCAAGATGGCACAATCATTAACTGCTACAACAGAGGGCGCATTCATATCCTCTACGAATCAGCCGGAGGAATCATTGGCGAATATTACGAGAATCCTTACAGAGGGTTTACCGAATCTGATACGATTGCCAATTGCTATAATACAGGAATTGTGAGCGGACGAGATGTTGTAGGTGGCATCATTGGTAATCTTCAACTCTATTCCAAAGAATTTGTCCCACAAAAGATACATATTGATAACTGCTACAACGCTGGTATGTTGAAGAGTACCTATCCGGTAACCACGGATGGACTTATAGGATGCTACACATATTATCAAACAGAGCAAGAAGTATTCAGTTCTTTAAAATTGAATAGAGGAAGTCTTAAAAAACAACTAAAAAATATGATACCACAAATTGTTTATGGGCTCAATCCTCGTAATAGCCTCACAACAAAGGAAGATAACGATCTTAACGATCCTGCCCACATACATAGAGGAACAGGCACTGTCCGGCGTATAGAACGATATAGCGCGAAAAGTTATTGGAGTGATCTGTGTTGTAGTCCTGTCAATCTCACTCAACCACGTTTCAATACCTATAAAATAGCAGAAGAATATTGGAGTGAATTGATGCGATACTCCCAACATTGTAAGCAATTCGAACGTTGTGAGGACGCATCAATGAAAGCCCATGCATTTGTCAAACGACTCAACAAATGGGTAAAAGAAGAAGAAAAAAAACTGAAAAAAAAGAAAAGACAAACATCTTTATACTTAGAGTGGCAAACAGATGCAGAAAAAATCAATGAAGGTTATCCTATATTCATAGAATCAGAAAAGAATTAAAACAATGAAAAAAATATATTTGCTTTCATTCATCATTCTACTACTGTGCTATATCCAACCGGTAAAAAGCCAACACACGCTAACGAGTCCGTCTTTACAAAGCAAACATCTCAACAATGTGGCACAACAAATCAATCTGTATTTCCAAGAAAAGATTCACTTACATATTGACAAAAACACTTATCTGACCACAGACACAATATGGCTCAGAGCCTATCTGGTACATGCAACTTTCCATACTCCATTACCTATCAGCAGATATACCTATATCGAGCTTATCAATCCCTTGGGAGCTATCGTGGAACGCATACAACTCAAAGCACGCAGACGGCTCTTCTTTGGACATATTGCTTTATCTGACACATTACCCGATGGTGATTATACTCTAAGGGCATATACTGATTATATGGCAAACACTACTAAAGATTATCTTTTCAAGAGAAAAATTAAAATCATTTCTCCCAAATGGGGCAATGTAAAAATGAAAGTAACCACAAAAGGAACTACACCAAACAGCTCACAACTCATTTTCCAATTTAATCATAACGATTCTCTTTTCTCTGTTCATCACCTTGAAGCCATCCTAAAAAAAGGAAAGAGTCATATTCCCGAAAGACAAAAACGAAAAGATCAGTTCGAAGTAGAATTTACGGAGAAAGTGATGGAAACGAATAGGAGTTTTCGCCTCCGACTAACAGACCGATTGGACAATAAATACGAGCGTTTTTTACCTATAGCCACTGATAAAGAACAGTACAATGTGTTCTTTTACCCCGAAGGAGGCAGTCTGGTTAACGGAGTTTCTAACCGGATAGCCATCAAAGCAATAGGAAATAGTGGGAATACAACAGCTCTCTCTCTTTGCATACGTGATGACGCAGGTGATTCTCTGACTGTTGCTACGACTAAAACAAGTGGTGTGGGAGTTTTTGAAATAGTGCCACAAAACGGCAAACAATATTATGCCCACTGTATGAATCTATACGGTACTTCAAAAATCATCCCGTTACCCAATGCCCGCAGCTCTTATGGACTTAGAATAGAAGCAACAGACTCTACTTTTCAAGCGCACCTACAAACTTCAACCGCCGGCATATCACAACCACTTTACTTGATAGCTCATGTTCGCGGAGCCATCGTATCATCCCAGTTATGGAAAAATCAGCAAACAGATATTATTCTCGACAAGAAACTTTTCCCCGAAGGGATTATTCAATTTATGTTATTGGACCAACAACTAAACCCTCTATGCGAACGGTTGGTCTTCTCCAAAAACTATCGTACAGGAAATTGCTATATTACAACAAACAAAACCGAATATGGTAAACGAGAGTCCATAACAGTAAACCTCACAATTAATGACCCTACAGGTAATCCTGTACAAAACTATTTTTCTGTTTCTGTTACCGATGCTGAAACAACTTCTCCAGACACTTGTCACACTATACAAAGTTCACTTCTATTTACTAACGAACTAAAAGGAAATATCTCCAGTCCGGCTTTATGGCTCACTGATGAAAAAAAAGAGGCTCTCGACTACCTAATGATGACTCATAAATGGGAACGCTATTCGATTCCAGCTATATTAAAAGGACAGTACGAAATCCCTCATGCAAAACCCGAACAAGACATGTGTATTCAAGGAAAAACATATACTCAACGACCTTTTATCGGCAATATAGGAAAGGCTTCGGACAGGCATGCTGTAATTGTTACAGGTACGAAAAACATGGCTGGATATCAAGAGATTGTAATGACAAACTCAAACGGAGAATTCAAATTCGATCAATTAGATTTCCCTGAAAATTCAGGTTTCCGTATTCTTGTTCGTCAATCCGAAGGAAAAGTAACAGACAGCCTGAATATCATCCCCAAAAGATTCCCAGTACCCAATGATCCGTTTCCCCAAGAACCTCTACAAGAATCAATCTTTTCCAATGCTGAATCGGAGAATCTGACTAATTTCCAACGCATCGGCAACAGACATTACCTATTACATGAAGTGAAAATAAAATCTCCCTACTGGGGAACTTCCAATTACCAAACTCTAACAGAAAAAGAGATCAGTCTTGCCAATGACATGAAACAAGTACTACAAAAAATGGGATTGAAAAACATCATGCGTGACTACAATTCTTTCCAATACTTTCACAATGGTACACCTGTTGTAATCTTTTTAGATAATTATTTATGTGATCCCAGCGTACTTATCAACTGGCTTAGCCCTGAATATTTACGTGAAATTACTTTTATAACAGATGTAAACCGCAGCTATGTTAATGAAATGCTGAAAGGTACCCGCGAATGGAGTACAAAGTTACTTGATGAATATGGGCAAAAAGATCTATGTGAGCTTCTTCTTCAAATTGACCGTACAAAAAACAAAGTAGCCGTACTTAATGCCACTACTAAGTCTAACTTCGATTCACGCTGTTTCGGATTCAACAGTAATAAGTATATCTCCCCTTGGAAATATGGAAAAACGCAACTCTCCATTTACCCACTAGGCTACCAACTTCCAGTTGAATTCTACTCTCCTCAATATGATAATATCTCTTCAAAAGAAAACCTTGTACCAGACCTGCGCACTACATTATTTTGGAAGCCTAATATAAAAACGGATATTAACGGACGAGCAACCTTTACATTTTATACTTCCGACAATCCCGGACCATTTTTCATCATTGTAGAAGGAATCACAGATAAAGGAGAAATGATACGAGCTACAAAATTAGTTCATTAATACACGGTTATGGATAATATTCTTCTGCCTAACAGCGATTGGAGTTATTACTAACAGTAAGGCAGGAAATATGATACTGCAATAATAACTTGTCTGACACCCGGGTGTCGTACAAGTTAATTCTACTAAGTGGAATAGACGCAAAGCTATACTATTCTAGTTCTGTATAGTATAAGTTTACTCCATGTTTATACCGTTTCAAAGTTACTTTTGATTATCCTATATTTATGGCAGTACCTTATATTTTGAAGAAGTACTTAGTATAATACGAACAGCGTTTCCGGGTAGTTGTCTCAATTTTCCCTGATATTCGACACGGCCCGCCCCCGTTCCCCGATGTTTATTAAAACTTATCTTTTCAAAACCTTCCTTTGAAAGAATAATCTTCAAAGAAAGGCTCCCTTTAAATCTTTTTGTCTTATACCTATAGTCAATATCATCATCACACATCAAAGATTCCAAATTAGTATTATGCAACAAATTAAGTTCTGTAATAAGAGTAGAACAGACATCCAAAGACCGCAATTTTATGTTTTCTTTTAAATCCAAAGAACTTATGGTATTTCCCGAACAGTCCAGTTGCTCCAACTCTTTATTGCCACTTACATCTATAGAAGAAAGTCCATTAGACTGACATACCAATAGATTCAGATGTGGGAACTTTCTAAAATCTATCGGTTGAGATAAATCCGATTCTGAGTAATCAAGCTCTTTTAAATAATTCATATTTTGCTCCGCTGTTTGTTCCGGCAATGTCAATGACTTTAGTTGACGATAGTCATTTCCTTCTACCATAATACCACCACCTGTACCGCCTTGGTTTCCACAAACTATAGAATACAGCTTTTTAAGGTGAGCAAAGTCTAATGCATGAATATAATTACCCGCACAATTCACAATCTCCAATTGCAAATTGGCAGAAAGATCTAAACTTTGCAACTTACACCATCTACAGTTTAACTCTTTCAAATAAGGCAGACGACTAAGATCTAGTGATTCCAAAGGATTCCCATTACATATCAACTTACTCACCCCATCCTGCAATTGGCGGTTATCCGGTAAAATAAGTTGTACCAATGTCCCTCCTCTCGGATCTCCATCCAGCTGAAAACGTTTTTTTTGTCTATTCACTACAATCTCCTTCAAACAGATATTTCGACTCAGATCGAGCTTTGACAAGAAATTTTCGGAACAATCTAATATTTCTAAACGACGATTATTCCTTAAATCAAGTCCCCTCAAAGAACAACCAACGCATTTCAGCACACGTAACAGCTTATTGTGGTTGACATCCAGCATCTCACCAACATAATAATTTTGTATTTCAATTACTTCCAATTTTGGGTTTCCAGACAAATCCAACAATATAGAATCCGTTTTGGAGAAAAGGCTCCTTTTTAAGGATAACTCACGAAGATTCACAAAGCATTCCAGCCCACTCAATGAATACAATAAACAGTCAGTATTATTCATCTTTATCTGCAACCTGGTAACAGCCTCAACTTCGGAACGCATAATACAAGCAGTATCTGCTATAATTTTCAAGTTCTTCAGTTCCTGTCGAAAAACTAAACTAGCAAACTTAGATGTAATATCTTCATCTTTCAGTTTTTCTTTCGCTGTCATTTGACTACTACCAATAGTCAGCAACAGAATAATCGCCCATATTAATGTCTGTTTCATAATTTCTATATTACCATACAACAATAATCTTAAAGTATTTTCTTATCTTTCCAGATAAACCTCTAATGGTTCCATTCCCCACTTATCTTGATTATTTTTATGACAGCAATACACTTTTTTGTCTTTAAAAAAACATATTACAGGAAAAGAATAACGATCTCTAACCAAAGCGAAAAACATCCCATCATCCGAATGGTCCCTCGCAAATTCGACTTCTTCGTATCTAAGCCCTCCTAATCCGATACTCCATGATTCGGTCCCCTTTGCACTTCTTATTTTCTCTATAAGCTATCAGCGAACTCTTGTCCGAAAAGCTCTACATTCGCTCTATACATCTTTGGATTCGTATCCTTTGTAAAATGACTATTATCAGTATATACAGCCCGAAAATACATCGTCTCTCCTTTTTCATTTTGCCCATAAAAACAGACTATATCTTTACTCATTTGAAAGAGTTCCGCATCTTCGTTCATATCTTTCTACGTCCTTGATACTACAATTGTCGGCACGAATTTGACTGTCGATTTTAAATATGGAAATAATCCTTGTTTATATCCAGTCCGCTCTAACGCTATATCAGAAGCTAGCCGTTTGAATATAGTATCTTGGATATTTCTATCTACATCAGAAAGTAACTTACATCCAAGAGTAAGCCAGTTAATGAGTAAGTTCTTTTTTGTCACTTTTGTACTAGCACCAACTTCTGTAGCCAACTTACAAGGTGCTCCTTGAGCAACTCCATTCAAAGGGATAACCACCCCTAAGACAGCCATTTCAGAAACTAAATATTTCAGGAATAGTCCCCCTGACAATTTAAATTTCAAGCTAAAATGCTTCATAAGGTATCTCCTCTTCTTCCGAAAAAAATCATTATCTTCTTAAATAATCCTCCAATGGTCTCATACCCAACTCGTGCTGTTGCATTTCACAACAATAATAAGGCTTGTTATTCACAAAGAAACAGACACGTGGATATGTTCTCCCTCTGGTCAAAATGAAAAAAGAACCATCATCAGAATATTCTCTTGCATATTCAAATTTTTTATGTCCCGGGTCTTGTGGGGATACTACAATAATTTCCCATCGTTCAGGACCTTTGGCATTTCTCAATTTCTCAATCACCCTATCAGCATATTCTTGCCCGAACAGTTCAACCTGGTCTCTATACATCCGAGGATTAGCTTCTTTTGTAAAATTACTCCTGTCTGTATATAAAGCATAGAAGTACAGAGTCTCCCCTTTTTCATTCTGTCCATAGAAGCTAGCAAAATCTTTTTGAGGCATCAGTATTTTATCAGAATCTGTAATAGACGGTAAAGATGGCGTATCAATTACCGGTACAAATTTTATAGTAGAATCTATTAAAGGCAAAGACAAGCCTTTTCTATGACTATACCATTCTCTGGCTATATTAAGTTTTAATCGTTCAAGTACAGTATCTTGAGCATTCTCATCTATTTCAATAAGTAAACTGCAGTTGGGAGTTAGATTGCTAATCGCACGAGTGATTGCAATATCTTTTTGAATAACCTGATTAGAAACATTATTAACGTATACGCCTTGTTCACTGCATGAAAAGAGCACTAATTGAACAAAAGAGAAAAACAATAAATATGTTGATTTCATAATTAAATAATTTTATTTACAGTATATTATATGTATCATTAATTTCAGTAGGTGTAACTTCTCTTATACTTTTAAACGCTGGATTCATTAAGTATATTTTTGATTCAGGATCATCCCAACTATAAATCAACCTTTTTGGTTAATTCACTATCCGTTCCTTGAGCAAATCCATTCAAAGGGATAATTACTTCCAAGACTGCTAACTTTAGAACTAGATATTTCAGTATTACACACCTTGACAATTTAAATTTCAGACTAAAATGTTTCATAAAACACTCCCCCCTCTTTCCACCAAAGTTAAACCGTTACCTCCTTAAACAATTCTCCAATGGCTCCATACCCAACTCGTGCTGTTGCATTTCACAACAATAATAAGGCTTGTTATTCACA
>ENA-ORVB01001220-ORVB01001220.1-human-gut-metagenome-genome-assembly--contig:-NODE-1220-length-18087-cov-2.44715_pt1 | contig 18087 bp, 15 predicted proteins | sample MGYA00242090_ERZ509231 | MGnify/ENA primary metagenome ERZ509231 (study PRJEB26280, sample SAMEA2338798) | human gut metagenome | biome: human gut; feature: human-associated habitat; material: faeces...
GCGGAAGCCAAGCCAAACCCTTGCTGATAGCGGGAATGATTGGTGGACTATATGACTTTATCGTAGCCACATTCGGTTGGTGGAATGAGAATTTTACGACCCGTGTGTGCAGTGCCGGAGAAATGCTGGCGGAAAAAGCCAAACTGATATTCAAGGTAAATACCGGAGCTGCCGTATTGGGATTAGGTTATATAGTCGGATTAAAATATGCTTCCATCATCTGCGCCGGTTCATTGGCTGTATGGTGGATTATCATTCCGGGAATGTCCGCTATTTGGGGAGACAGTGTGCTGAATGCATGGAATCCGGAGATTACATCCACTGTAGGAATGATGAGTCCGGAAGAAATATTCAAATATTACGCTAAGAGCATTGGTATCGGCGGTATTGCTATGGCAGGTGTCATTGGTATCATCCGTTCATGGGGAATCATTAAAAGCGCAGTTGGGCTGGCTGCCAAAGAGATGGGCGGTAAAGGCAATGTAGAGAAAAACATCATCCGTACACAACGGGATCTCTCGATGAAGATTATTGCAATCGGTTCTATCATCACTTTGATACTCATCGTACTGTTTTTCTACTTTGATGTAATGCAAGGAAATCTGCTACACACATTGGTAGCGATTCTTCTAGTTGCCGGCATTTCTTTCCTGTTCACTACGGTAGCCGCCAATGCGATTGCAATTGTCGGTACAAATCCCGTATCGGGTATGACATTGATGACACTGATTCTGGCTTCTGTAGTGATGGTAGCCGTAGGACTGAAAGGTCCTTCAGGCATGGTTGCAGCATTAGTGATGGGCGGTGTGGTATGTACTGCGCTTTCAATGGCCGGAGGTTTCATTACCGACTTGAAAATCGGTTATTGGCTGGGAAGTACCCCTGCCAAACAGGAGACCTGGAAGTTCTTGGGAACAATTGTATCGGCTGCAACTGTAGGCGGTGTAATGATTATCCTGAATAAGACATATGGATTTACGAGCGGAGCATTAGCTGCTCCACAGGCAAATGCGATGGCTGCTGTTATCGAACCGTTGATGAGTGGTGTAGGCGCACCCTGGTTATTATATGGCATCGGTGCTGTCTTAGCGATTATTCTGACTCTTTGCAAGATTCCTGCATTAGCTTTCGCACTAGGTATGTTTATTCCATTGGAACTGAATGTGCCGTTGGTTGTAGGCGGAGCTGTCAATTGGTTTGTGACCAGCCGCAGCAAAGATTCGACTATCAATACGGAAAGAGGAGAAAAAGGAACATTGCTAGCTTCCGGTTTCATTGCCGGTGGCGCGTTAATGGGAGTTATCAGTGCCGCGATGCGCTTCGGTGGAATCAACTTGGTGAACGAAGCATGGCTGAACAATACTTGGTCGGAAGTGTTGGCATTAGGAGCATACGCCCTGCTGATTCTCTATTTTATCAAAGCCTCAATGAAAATTAAATAAGCAAACATGAGGAGACTTTTATCCGTCATAGTATCGTTTATAAGTGCAATGACTTTTGCCCAACAACAGCCTGCGGAGCTTACTCCGCAGGACTCTCGAACGATGCTGCAAATAGGAAAGTCTTATTTGGGAACCAAATATGTGGCCAATACGCTAGACCGGGATGGAGAAGAAGAGTTGGTTATCCGGACCGATGCAGTGGATTGCCTCACTTTTGTAGAATACACACTGGCGCAAGCTCTCGGATCTTCTTTTACTGAGAACCTGCAAAAGATACGCTACAGAGATGGAATTATCGACGGATATCCTTCCCGTTTGCATTACACCTCCGATTGGATCGAGAATGGTATCCGTCAAGGATTCCTTACGGATGTGACGGCAGAGAACAGCGTACAAACTCTTCAATTAAGCCTCTCTTATATGTCCGCTCACCCAAAACTATATAAAAAGCTAGCCAATTCTCCGGAAAACGTAACCCGAATGACCGAATACGAGAAAGCATTATCCGGGAAAATCGTACATTGGCTGCCGAAAAGCGAATTACCGGAAAATGGATTATCCTGGATTATGGACGGAGATATTATCGCCATCACAACGAAACTTCCCGGACTGGACATTGCTCACGTTGGGATAGCGCAATATATAAAAGGGAAACTGCATCTGCTACATGCTTCCTCTACACTAGGAAAAGTAGTTGTCAGTGATGATCCCCTCAATCATATGCTTAACAATAATAAATCGTGGACAGGTATACGTGTTGTCCGAATGTCTCACTAAAAAAATAACGAATTATGAAACGAGTTAAACATTTCCTTCTAGCCTCGTGCTTATTCCCCGCTTTGCTGGGAGCACAAGAAATGGCAAATGCCAACTTTCTGGAACTTACTCCGGATGCCCAATCGGCAGGTATGGCAGGTACAGGATTAGCTATCACCGATAACGGTAGCACAGCTATCTTTCATAACGCCTCTACAATCGCTTTCTCACAGGAAGCAATGGGCGCTAGTTATTCATACGCTGATATCAACAAGGACTGTGCGCTGCACAGCGCATCTCTTTTCTATCGGATCGGAAGAGAAGGTATTCATGGATTTGCTTTGGGATTCCGCCACTTCAAGGATCCTAAAATAATGGATTACCGTCCCCGTATATGGGATTTGGAAGCTGCCTACTTCAGGAATGTAGCCAAGAACTTATCACTGTCATTGACATTCAGATATCTGCAAGAAAAAGTAGCAAAGGAAGCAGATAGCAAGAGCAGTGTCGCTCTTGACTTTGGTGCCACCTATTATCGGAATACGGATCTTCTGGATGGAATGGCTTCTTGGTCTATCGGTTTCCAAGCCGCCAACTTGGGCAAAAAGCTGGATGGTCAGAAATTGCCTGCACGATTGGGATTGGGAGGTAGTGTCGACCTTCCATTCAGCGTGGAGAATCGTTTGCAAGTAGCACTTGACTTCAACTATCTTCTTCCTTCCGAAATCCGGCATTTGCAAGCAGGAATAGGAGCCGAATATAACTTCCTGAAATATGGAGTAGTCCGCGCAGGATATCATTTCGGAGACAATGATAAAGGAATAGGTAACTATGGTACGCTGGGTTGTGGAATTAATTTCTGGCCAATGCGCGTCGATTTCTCTTATGCACTGGCCGATAAGGATTGCCTTATGCACCAAACTTGGCAACTGGGATTCGGAGTAGTTTTCTAAATTCATTTTCAAGGCGCTGCTTCACTTCGTCCATAGGTATCTCACGTTTCAATTCCTGACGAAGAGAAGTGACGCCTTTATCAATAAACCCGCAAGGGTGAATATAACTGAAATACCGTAAATCCGTATTTACATTCAATGCCAACCCGTGCATTGTAACATAATGACTGCTCCTTACTCCTATCGCACAAATCTTACGGGCGCGAGGGGTATCACCTTCCAACCATACGCCTGTAGCTTTCTCCAACCTCCCCGCTTCAATGTCATAAGATGCACATACACGTATCACCGCTTCTTCCAACAAATGAACATATTCCTTTAGTCCTAATGCAAATTCATCCAAATTCAATATCGGATAACACACCAACTGTCCGGGACCATGATAAGTGATGTCCCCTCCCCGATCTATATGATAAAGAGTAGCGCCAATCGCCTTCAGCTGCTCATCACTCAGCAACATATTATTTTCTTTTCCACTGCGCCCCAATGTATAAACGTGCGGATGCTCACACATAATAATGAGGTTCTCATAGACTTCACTCTGGGCTTTTGCCCGAACTACACCGTCAAACCACTCCGCCTGCCGTTGCCATGCTTCGGCATACGGTATTAAATTCCAATCGATAAAAGTTGTTTTCATAAAAACAAAGGTAAGAAATAAAAAGAAAATATGTACTTTTGCACTGTAAATATAACAAACACAACTATGAAAATGGACTTCCCACAGGTAGACTTGCCTACCGAAGTATTAGCATGGACGAATGTTACGGAAGACATTCTCAATATTTATAAGCAATCGTGTCGGTTGCAGGCATGTATTGTTGCCATCTGCACCGAAGGTTCGATGAAAGCCTCCATCAATCTGCTTGATTATGAAATTCGTCCTAATGACCTGATAACATTGTTACCGGGAACAATCATCCAATTTCGGGAGAAAACAGAAAAAGTATGCCTCTGCTTTGCCGGTTTCTCCGCCTATTGTGCCGAACGAATCAATCTGATGAAAAACATCGGTAATGAATATCCAAAACTGATAGAACAGCCGGTAATCCCTCTCAATGAAGAAGTAGCCAGCTATCTGAAAGACTATTTTGCTCTATTATCGCGTGTCAGTTGTAATGAGAACTTTGAAATGGATTCTGAATTGGTTGAATTATCTCTTCAGACTATCTTGACAAGCATACGGTTGATATATCGTAAATTTCCGGGTGAAAACAATAGTTCGAACCGTAAAAAGGAAATTTGCCGGGAATTGATTCAAGCCATCACCGAGAATTATAAAGATGAACGTCGTGCACAATTCTACGCAGATAAACTAGGAATATCGCTTCAACATCTAAGTACAACCGTAAAACAAGTGACAGGCAAAAGCGTGTTGGATACCATTGCGTATATTGTGGTCATGGACGCCAAAGCGAAACTGAAAGGAACTGATATGACTATTCAAGAGATAGCTTATTCTCTAAATTTCCCCAGCGCCTCATTCTTTGGCAAGTATTTCAGGCGGTACGTAGGAATGACACCACTAGAATTCAGAAACAGATAATTCCTGTGAAGAGCAATAGAGGATAAAATTATAAACAACGAATCCCCAAAAACGAACGGTGAACAAGTTTGCGCATGATCCGCAAAGTATTCACCGTTTATTATTTACTTACAGTTTGTTTTCTTTTTACAGTCGCTTACTCATTTTCTTCCCAAGCTCAATGAATTGAGCACTACACTCACACTGGAGAAGGCCATTGCAGCACTTGCCAACATCGGATTCAATAACAAACCGTTCAATGGAAACAAGATACCGGCAGCAATAGGAATGCCGATCAGATTATAAATAAACGCCCAGAAAAGATTCTGATGAATCAGTTTGACTGTCTGCTTTGACAACTGAAAAGCTTTAGGAAGCAGCAATAAATCCGATGTCATCAAAGTTACCATAGCTACGTCCATAGCAATATCAGTTCCTTTCCCCATGGCAATGCTCACGTCAGCCAGTGCCAAAGCCTGCGAATCGTTGACACCATCTCCTACCATAGCGACTTTCTTTCCCTGCATTTGAAGCTCACGCACAAACTCGGCCTTATCGTCCGGCAAAGCGTCAGCGACAAAACGTTCAATCCCTAAACGGGAAGAAACAGCTAATGCCGTCCGCTGCCCGTCACCCGTCAACATACAGATGTCAATACCTTGACGTTTCAGTTCTTTTACCGCTTCGGCAGAAGTAGCCTTTATCGGGTCAGAAACAGCAATGATAGCCAATAATTCATTTTCACGTCCAAAGTAGATGATACCATTGCCATCCGATTCATAGCGAACCAGCATTTCAGCCATCACATCATTTACTGTCGCACTGAAATCTTTTAGGAGTTTATGACTACCTACCCAATAGGTATCTCCCTCATAAGAGACCTTGATTCCTTTTCCCGTAATACTCTCGAAGCTGTCCAATGCAGCGGGTTTTACCTTCTCCTCGTTCTGAAGAGCAGACACGATAGCACCGGCAAGCGGATGTTCCGATCTCATTTCCGCAGCTAAAAGCACATCTTTGAAATGAGGTTCCTGCGATTGTGCCCATAACCATCCGGTAGCAGTAGGGTGTCCTTCGGTCAATGTCCCGGTTTTATCCAGTACAACGACATCCACTTTACGCATTTGTTCCAAAGCTACCGCGTCTTTAATCAGAATATGCTGGCTGGCAGCTTTGCCTATTCCCACCATCAATGCAGTAGGCGTAGCAAGTCCCAAAGCACACGGACAAGCAATGACAAGGACAGAAACAGCCGACAGAATACCATAAGAGATGTATTCACTGCCACCGATGGCAACCCATAAAACAAATGTCAGGATAGCAATCCCCAATACGACAGGTACGAAAATTCCGGTAATGCGGTCGACAATACGTTGCACGGGAGCTTTGCTGCCCTGTGCTTCCTGCACCATGGAAATGATGCGGGCAAGCACCGTTTCACTACCTACCTGTGTGGCATATATGATGAACGAGCCACGCTGGTTGATCGTTCCTGCCAAGACTTTATCGCCTTTCTTCTTTTCTACCGGAACCGGTTCACCGCTAATCATACTTTCGTCAACATACGAATCGCCTTCGGAAAGCTGACCGTCCACCGGTATCTGTTCTCCCGGACGTACAACAACCATATCACCTATCTGGAGGTTCTCGATCAGAATCTCCTCTTCCGCTCCATTGCGCAGAACCCGGGCAACTTTAGGCTGCATTCCCATCAACTTGCGAATAGCAGTCGAGGTATTGCCTTTAGCACGCTCCTCCATCAATTTTCCGGTAAGAACGAAAGCGATAATCACCGCAGAAGCCTCATAATAGACGTGCGGTTCCAATCCACGAGCATACCAAAATTCGGGGAAGAACGTATTGAACAGACTGAACAGAAAAGCAATGGAAGTACTAAGTGCAACCAGTGTATCCATATTGCTCCGTCCCAGTTTAGCCTGTTTCCAAGCTCCGGTAAAGAAACCACCTCCGAAAAAGACCATGACAGGGATAGCAAGTACCATCTGAATCTCATTAGAGTATGGTACATGCATCAGTATCATGGAAAATACCAGCAACGGTACTACCAAAATCCAAGCCCCAATCACTTTCCACGTCAAACGAGTGTAGCGCTTATGCTGCTCCTCTTCCCGGCGTTCCTCCCTGTGGGCTTCTTCCACAATCAGGTCATAACCTGCCGCAAGCACAGCCGCACGGATTTCTCCGGGAGTCAGCTGATCCTTCTCATAAGAAACGGTCAACGTATTGGTAGCAAAATTAACGGAAGCCTCGATAACTCCCGGCATTTTTTTCACTGTTTTTTCTACATTATTAGCACATCCTGCACAGTGCATATTAAGTACAGGAAATGCCTTCTTTATTGTGTTACCCATATAATTATAGTTTACGCCTTTCCCGACTCCTTTTAAGGAGTCGGGAAAGAACCATTGTTTATTTATAGAAACAAGCTAACACAGGTATTTGTTCAATTACTTCTTGTCAGTCTTTTGATTACCTCTCTTTTTTTCTTTTTCAAGTTTCTTTGTTCGCTATTTCCTGTTTTTACTCACTATTCCTAGCTAAATTAAAACGTATTCCGATATATCCTTTTGCCCCGTGTACCGGTATATTATTGGATCATCAACCTTTTAACCTGAAAGAAACGGAAGCTGCCGGCATCGACTTGCAATTCAGCGGGCATACACACCACGGACAAACATGGCCTATCAATTGGGTGACTGATTATATATTCGAGCAAAGCCACGGTTATCGCCAATGGGGAAACACGCATATATATGTATCTTCCGGATTGTCTCTATGAGGACCACCTTTCAGAATAGGGACACATGGCGAAATGGTTATTTTCAATTTTCAATGAATATTAATATAACATTGTCACATATGTTACAACCTCCGGGCAATCTCTGCCTTATCTTTGCAGAAAAAAGATTATGGAACAATTACATGCTCATGAAATCCTCCGCATGATGGAAGGCAATAGCTACTCGGAAGCATCATTACGGGAAGCAATCATTCAAAAGTTCGGTGAGCAACAACATTTCTATGCCTGTTCGGCAGAAGATATGGATGTGGATACCCTCATCGAATTTCTGAAGAAGAAAGGAAAATTCATGCCGGTAGAAAATGGGTTTACAGTAGACATAAGTAAAGTCTGCAACCACTAAGCCTAATTCCCGCACTCTACAAGAAAAGCAGCTTACCGAAAGAGCGAATACCTGAATATTTTTCTGTTTTTATTCGTCCGATTCATGAATTTCATCTATATTTGTCAATAGTGAATGATAGAACAAATGTAGAATTTATAGAAAAAACGAGTATGAAAAAACAATATGTCAGTTTGCTTGCTATTATACTTTCAGTAAGCGGCTTTTTCTTTTCTTGTCATGACAAGATGAACAAAAACACTGGTGCGTTACAGTTCGATAGTATCCGGGTAAATGAGACGGTACACCTCTTTAATGATACAGCCAAACCGGCATGTAACATCATCATCAATTTCACCTATTCCGACAAGTCAACGGATGATATGCTGAAAGACAGTCTGAATGCCTATTTCATATCCGCTTGTTTCGGCGACAAGTATATCGGAGAAAAGCCGGAGGAGGTTATAAAGCAATATACAGAGAATTATGTCAACGAATATCGCCGTGATCTGGAACCGATGTATGCCGAAGACGAAAAAGACAAAGAGGACGAATCCACCATCGGTGCCTGGTATTCATATTATAAAGGTATAGAAAGCCATGTACAACTATATGAAAAGGACTTGCTTGTATATCGCATCGACTATAACGAATATACCGGAGGCGCACACGGCATTTACATGACTACCTATCTGAATATGGACCTCACACTGATGCGTCCGCTCCGTCTCGATGACATCTTCGTAGGAGAATATAAAGATGCGCTGACCGACTTAATATGGAACCAGCTCATGGCTGATAATAAAGTGACGACTCACGAAGCATTGGAAGACATGGGCTATGCTTCTACCGGAGACATCACTCCAACCGAAAATTTCTATTTAAGCAAAGAAGGGGTAACTTTCTATTACAATGTCTACGATATCACTCCATACGCTATGGGTCCTGTGAAAGTGACCGTGCCGTTCCCGATGATGGAGCATTTATTAGGCAGTAACCCGATTCTGGGAGAACTAAAAGATTAAACTTCATAAAAAACGAAACAGCAGTGGAAATCATACTGAAATATTTTCCTGATCTGACAGAAGAGCAGCGTAAACAATTTGCAGCTCTATATGACCTCTACATCGACTGGAATTCAAAAATCAACGTTATCTCCCGTAAGGATATCGAGAATTTATATGAACATCATGTGCTCCATTCGTTAGGCATTGCAAAAGTAATTCAATTCCGTCCCGGCACCAGTGTTATGGATTTAGGTACGGGCGGAGGTTTTCCGGGCATTCCTTTAGCAATATTATTTCCGGAAACCCAATTTCATCTGGTTGACAGTATCGGTAAGAAAGTGCGCGTAGCCACTGAAGTGGCAAATGCCATCGGATTGAAAAACGTCACTTTCCGCCATGCCCGTGCCGAAGAAGAGAAGAGAATGTTCGATTTCGTTGTCAGCCGTGCAGTCATGCCTCTGGCGGATCTGATAAAGATTATCAAGAAAAACATTTCTTCCAAACAGCAGAATGCGTTGCCAAACGGATTGATCTGCCTTAAAGGCGGTGAGCTGGAACACGAAACAATGCCTTTCAAACATAAGACGGTCATTCACAACCTAAGTGACAACTTTAAGGAAGAGTTCTTTGAAACCAAAAAAGTAGTATATGTTCCGATTTAGAAACTATATGCTTGATAGATAAGATAAATCATAGAGAACCATGAAAATAAAGAGATTTGAGTTTAATATGTTTCCCGTAAACTGTTATGTTTTATGGGATGAAACAAAGGAAGCGGTTGTAATCGATCCGGGCTGCTTTTACGAAGAAGAAAAGCAGGTACTAAAAAAATTCATTCTATCAAATGAACTGAACGTGAAACATCTGCTGAATACTCATCTACACTTGGATCACATTTTCGGAAACCCGTTCATGCTCAAAGAGTTCGGTCTGTCGGCAGAAGCAAACAAAGCGGATGAATATTGGATCGACGAAGCACCGAAGCAAAGTAGGATGTTTGGTTTTCAGTTGCAGGAAGCCCCTGTGCCATTGGGCAAATACTTGCATGATGGAGATATTATCACCTTCGGACATACCCAACTGGAAGCAATCCATGTGCCCGGCCATTCTCCCGGCAGTCTGGTGTACTATTGCAAAGAAGAGAACTGTATGTTTTCCGGTGATGTCCTGTTTCAAGGCAGTATCGGACGTGCAGACCTTACAGGAGGTAACTTCGACGAACTGATAGAGCACATTTGCAGCCGTCTGTTCGTACTCCCTAACGAAACCGTCGTATATCCGGGACACGGTGCTCCTACGACCATCGGAATGGAAAAAGCAGAAAACCCTTTTTTTAGATAAAATATAATCCCCCACAAATTATGAAAACCGATTTGTTAGCTAGCCGTCACATCGGCATCAATGAACAAGACACAGCCGTAATGCTTCGCAAGATTGGTGTAGAATCATTAGACGAACTTATTGACAAAACAATTCCTGCCAATATCCGGCTGAAAGAACCGCTTGCATTGACTAGTCCGTTGACGGAATACGAATTTGGAAAACACATAGCCACATTGGCTGGTAAAAACAAACTTTATACGACCTATATTGGATTGGGTTGGTATAATACGATTACTCCTGCCGTCATTCAACGGAATGTATTCGAGAATCCGGTGTGGTACACCTCTTATACTCCTTATCAGACGGAAGTATCACAGGGACGTCTGGAAGCACTGATGAACTTTCAGACTGCCGTATGTGACCTCACCGCCATGCCGCTAGCCAACTGCTCATTGCTCGACGAAGGTACTGCCGCTGCCGAAGCCGTAAGTATGATGTATGCCCTCCGCTCACGCGCACAACAAAAGTCCGGCGCCAATGTAGTCTTTGTGGACGAAAATATTTTCCCGCAGACATTGGCTGTTATGACAACACGTGCCGTTCCTCAAGGTATCGAACTGCGTGTCGGCAAATATAAAGAGTTCGAACCTTCACCGGAAATATTCGCCTGCCTCTTGCAATATCCCAATTCCAACGGAAATGTGGAAGACTATGCCGCATTCACAGAGAAAGCGCATACGGCAGAATGCAAAGTGGCTGTTGCCGATATTCTGAGCCTTGCCCTGCTGACTCCTCCGGGAGAATGGGGAGCGGACATCGTGTTTGGAACAACGCAACGTTTAGGTACACCCATGTTCTATGGCGGTCCGTCTGCAGCCTACTTCGCCACACGGGATGAGTATAAGCGGAACATGCCGGGACGAATCATCGGATGGTCTAAAGATAAATATGGAAAACTCTGTTACCGGATGGCATTGCAGACTCGCGAACAGCACATCAAACGTGAAAAAGCGACCTCAAATATATGCACGGCACAGGCTCTGCTGGCCACAATGGCAGGCTTCTATGCAGTCTACCACGGACAGGAAGGGATTTCGACCATTGCCTCCCGCATCCACAGTATCACAGTGTTTCTCGACAAGCAACTGAAGAAATTCGGTTACACGCAAGTAAATGCACAATATTTCGACACACTGCGTTTTGAATTGCCCGAACACGTTTCCGCACAACAGATTCGCACGATTGCTCTTAGCAAGGAAGTTAATCTGAGGTATTACGAGAACGGAGACGTAGGTTTCAGTATTGACGAAACAACGGACATTGCAGCCGTTAATGTGCTGCTTTCCATTTTCGCCATTGCCTCCGGAAAGGACTATCAGAAGGTAGACGACATCCCGGAAAGAAGTACGATCAGCAAAGCCTTGAAACGTACGACTCCTTTCCTTACCCATGAAGTGTTCAGCAAATATCATACGGAAACGGAAATGATGCGTTATATCAAACGCTTGGATCGAAAGGATATCTCATTGGCGCAATCCATGCTCTCTCTCGGATCATGCACCATGAAGCTGAATGCAGCCGCAGAAATGTTGCCTTTAAGCCGTTCCGAGTTTATGGGAATGCATCCGTTAGTTCCGGAAGACCAGGCGGAAGGGTATCGTGAACTTATAAGGAATTTGAGTGACGACTTGAAGATTATTACCGGCTTCGCCGGTGTCAGCCTACAACCGAATTCGGGGGCTGCGGGAGAATATACGGGCCTTCGCGTTATTCGTGCCTATCTGGAAAGTATAGGTCAAGGACACCGGAACAAGATATTGATACCCGCATCGGCTCATGGAACGAATCCTGCATCGGCTATCCAGGCGGGATTTACAACAATCACCTGCGCGTGCGACGAGCACGGAAATGTGAAGATGGATGACTTACGTACCAAAGCCGAAGAGAACAAGGAGGAATTGGCTGCGCTGATGATCACTTATCCCTCCACCCACGGTATATTTGAAACGGAAATAAAAGAGATCTGCGACATTATCCATGCTTGCGGAGCGCAAGTATATATGGATGGAGCCAATATGAAAGCGCAAGTGGGATTGACTAATCCGGGATTCATCGGCGCGGATGTCTGCCACTTGAATCTTCATAAGACATTCGCCTCACCACACGGTGGCGGAGGTCCGGGAGTAGGCCCTATCTGTGTAGCGGAACATCTGGTTCCTTTCCTGCCCGGACACGGTATCTTCGGCAATACACAGAATCAGGTATCGTCCGCTCCGTTCGGTAGTGCGGGTATTCTCCCCATTACATATGGATATATCCGGATGATGGGTACGGAAGGACTCACCCAAGCTACAAAAATAGCGATCTTGAACGCCAACTATCTGGCTGCCTGTCTGAAAGATACATACGGCATTGTCTATCGTGGAGCAAATGGTTTTGTTGGTCATGAGATGATTCTGGAATGCCGCAAAGTGTACGAAGAGACCGGTATCTCCGAAAATGACATCGCCAAGCGTTTGATGGACTACGGTTATCATGCCCCTACCCTCTCATTCCCTGTTCACGGCACATTGATGATTGAACCTACGGAAAGCGAGAGTTTGGCGGAATTGGATAACTTCGTAGCTGTCATGCTGAATATCTGGAAAGAGATTCAGGAAGTGAAGAATGGCGAAGCGGACAAGAACGATAATGTATTGGCTAACGCGCCGCATCCGGAATACGAGGTTGTGAATGACCGTTGGGAACATTCCTACACACGTGAGAAGGCAGCTTATCCGATAGAGAGTGTACGCGATAATAAATTCTGGGCAAATGTAGCACGTGTAGACAACACATTGGGAGACCGTAAGTTGCTACCCACTCGCTATGATACCTTTGAGTAAGCCCGGGGCTCACATTCCTTGAGGCGTGGGCTTATTTCTATAAGCCAAGGGGGCAAACAAACTGAAGCCTTGGAGAAACATTGATTTCCCCAAGGCTTATGCTTTGTGACATAGAAGATAAGTCCAAGTGTAAATCTGAAAGTATGATTTCTACTTAACAATAGTTACGGTATCCGCTTTTACCTTCTTCTCTTTCATTGGAATCTTCGGATCGCCATATCCTAACGCGACACAGCCGTATACTTTATGACTAACCGGTACTCCCAATGCAGTGATAAATTCACGTACTCCGGGATCATCACAAGTCGTACCTAACTGATTGATCCAACAAGAGCCGATACCTAAAGACTGTGCAGCCAAAAACATATTCTCTATTGCACAAGCGCAATCCATACCCGCCCACCATTGAGTAGGTTCGTTAGAAACGATTACCAAAGTCGGGGCATGATAGTAACAGCAATAAGCCTTATTGCGGGCACGTTCCTGCAAACGGACATCATCACTTTTAGCAAAAGCTCCTTTTATGCGTTCATTTAGTTCTGCCAGTTTACTGACATTCTGAATAGCAGTGAAATGCCATGTTTCCAAATGCATTCCACTCGGAGCATACGTTGCAGCCTCCAGGATTGTCCGCAAATCTTCTTCCGGAACTTGTTGCTCCGTATAAGCACGCACGCTACGGCGCGCCTTGATGTTTTCTAAAACTTCATTTGTTTTCATGGGCGACAAGTGTTTTATATAAGTATATCATCATTATTAGTTTGACAGTCTCAATACTTTGTACTTTTTCCTACCGTTTGACCAATCCGATCTTTGCGTTTAGTTTGAAATAATAGACCCCATTCTCCCTCTCCAAAAATCCGTATTTATCCTTCTCCAAAGATCCTTTTTCGAAGCGAGTATTCAGAAACAAGAAATCTTCCATCACTTGTTTCTCGGATTTATGGTAGCAAAGCACATCTCCATTACCATCTACCAGCAGAATACCTTCCACTGCCGAATCCAGCCCGGTATAAATCTTTGCAGGACGCATTCCCAATGCCAGTGCCATCAGAAATTGCTTTATTTTAAATTCATAGAACTTATGCTTGTTTATCAGCTCATCCTTGATCTTCAGCGGATTCATTTGTTTGATAATCTCCGTCAACTCACTCACACGCGATATGCCGTCAAGGTGCATAATACGAACCATCTCTGTCAGTACACGCGGGAAATGCAAATCAATCATCAAAAGATTGCTACGAAATACACGGTCGGCCACATCCGAATATTTAAGTACTCCTCCCAAACGTTCGATCATCATCATACGCTCGGCAACTTCATTAGGGCTCTCCGGCAAAGCATTGATCTTGTTTACTGTCGGAGTGGCAAATTTAATCCCGGTCTGCTCCAGCTTAAGATTCGCCGCACGCCCTCCATCCAACAATGGATTCATGGCACTCAACCGCGAACGGACATTAAATCCTCTCAAAGGCGCTTCCGAATGCCAGAATGCAATAGAGAAATCGGTTCGATCCTCCGTTTTTGCCTCCAAGTCGAAGATAGCCGCTTCATCCAGAAACTCCTCTACCCCATCCGGAGAGGTCACATCGTTTTCCGAAGAGGATTTAACCGCTTTCAGTATCAAGTCCGCTACGATACCGAAATCTTCACGAGACATAGTTTTAACTCCTGTTTCCCCTTCTATGCGAATCGTCTCTTCCTCAATATAATACCGGCGTGTCCCGTCGTGCTCTTCCCTCTGAATCATTGCAACAGGCCAGAATATATCTCCTGCCTTTGCTTCCGCCGTGCCTAACGCTACTCTCCCGTCCGCCAACAAACGGAAGAAAGTATAAAGTTCACACCATTCTTTTTTAGTTGCTTCGAATGCCATATATTTTTTCTTTATTTTGCTACAACTGTTTTTATCTTAATCTAATTTTATCCTATCTCTGCGACTGCTATCTTCCTTATTATATATAGGCTATAAGCAACTCCTACTGATTGATAACCTGCGGCAAAATTGCAGACGGCACAACCGGAGGAAGGATATGAGTCACCTCTTCCAACGGAGGGAGCTTGCCGACTTGTGCAAACAGGGAGTTCCGTATCCATTCTCCGGGAGTGACTACGATAAATCGTCCCGTCCAGCAACCATCAAAATAAGAAGGATTGCCCGGCTGTTTCTTAATAGGATAACAGATGTTTTCCCCTTTGCTCCGCATCTCCGGTGAACGTCCGGGATCATTCACCCACACATATTTGTCATCAATACCGCGAAGTACCATCCAATGTCCTCTCGGACCGGGACGCAAACCACGAACCGCACCTGTATATCTCACATTCACAAGCACAGGTATACCACGATCGATATAATCTTTCAATATCCGATAATCTTTCTGCTGGAAATGTTCGGCACTTATCATGTTTTCATAATAGCGTGCCAAAGAATCAATTTCAAAAGAATAGTATCCTCCTTGCCCTATCGAAGTACGACGACGGAAAGGAGCACGCTTTTTCAGAAAGTAATTCCGCTGATATTCAATCAGTTTCTGTTCTGCATCCTGAGCTGTGCGTTGCGTATCAGCTGTCATCCCTTTAAAATAATCAAAGACCATTAACGAGGAAGCCAGAGAACAATGCGAATAAGGGTATCCCGCTATTTTCTGCGAATACCAAGGAACAGGAATGTTGTTGGGAGCGAACTTTTGAGCTTCCTGTGCATAGGCTTGTACACCGTTCCACACAAGAAAAACCAAAAGTAATCTCGATATCATGTAGTATTTCTTTCTCATCCGGTTCAATTTCTCTTTCTCTCCTATTCTACTTTCAGTATATTAACTGGCACTTTTCCATTCAATGATTTTCTTCTTCATCCAAAATCCGAGCCGTTTCTACCTTTTCCAGCCGGGCACGCAGTTTCGCCATCATCGAACGACGAATGCGCAATGTCATACTGCAATCCATATCATACGACTGATTGAGTATTTCCGGTTCTTCTTCCTTCACGATACGCATTATATCATTCATAAAAGGATACTCAAACATAACAGTCACTTCCTCGTCCACCGTTTTTTCTATGATTGTAGCGGCAGCAATGGCTTCGGCAGCAGCAGCCTTGTAAGCTACAATCAATCCGCTTGTGCCCAACTTGATTCCACCGAAATAACGGACTACAATGATCAATATATCTGTCAACTCGTTCGAATTGATTTGTCCGAGAATCGGTTTTCCTGCAGTGCCCGAAGGCTCTCCGTTATCATTGGCCCGAAAATCCTTGCGTGCTGCTCCGAGCATATAGGCATAACACACATGGCGCGCATCATAGTATTTCTTCTGATACGTTTCAAGATGCGCCTTTATTTCATCGATGCTACGCACAGGAAGAGCGATAGCGATAAACTTGCTTCGCTTTTCCGTATAAATACCTTCAGAGGGTTCGGAGATGGTTTTATAAGTATCTTCAGCAGTCATGTTGCAAAGATACGGCTTTACACGGAAAATACCATCTGTCGTTTGGAAATATTAAATGATACGTTTGCCACAAATATACGGCTGATGTGGCACAAAGGAGCAGTCGTTTCGCTATAAACAACCGCTCTTTTTCATCGAAACAAGCGGTCGGTCTGACGCAATTAACCGTATGATTGCAACAGATCGACCGCTCAATTTTATAAGATATCAGCTCTTGTTATAAGATGACAGTTATTAATCCAACGTATGAATCACAAGTCCCGAACGGAGTTTGGGTTCAAACCAAGTGGTTTTCGGCGGCATGATATTACCAGTATCGGCAATGTCCATCAACTGTTTCATGGATACGGGATAGAGAGCCAAAGCCACTTTCATTTCACCGCTATCCACACGCTTCTTGAGCTCTCCCAAGCCACGGATACCCCCCACAAAGTCGATGCGTTTATCCGAGCGTAAATCCTTGATTCCCAAAATCTCATCTAAAATCAAATTGGAAGAGATAGTAACGTCCAGCACACCGATAGGATCATTGTCATTATATGTGCCTACTTTAGCTGTCAAGCTGTACCATTTGCTATCCAGATAAAGAGAGAAATTATGCAAACCGGAAGGCTTGTAGATATCTGTCCCTTTTTCTTCTACGATAAAGTTTTTGCCTAACGCATCAAGGAATTGTCCGGGAGTCAACCCGTTAAGATCTTTCACTACACGATTGTAATCGATAATGGTCAGTTGGTTGGCAGGGAAACAGACAGCCATAAAGTAGTTGTACTCTTCGTCGCCACGATGGTTAGGATTCTGTTTCGCCTTTTCTGCACCGACCAATGCGGCGGCGGCAGAACGATGATGACCGTCGGCAATATAAAGAGCCGGCCTTTTAGCAAATTCTTCGGTAATAAGGGCAATGTCTTCCTCCCGGTCAACAATCCAGAAAGTATGACCGAAGCCGTCACCCGGAGCGATGAAGTCGTAGACAGGTTTTTCTGCCGTATACTTCTTGATGATTGCATCCAACTTGTCATTATCAGGATAAGCGAAGAAAACAGGCTCGATGTTGGCATTATTCACACGAACGTGCTTCATACGGTCTTCCTCTTTGTCACGGCGGGTAAGTTCATGCTTTTTAATCACCCCATTCATATAATCGGGAACGTATGCGCCGACTACCAATCCGTATTGGGTTTTCCCGTTCATGGTCTGGGCGTAAATATAATAGTTTTCCTTGCCATCCTGCACAAACCAGCCTTTATCCTGGAACAGTTGGAAATTTTCTGCAGCTTTGGCATACACACGCTCATCATGCTCGTCTGTACCTATCGGGAAATCAATCTCCGGTTTAATGATATGATAAAGAGACTTTTCGTTACCTTCCGCTTCTACGCGGGCCTCTTCGGAGTTCAATACGTCGTAAGGACGTGAAGCGACCTGCTCTACCAGGTCTTGCGGAGGACGAATGCCCTTAAAAGGTTTAATTATTGCCATGATATTAGTATTTTAGATGTAAAAAATAAAAGCCACAGACTTATTTAAAATCTGTGGCTCAAATATACTATTTATTTCTATGAAATATTATTTATTCACACGGAATTTTTCGCAA
>ENA-ORVB01001231-ORVB01001231.1-human-gut-metagenome-genome-assembly--contig:-NODE-1231-length-17946-cov-5.918_pt1 | contig 17946 bp, 12 predicted proteins | sample MGYA00242090_ERZ509231 | MGnify/ENA primary metagenome ERZ509231 (study PRJEB26280, sample SAMEA2338798) | human gut metagenome | biome: human gut; feature: human-associated habitat; material: faeces...
CAAATCACCAAAGGTAAGCATTTCTTTAGCTCTTATAAGAGCTAAGTGTGCATTTTTTAATTCTGACAAGTGGCGGGCTCTAGCACTGTAAACACCTTCAACAGGCATTATTCCCAAACCCAGTGATACAGCTTTTTTTAACTCCTTAAGACCATCAGTTTTCTTTACTGAAATACGTACTTTGGTAAAAGAACTTAATCTGTCAGAGCTTAAAAAAGATTCAACGCTGGAATGTAATGGCAAGTCAGATTTTGATACGGCAATTAGCACTGGGGTAGATTGTTTTTTTAGTTCATCCAATCTGGAAAGAATTTCATTTTCGTTAGGTAATAGAGCACTTCCATCCAGCATGAATATTACAAGATCTGCTAGCTTTAATGCCTCAAGTGCTTTTCTTATTCCAATAGCCTCTATTTCATCGGAAGGGGTGTCACGAATTCCTGCTGTATCCGTTATCATTAACGGAACACCATCTAGTTCAATATTAATGGAGAGTATATCTCTGGTAGTTCCAGGAATGTTTGTAACGATTGCGCTTTCAGAGCCGGACAGTGCATTTAATAAGCTAGATTTTCCCGCGTTAGGTGCACCAGACAGGACGATACGCGCACCATCATTGAGCTTTATCCCTTGAGTAGCTCGTTTTATAGCTAAATCAGATAAATTTATGATTACTTGTATTTCGCTATTGGCTCTTCCTGAGTCAAAGAAGTCCTCATGTTCCTCTGGAAAATCCAAGCAACCTTCAATTCTTACTCTAAACATGGTGATTTGATCTGTGATCTTTTCCATGTCTTTGGAGAATGCTCCATCTAGTGATGCCATAGCTGCTTTTGCAGCGCTGTTCGATCCTGCTGAAATAAGATCTTCTACAGCTTCAGCAGAGGTCAGATCCATGCGACCATTCAGAAATGCCCTTTTTGTAAATTCTCCTGGTTCTGCTTGTCGAACTCCTGGAATTTTTAGGACAGCTTCCATTACTCTGTAAGGAACGATATTACCGGCGTGTCCCTGAAGCTCTAAAATGTCTTCTCCTGTATAAGAATGCGGAGCTGGGAAATATAATACAACTCCCTCGTCGATCACCTCATTCCCGTCTTTGAATTGTCTGAAGTGAGCAAAACGAGGCTTAGGTGATATGCCAGAGATTTGCTGGGCAACTTTTAATGATTGTGGACCAGAGAGCCTTATAATGGCAATGCCACCCCTTCCGCGAGGGGTAGCGATTGCAACTATGGTGTCTTCTTCAGTATGACTCATTATTTTTTATCTGTTTTAGGCGTTTTGACAGAAAGGCCGCGTTTTTCCAATGATCTGAAAATTACAGTCTGCTGGAAAATAGTAAAACAGTTAGAAACCAACCAATACAGAGTCAAGCCAGCAGGGAATGTACAGAACATAAAGGTAAAGACAAACGGCATTGCCATAAATACCTTACGTTGAATAGGATCGTTTATGGGAGTCGGTGACATTTTTTGCAGGAAAAACATAGACACACCATATAAAACAGGGAGCACGAAGAATGGATCATAAACCGAAAGGTCAGTTATCCAAAGTATAAAGCTGGACTGACGTAATTCGGTAGATTCCATTAATGTCCAGTACAAGGCAATGAATATAGGCATCTGAATTAAGAGGGGAAGGCAACCTCCCATAGGGTTTACCTTTTCGGTCTTATACAAACGCATTGTTTCCTGTCCGAGTTTTTGGCGATCATCACCGTATTTTTCACGAAGCTCCTTCATTTTAGGTGTAAGGAGTCTCATTTTTGCCATTGATGTGTATTGGGCTTTGGTGAGAGGAAACATAACAGTACGAACTATTAATGTAAGTACAATGATTGAGAATCCCCAATTTCCAATAACAGAATGGATAAATTGCAATATTTTAAATAGCGGAATAGATATAAACCATAACCATCCGTAATCAACAGTCAAATCAAGATTAGGCGCAACAGCTTCAAGATCGTCTGCGATTTTAGGTCCCAACCACAACTTTGCGTTGAACTCTTTAGAACTGTTAGGTGCTATGGTCGTATTTTCTGTTTGTATACCAATGATGGCATCTTTCCCATCTCTACTGGCATTTGTATAGACAATATTTTTTGTTTCTGTATCACCAATCCAAGCAGAAACAAAATAGTGCTGAATCATCGCAACCCAGCCATTTGTAGTCTCTTGTGAAAGAGAGCTTCCAGAGGTCTTGTTATCGATGATTTCATCGTACTTAATTTTTTCGTAACGAGATTTCTCTGTGGAATAAGCAGCACCGCGATAAGCCGATGCTACCATGCCGAATCCAGAGGAATTCTTAAGGTAACTGTCATCATCGGTTTGTTTTAATTGACCGTAGAAACGAACTACTTGTTCTTTATCAGTATGGTTATCTACACTGTATGACACGTCGACGGCATATGAACCACGATGAAGGGAGTATGTCTTTGTATAGACGATATTATTTTTCTCAAATTTTAAAACAGCTGATACCGTATCCTGATCATTTTCTAACTTGAATTCTTTCTTTTCACTTGAATAGACTGGACGTTGCTTTGTGTCCAGACCATCTTGACCAGCGAGCCCTGATTGAGCTTGGTAAGTAAAAAACTTATTACTCATCAAAAGATGAAAAGGATCTTCTTTATCCTGTTCCTGTTTAATTTTAAGCAGTTTGGCGTCGACAATGTCTCCGCCTTTTAGTGAGACCGTAAGAGCTAATGAGTCGCTGGAGATATTGATGGTTTCATCAGTAGAAGAATATGAATCGATATCAGCAGAATTAGTTGTTGATTGGGTTATACCCTGCTCAGCCATCTTTGCAACGGTTGCTTTATCCGTCTCCCAATTCCAGAATAGAAAAAGAGATACGCATAGCAGAACAATTAATAACAGATTTCTTTGTTGTTCCATAATTCTTAGGCCTCAGTGGCTTTTTTTATGCGGATTTTGTGGAACAGGATCAATGCCTCCAGCATTTAACGGATGGCACTTGCTAATCCTTTTTATACCCAACCAAACACCGCGAAAAAATCCCCATTCTTTGATGGCTTCGAGCGTGTATTGCGAGCATGTTGGATAAAATCTGCAGTGATGTCCCAACAAGGGGCTGACAAACGTTTGGTAGAAACGTATGAGCAGGATCCCTAGGCGGGCAACCGGCGAGAGATTTGATCCCATAAGCTTAATAATGACCGAGTTAATTCAGCATTGCTTATATCTTTAATGCCAGGTTTAGCAATTACTAAAAAGTCAACGCAGGGGAGGGATTGTTTCGATAATCTGAACGTCTCTCTGGCGACACGTTTTACTCGGTTACGCCAAACAGCTCTCTTCAAAATTTTTTTCGGAATAACCAATCCAAGCCGGCAATGCCCGACGTTCTGTGTTTTATGACCAAGCACTAGAACTCCGGGCACGCTGGCACGGATGCATTTTTTAAATACCCTATCATAATCCCCTGAGTTTAGTATGCGATTATCTCTGGGGAAGGTATTGTCAGCCATTAAACGGTAGTTAAACGCTTACGGCCCTTAGCGCGACGACGAGACAAAACCTTGCGGCCATCAGCGGTACGCATACGGATACGGAATCCGTGGGTGTGTTTACGTTTATTAACGTTAGGCTGGAAAGTACGTTTCATTTTTTTTCTCCAAGGACGGTACAAACCGCCTGTAAAAAACAGATCACCAGATAAACTTAGCGTTGTTTTTATAAACAAACTTTGTTTATTTGATACCGTTTATTCAAATTGAATAAACGGTATTAGTGAAACTGTTAAATAACTCAAACGAACCTAATTTAGAATTCGCAAACCGTGCGATGTGGAAATCTTAAGACCATAACAGTTGTCATATTCCCCTTTTCGCTTTTTGTTGACATCCCAAATTTTCTGTAGTCACAGAAAATATTTTGTTCAATTGTGAACGTAATAAGGTTTACCTATGACTGTACATAAAGTTCAATTCACAGGTGACGGGATATGTCGTGCCCATTGTTTTCTTAACAGATACTCAGCGTATTTTAAGAAAAATAATTGCGAAATTAAATTGGTATACAACTAAATCGCAATTGTGAAAATCCGATGTATTTTACTCTGTTGATATGAAAGAGGTCAACAAGTATCAGCGGTATTACATAGAGAATGTGGTGGACTACATCCACCCTCACTTATGCTAAGGCACTAAGGCTGTGAGGGTGGGGAAGGAGGATGATATCAAACATCGAGATTTGCTTTTGCAGCATTTTCTGTAATGAATATCTTACGATTATCTACGTTATCCCCCATTAGCTCCGTAAATAAACGATCAGCTTCCATTGCATCAGTCAAATGTACTTTCAATAAAGAACGTGTATCTGGGTTCATAGTTGTATCTGATAACTCTGGTGCGTTCATTTCACCTAGTCCTTTGTAACGCTGAACCTTAACTTCTGCGAACCCTTTATCCATCATAGTGTGGTAGGCATCATCAAAATTTTTAACTTTAATTTTTTCATTGCCTATTTGAACATATCCGCCTTCTTCAATCAGGTTACAAACTTGTTTGTTTATTGATTTTATCAGTTGAAAATCAGGAGAACGCAAGAATTGCAACGTTAGTTCGTTTCTATAATCAATTCCGTGGATATGTTGGATGATCACTGGATAGTATTTATTTTCAAGACGATCAAATTTAACCTCGCTTTTAAAAAATACCCCTTCTGAGAGATTGGATGGGAGTTTGTTAGTAAAACTTTTGGTCCAAGCAAGAACTTTGGCTTCGGAGTTCATATCGTCTTCGTTTAGCAACTCCGTATACATTAGTTCTGTAACGATATTTTTTTCTATTTTAGCCGTGAGCTTCGGCATACGTGTTTGTATACGATTATATTCATTAAATAACTTTTCAAGAGGAATCCCTGCAATGGGGGCTGTATCGCTATTAACGTATAGAGCTCCGGCGTTTAAAGCCATATTAGTATGATACTGTAAAGCCTCTTTATCACTTAAAACATAACTTACAGCCTGATTCTTTTTCCCTTTATTTTTTACATACTTGTAGAGAGGCGGTTGTGCTACATAAACATATCCGCGTTCAATAAGTTCAGGCATATGACGGTAGAAAAAAGTTAGCAACAAAATTCTAATGTGTGCTCCGTCAACATCAGCATCGGTCATAATTATGACATTGTGATATCTGAATTTGTCTGGGTTGTATTCTTCTTTACCAATTCCGCAACCAAATGCAGAAACCAGAGTACCTATTTGTTGAGACTGCAACATGCGATCAAAACGAGCTTTTTCGACGTTAAGAATTTTTCCTCTTAACGGTAAAATAGCCTGAAATTTTGAATCACGTCCTTGTTTTGCAGATCCACCTGCAGAGTCTCCCTCTACTAAGAAAATTTCAGCATAATCAGGATCTTTTTCTCGACAAGGAACTAGTTTTTCGGGATTAGAAGCAATATCCAAGCCTTTTTTACGGGATAAGTCTCTTGCTTTTCGCATAGCATCTCGAACGCGAGCACTTTCGATGATTTTCATACATATTGTTTCTGCATCCTGAGGATTTTCATCAAGGAAATAGGATAAATTTTCCGATAAAGCAGAATTGACAGCTCCTGAAGCCTCAGATGAAACCAACTTATCTTTAGTCTGTGATGAAAATTTTGGATCTGGCATTTTTACAGATATAACAGCCGTCAAACCCTCGCGAGCATCATCACCAGAGGCTGAAATCTTGTGTTTTTTTGTATAACCTTCTTTTTCCAAGTAATTATTAAAGGTTCTGGTGAGGGCAGTCTTAAATCCAGCTAGATGTGTGCCACCGTCTTTTTGGGGGACATTATTAGTAAAACAATAAACGCTTTCTGTATAAGCATCAGTCCATTGCATACCGATTTCAACATAAATATTGTTATCGCAAAGCTTATTAAAGTGGAAAATTTTTTGATTAATCGGGTTTTTATTTTTATTTAAAAATTTAATAAATTCGAGAATTCCTCCCTCATGATGAAAGACATGTTGGTAGTTTTCTTCCCGTAAATCTGTAAAAGTAATCTTTATGCCGGAGTTTAAGAAAGATAATTCACGTAAACGTTTTTCGAGTTTATCCGCTTGGAATACAGTATTAGAAAAAATTTCAGGGGAGGGCCAAAATCTTACTTCTGTACCAGTTTCATCCGCTGGCCCCAAATTTCCAACCTGGTGCAAAGGTGCCTCGGGCGTACCTCCGTTTAAGTATGTTTGTTTCCATATGTGATCATCTCGTCGAATTGTTAATTCAAGGCGATCAGATAAAGCATTAACCACGGAAATTCCTACACCGTGCAGTCCTCCTGAAACCTTGTAAGAGTTGCTGTCAAATTTTCCTCCCGCATGGAGTACTGTCATTACTACTTCTGCGGTGCTACAGTGTTCCTCAGGGTGCATAGCAACAGGAATCCCGCGTCCGTTATCTTTACAACCAACGGATCCATCTGGATACACTGTGACTTCTATGTGAGTACAAAAACCTGCAAGAGCCTCGTCAATCGAGTTATCCACTGCTTCAAAGACCATTTGGTGCAATCCAGAACCATCGTCGGTGTCACCAATATACATACCCGGACGTTTGCGTACAGCCTCCAAGCCGTGCAACACCTTGATGCTGGATTCGTCGTAAGAACTGGAAGCCATTTTTACCTCAGCTTTTTATATTTCAGCAAAATTAGTCAAATAAAACGTGATAGTAAACTACTATTTAACTAAATAACTAACTGTTTTGTTTAAATATTATTATGAACGTAATTATATACATTATTAAACGCTGTCATAGAGTCATTATGAAACGGATGAAAAAATTGATTCTTGTGATTGGGAAATTTTTAATTGATCCTGAATATTGATCAGATTAGGATTGACATCGTTCGGAAACATTATGTCATCGTTAATATTGGTGATAAAAATTTGATTCTTACAACCAAGCATCTCGTGGATCAATAATTCACGTGAACACTGATCCAGTTCAGAATTAATATCATCCACCAGATAAATGCAATTTTTGTGTATTTGTTTGGCAAGAACATTTCCCTGAGCTAAACGCATGGCACAAACCAAAAGCTTGCTTTGTCCTCTGGACAGGGTTTCACTGGCAGGATATTTGTTGGCTTTTATCTTCAATTCAGCCCGATGACAACCATAAAAAGTATACCCTAAATTTCTATCTTTTTCAAAGTTTAAGGCAAGCAAATCTTTCAATTCAACCCCATTCGGCCAACCTTTAGAAAGTTCAAAATGAAATTTAAAATTAGGAAGAAATTTATTTGTAATCATTTCCAATTCAGGAGCGAGTTCTGACAAATAAATATTCCTTAGTGAGTTTATTTTTTCTGACAAAGATGCTAAAGCATCGTCCCATACTGTTAAAACAGATTTTGAAAATGAATTTGATCTGTCCTTTAGGAGGACATTACGTTGGTTTATTATTTTTTTATATTTAATCCAATATTCTTTAAAATCTGGTTCAGAGTAGTAGACCCCCCAGTCAAGAAAATTTCTCCGCCCCTCTGGAGATCCTGTAATAAGTTCGTTTCCGAGAGGGTGTATTACCTGAATACATAGTTTATCTACGATATCAATAAGTTTGTTTGTATGTTTACCGTTAATACTTATTTGTGTAGGTGTGTTAACTCGTGATCTTGAACGCATTAGACCAACAGAATCAATAATATTTCCGTTGTCACGTTCAATCTGTGCGGAAATAGTGAGTTCCTGACTTTCATTATTTATGAGATGAGAAGTTTGCGAACCGCGAAAAGAGCGTCCCAATGCAAGAGAAGAAATAGCTTCCAGAACAGAGGTTTTTCCACATCCATTTGGACCGTATAAAACATTAACCATATCAGGCTCTATCATTAGACGCCTGATATTTCGAAAATTTTGAATTTTAATGCGTTTTAAGATCATAAAAGTCGATCTTAATCTTTGGTATTAGATAACGAGTTTAGATATTACATATTGAGCTCTAATATCATCATCTTTAGGTTCTTCGTTATTTACAGGGCAAATCATGGCGCTGTTTAAAGGATTGGGAAAACTGATTTTTGTCAGTTCTGTTTTTATATGGGACATGGTTTCGGTTACATACGAAGCATTGAGAGAAACTTCTACAAGCGGAGTTTCATAGCCAGAAAAAGGTTCTGTGTGGATAGCACTTTCTCTCTCTGAGTTACTGGCTCTAAGGCTGTACACGTTATTACCAAAAGTCATTGTCACACCGTTTATGCGTTTTGATGAGATTAAAGCCACACGAGAAACAAGAGATGAAAAACGTTTGGTGTTAACTTTAACTTCACTTTCCATATTTGTCGGAATTGCTGTGCGTACATTTGGATACGGACATACTAAAAGCTTTGATTTAAACTTATAGCCGTTACATATTAATGAAACAGTATTTTTCGTTACGGAAAGTTGTACAGGTTGTTCAGAATTTCCGTCAATAATGTTGGCAATTTGCGTTACACAGTTTCTTGTAAATAAAGTTCCCAATGGCTCGGATAATGGTTCTAGTAGTGTTGTTTGTAGCATTGCCATCCGATGACCGTCAGATGCGTAGACTGAAAGATTTGTTCCATCTCCTTCAAATCTGATACCTTTTAAATAATCTCTGAAATCGTTGTTAGAAAGACAGAATAACGACATATCTATAAGAGTTTTAAGTTGTTTTTGTTTCAAGGATATGACGTTTCCAGAACCTACATCTTCAAAAGAGGGGAAGGTATCTGCAGAAGGGCTTCTTATTTCGTAAACAGTATTGTCAGTTTCTACTTTAATCATCTGAGTACTTTCGTCTAATGAGATGCTTGCAGTTGCATTTTTTTCAGATTTGCTGCAGACCTCAAAAAGTTTACCTGCATTTACAGTTGTAGATCCCTCAGATTCTGTATCGATTAGTGGAATTTGAGCTTCAAGCTCAATATTACCGTCAGTGGATCTTAATGTCAGTTGCTTACCAGAAACGATCATTAGAATATTTTGATTGGTATCTTCGGGTTTATTTGAAGAAGCTATTCTAGACATTTCTTTGAGTTGATTTGAGATCTCGGAAAATAATACAGTGAATTTCATTTCGGACTCCAGCGAGTTAATTTCGCTTTAAAGACAGGGTTAATTTTTGGTAAATTGCACTTAGTTCAGTGTTATCTTTAACTCGTTTTCTTGTACGCTTAATAGCTTCATGCACGGATGAATGGTCTTTGTGAAAAGACCTTCCTATATCGTTTAATGATAAGCTGGGGATTAAATCCGAGGCAAGGGTCATGGCTATTGAACGAGCCTGTGAAATAGCGCGTTTACGAGAACGCCCTTCCATATCTTCAATAGTTACAACAAACTCACTGGCGACGTTTTCTTTAATATTATCAATTGTAATGATTTGGTTCGAAGTATTTATTAAGCTCTGTAGAGCTGAAACAGCATCTTCATAAGTAAGCTCCCGTTGTGTCATCTTCACAGCACTTAGAGTTTTAATAGCCCCCTCGATTTCCCTAACATTTGAACGTATATGGGTTGCAATATATTCAATAATATTACAGGCGAGATCAACATGAAATTCTCTGCACTTACTGATGGTAATTGCTGCACGTGTTTCAGAATTAGGCGGAAAAATTTCGCGGCAGACTCCGGAACCGAATCTCGATGTCTCCCGCTCATTAAATCCTTTTAGCTTACCAGGGGGGACATCGGAAGCTAAAATAAGCTGATGATTAGGTTTCTCCAGAAAATCAGAGATAATCTCAAAAAAAGTCGAACGTGAACCAGGCGCTTTTATAAAATTTTGAATATCATCAACAATGAATACGTCTTGGCTGGTAAAAAAATCCCGAAAATAAACTTGCTGATAGTTGTAACCTGCTTTACTTTTCTCATTACGTTTTGGTGTCATTGAATCTACGTAATTTTTTATAAAGTCCTCAGATCGCATATAGACAACACTTTTTTCTGGGTGCGTTTTACGTATTTCGTTAGCTACAGCAAATAGCAGGTGTGTTTTTCCAAGACCAGAGCCGCCGTAAATGTAAAAAGGATTTGTTCTATTCGAACCAGGTTCGGCCGCAATCTGTTTTGCTATTTTGCAAATCAGCTCATTTTCAGGATCGGTAACATAATTATCAAATGTTTTATCGTGGTTTACTCGGTCCTCCTGCATGAATTTAGGTAATTGCTGTTGCTCCTTTATTGTGGATGATTGAGCTATAACGTTGTGCGGCATTTGAGCAATAGGACCAGATTGCATGTAAGGATCCATATATTGGTATGAATTCTGTTGATACATATTTCCATGGTACTGTTGAGATGCCGGTGGTGATTGTATCTGAGATGTTTGACCGAATTGGTGCTGAACAGTCTCGGCAGATTGTATGCTAACACCAAGGTTCTGCATGCCCGTTATATGTTTAACTTCCTTAAAAAAAGCTGATAGATATTCAGGTATCAGCCTAGAAACAAATGGAGATTTACATTGGAAAGTCAATATGTTATCAGCAATAAATATTGATACCTGTGAGCCTATAAGTAATAATAGGTTTTTTTCTTTATCATCAGAAAATTGTTTGACAACATTCTGGACAACCTGGTCCCAAATTTGTATGAAGTTCATAAGGATTTTGACCGATAAGACTTAGTCAGAAAAGCGGAGAGCTTTATCTATTATTTTGTTGGTATGGATTATTCTGAGGATAATTTTAGCATATCCGTAGAGCTTGCTTTTGAGTAGCAGTATTTCATTTTGTGTCGGAAGATGAGGGATAGAAAAAGAAAAACCGTCGTTACCATTGGCTACGACGGCTTTATCCGAATTATAAAGTTAATTCAATTAATTAGATTTGTTTTTCGTAGGTTTTATCACCTGATACAACAACTTCGACACGGCGATCGGGGGCTAAGCAGTCTATAACAGCATTTCTCCCCTTAACAGCATCGCATTTGTTTCCTGTTACAGGATTGGATTTACCACGACCTTCAACAGCCTTAATCTGATTGTTAGTTAAGCCATTGGCTTTAAGTTCGTTAGCAACAGCATTTGCTCTTTTTTCAGACAAGTTCTTGTTATATGCATCAGAACCTATACGATCTGTATAACCGTAAACTTCGAATTCAGTGTTGGATAATTCTTTAGAAGAATTAACTACATCAGATATTACTTTCTTTCCGTTTGCGGACAGAGTCGAGCCATCAAATGGGAACAAAGTACCAGCAGATAAGTTATGATTTTCAGTTATACGTTCAGTTTTTTTTGTAACAGGGGCTACGACAGGGGCAACCACTGGAGCCGGGCCTCCGATTGTATACTGGAAACCAACATACAAGAAGCCCATACCGCCGTCGACCTTTGATTCTGGTTTGTAATCTGAATCAAACGAATTAAAGTAATAATCATAGCCGGCGCGTGCTGCGAAATTTCTTGTAAATGCGTACTGAATGCCAATTCCTAACAGAGGGTCCCATGCATCTGCCCCATGATTGGAGTTGCTAAGATGATCGGTGTGATATGCGATACCGATACGAGCAAAAATATCAGATCCATTTTCATCTAAAGGATAAGCAAAACGAGCAGCAACCTCAGGACCATAAATCTTAAGTTTGTGGCTACCGTTACCATCATTGATCTTAAAATTTGAGAAACCGTTGTAAGCAGCCTCAATTCCGAACCAATCGGTAAAGTTATAGCCTACATATGCACCGTAACCGAAAGCGTTCTTATCGCTAACTTTAACATCATCCTTTGAATCGATATAAGAGTGAGCCCAACCGCCCTTAACACCGAAGGTCCAAGAATCTTCAAGAGCAGCATTAGCGGAGAATGAAGCTACAGACAAAGCAGTAGCTACAGCAAAAGCTAAGACTTTAGTTTTCATGATTTATTCCAATATAAAATCCCAATTTAACCGGATGCATTTGGCGGAATAAATTTTGTCTATATCACTCAATTAAACAAAAATATCGGCCCATCATCACACATTGTATTATAGCATTATATCTAAATGGCGTGGTAACCTTATCCATTGCATGGTGTACATATACCTGTTAACCAAGGCACCAATTTGATGAGATTATTTTTTTTTGAGATATAGATATATAGGATGGTGCTGGCAGTAGGTTTTGAACCCACGACCCCCTGTTTACAAAACAGGCGCTCTACCAACTGAGCTATGCCAGCGAAACGAGATATATTATAAAGAATTTTTTTATTTTTTAAAGTGTAGCAAAAAAGAAAGATTATTTTGATGAGATGGACTATCGGAGCATTTGCCGATGTTATCGTGTGTTCTTTACTAATGCATTTGTTTGAATTTATGAAAGAAATAAAGTTGGACTGTACTGGTATGGCGTGTCCTGAGCCTTTGATTATGTTAAAAAAAGCCATACGAGACAGTTCGAAGGGAGATATTATAAAAGTTCTATCTGATGATCCTGTGTCTCTAAGGGATTTTCCTGCATATTGTAAGTTTATGAGACATGAAATGCTTGTTATGCCTAATAGCGAGCATCAAAATCTTTTTATTATAAAAAACTAATTTTGCAAAGAAAGCCGATCCAATCTTGTTTATTGATGATCTATCAATCTGATCGGCGTAAAATCAATCAGTGCTGAGTAGTATTAACACAACGTCTCTCCTCGCTCGTGATAAAACGCTTTAACTTACTATTCAAATGTTACAATTGCATTTGCTTTCGGTGTCTAGCGTGGGCAGAGGGCTGTAAGGGCAAATGAAACAGTTCTTTGTGGAGAATTTTATTTGCCTTATCTCTAGCTTATGGAGAAATCTTCGTTTTGTATTTGAACAATTAATAGTACAAACACAATGTTATTTGCTATTTTGGCCGTGTTTTTACGAAAATCTGATTTATAGTCGAAAGACTATGAATTTAAAATATGTATAACAACAAATAGATAAATATAATATTTAGGTTTCTAAAATGCCCAACAAGTATGATCTTCAAACCTTTCAAGGCTTGATCCTGACTCTTCAGGATTATTGGATGAGACAAGGCTGCATGATCGCAGAACCTTTCGATATGGAAGTTGGAGCCGGAACTTCTCACCCTATGACTTTTCTCAGATCTTTAGGGCCAGAGCCGATTTGCTGTGCATACGTCCAGCCTTCTCGTCGTCCGACAGATGGTCGTTATGGAGAAAATCCTAATCGTTTACAGCATTATTATCAATTTCAGGTTATCCTGAAACCTTCTCCTGACAATATACAGGATTTATATTTGGGATCACTTAAGGAATTAGGATTTGATCCAACAGTTAATGACATACGATTTGTAGAAGACAACTGGGAAAACCCCACTTTGGGAGCTTGGGGATTGGGCTGGGAAATCTGGCTTAATGGGATGGAAATATCGCAATTTACTTATTTCCAGCAAGTTGGGGGGCTAGAATGTTTCCCTGTAACAGGTGAGCTTACTTATGGTCTTGAGCGTCTGGCTATGTATATTCAGAACAAAAAGACAGTTTACGATCTTATATGGGCCCATACTGCAAATGGAGACGTAACTTACGGCGATATATTCCATCAAAATGAGGTTGAACAATCTACCTATAATTTCGAATATGCGGATACAGAGTTTCTTTTTGATATGTTCGATCATATGGAGAAAGAAGCTAAGTCTTTGCTCGAAATGGAAAAAGCTCTGCCTCTACCTGCCTATGAGCGCATTTTGAAAGCAGCTCATTGTTTTAATTTGCTTGATGCCAGACATGCTATATCAGTAACGGAAAGACAACGTTTCATTTTAAGAATTCGTTCGCTATCTAAGCAAGTAGCAGAGAAATATTATAAATCTCGCGAATTACTGGGATTTCCGATGTGCAAAAAGAACTAATCAGAGAAAAAAATGAATATTACTAAAAATCTGCTTCTTGAACTTGGTACCGAAGAGTTGCCTCCTAAGTCTCTGAGAACGCTTGCTCAGGCTCTTCATGATAATTTTGTAAATCAGTTAAAAGATTTGGGGTTATGTTTTTCATCATCTAAATGGTATGCAACTCCAAGACGACTCGCGCTGATTGTTAAGGATCTTGACTCGAAACAACGTGATGCAGAGGTTGAAATACGCGGTCCAGCAGTTAAGGCCGCTTTTGACGCCTCAGGAAAACCTACCAATGCAGCTTTAGGGTGGGCTAGATCAAACGGTATTGATATCAGCCAAGCTCAGAGATTAAAGACAGAAAAAGGGGAATGGTTATATTTTAAATCATTTAAAGAAGGGCAGGATACAGTTTCTCTTGTTCCAGACTTATTCGTTAAGTCACTTAAGAGTCTTCCAATTCCTCGTCTGATGCATTGGGGAGATAAGCGTGAGGAATTTGTTCGCCCTGTTCATTCTCTTTGTATGTTATTTGGACAGGATATTATTCCAGGAACCATACTTGGAGTTAAATCAGACCGTATAATAAAAGGACATAGATTCTTAGGAAATCAGTTTTTATCTGTTGAGTCAGCGGATACGTATGTTGAGCAACTCAAAAAAGAAGGGGCTGTAGTAGTTGATTATGAAGAACGAAAAGCTTCTGTAATTTCTCAAGTAAAGGCCGTTGCTGATTCTGTGGGGGGAATAGCAGATTTAGATGATTCCTTGGTTGAGGAAGTTACATCAATTGTAGAAAATCCGCATATATTTAAGGCGTCATTCGATGAGCATTTCCTAAGTGTTCCAGCGGAAGCATTAGTTTATACAATGAAGGGAGATCAAAAATATTTCCCTATTTATGATCATAGCGGCAAGCTGATGGCTTGTTTTGCTTTCGCATCGAACATTAACCCATCCGATCCTAGTTCACTTATTGCTGGGAATGAACGAGTGATTCGTCCTCGTCTCTCGGATGCAGAATTCTTTTTTAATACTGATCGAAAGCACAGGTTAGAGTCTTTCTTCCCTAGATTGGAAAAAATTATTTATCAGAAGGATATTGGTACTCTTGCTTATCGAACAGAGATTGTTCGAAAGTTGGCAGCATATATAGCAGAAAAGATTGGTGCAGATATAAATAAGGCTGATAGAGCTGCTTATCTTTCCAAGTGTGACTTGGCTACAACAATGGTTACTGAGTTTACTGATACGCAGGGCATAATGGGGATGCATTATGCTGAGCTGGATGGGGAAGATAAGGATGTATACGAAGCAATTTTTCAGGCCTATCAGCCAAGATATGCTGGGGATACAATTCCATCTAAGCCTGTTCAAATTGCAGTATCTTTAGCAGAGAAATTTGTAACGTTAGTTGGAATTTTTGGTATAGGGATGCTTCCAAAAGGGGACAAGGATCCGTTTGGACTTAGACGTGCTGCTATTGGTGTAATTAGAATTATCATCGAAAATGAGATTGAACTGGATTTTGCTGATGTTATCTGTAAGGCGTGTTCGTTATTATCAGATAAGCTTAAGAACAAAGACACTGAAGCAAATGTTTTAGACTTTATTTTAAACAGATTAAAATTTTTCTATCAAGATCGAGGAATCGACGGTCAGATATTTGCTTCAGTAATGTCTATTAAAACTTCAAGCTTGCTTGATTTTGATAAGAGAGTGAAGGCAGTAGCAGCATTTAAGCAAATGCCAGAATCCGTTGATTTAGCAGCTGCTTATAAACGTATTTCAAACATTCTCAATAAGTCAGAAGTCAATTCGCACATCATTAAACCAAATCTTTTAAAAGACCAAGCTGAAAAGAAACTTGCGAAGCATCTTGAGTTATTAGCTCCAGTAGTGAAAGATTTATATGCTTCTTGTGAGTATCAGAAAGCAATGTCAAAAATGTCTGAAATACGTGAAGACGTAGATGATTTTTTTGAAAAAGTGATGGTAAATGATAAAGATGAAGCTGTTAAAGCTAACAGGCTTGCTATCTTAATACAACTCAAAGAAATGTTAGCAGCTACTGCTGATATATCTGTTTTATATTAAACCGTAACGCTCCATGTTGGGAGGTTGTTTACTTCTAATAATAGGGTAGAAAGAAAGCATTTCTATACTGCCATAAGCAAAGCCGAGGTGATAAAACGCCTCGGTTTTGTTATAAAAATGGTAACTATTCAGAACCCTGACCAAGAATGATTTAAGCTGTATCTCTTGCCATTAGGTAAGCTAAATTTTGTTCTTTAGGACATTCCATTTCTTTGTTTTTATAGGTGTTTTTTTTATCTAGAGAAAAAGAATAATCATCGAATTTGTTATAATGATATTCCCTAATAGGGAATATCAGAGAAGAGGGGAAGAGGGTAAAATTGATTGATAAACCAGAATATGTGAAGGCTTTTGCAAAACCTTCTAGGACTGAAATCAAACATATAGGCAAGGGGTGGTATTTGTACGAATGTTCTAGCAAATACGATCCAAAAATAAAACGTAGCCGAAAAATTTCCGGCAAGTGTCTTGGGATCATTACACCCAATGGATTGGTCGAAACAACACGCCGTCTCCGCTCTGAATCCTCTGAAGACAAAAGACCGACGAGCATTGACGATGTTCTCCATGCAGGAGGTCCGATTTTTTTCTTTCAAAGAACCTCTTTGTTACGTGAGCGGTTGCGCCGCCATTTTCCTGATCTATGGAAAATCATATATACGGCAGCATTACTGCGTACTGAATACGAACCGACATTTAAACGTCTGTCTTTACATTACGAGTCCAGTTTTCTGGCCTGTATGTTTCCGAATATATCTTTTGGCCCTGCTGAAACGGCCGCTTTCCTGCGCGAGTTAGGGAAAAGGCGACAAGCCATCTGTAGTTTTATGAAAGAAGATCTGGCCGACAATAGTGTCTTTATACTGTTTGACGGTCACCGCCTGATCTCATCTTCCAAAAGCATGGAATTTGCGGAGCTTGGATATGACAGTAAACGTCGTTTCATGCCGCAGATCAATCTGATGTATGTATTCAGGCTCGGAGAAGAAAACGGTGCTCCCGTATACTACAAGCAATTCGTCGGCAGCACCTCGGACGTTTCGGCATTTTCAGATATTCTCAAGGAAAGCGGGATAGCAAATAATACCTGTACCGTTGTAGCAGACAAGGGCTTTGCCTCTCAAGAAGATTTTGCGCTCCTCGAGGAACGTAAGTTGCAATATATCATCCCAATCAGAAGAGGAAACGAATACACCAAAACATTACTTCCCATAAATCACTCGACTTTTGAAGATGTTTTTACTTATAACGGCCGTGCCGTGCAGGCCCATAAAATTGAGAAGGACGGATTCAACGTTTTTGTTTACTATGATGCCGTGTTGTATGCCGATGAACTTGCAGATTGTATAGAATGCGCAGAAAAGGATAATAACTGTCGCCAAAAGAAAATCGAACTCGAGCAGGCTCGAAGAACTAAGGGTAAAGGCAGATTATCTGAAGAACAACTTAAGGAATTACAACCAAAAAATTTAAGTGACGTTCGTAACAAAAATGCCGAAATGGGTACTGTTTCCATTCGTACCAATCAAACGCAACTTAACAGCTCTCAGGTATACGGGATCTACAAACGGCGTCAGGCCATCGAACAGTTTTTCAAAACTTACGGCGATACGCTCAGCTTTGAAGCCTCATACATGCGTACACAGAATACCCAGGAGGCGTGGCTTTTCTTAAATCATGTTTGTGCCATGATGACCATGGGTTGTATAAATTCTATTGCTTCCGTCGATTGCGATAAGCAAATTTCCTTGGATGACGTGCGTTCCTCGATAAGAAAAATTACGGCCTTTAAAATTGACGGAAAGTGGCAACTTGCCCCCATCAAAAGTAAGGTTGTTAAACTTTTGCAAAAGCTCAACGTGACAATCACAAACGAAGAGCTTGCCTCGGCTCTGGAGGTAAGCTCGAAACTATGATCGATTACCTAATTTTAAGAGTTACAGATTAAGATGACTCAATGTACACAAGAATTATATGACGGTACCGGCCGCACTTAAGGAACTGGAAAAAATAGAGATG
>ENA-ORVB01001241-ORVB01001241.1-human-gut-metagenome-genome-assembly--contig:-NODE-1241-length-17783-cov-2.53785_pt1 | contig 17783 bp, 17 predicted proteins | sample MGYA00242090_ERZ509231 | MGnify/ENA primary metagenome ERZ509231 (study PRJEB26280, sample SAMEA2338798) | human gut metagenome | biome: human gut; feature: human-associated habitat; material: faeces...
CTCCATGGCAATGGTACCCTGTCCGGTGGCAACTGCCGGATCATCAAAGGGATGGATAAACGTATAGCCTTCCTTTTCTGCCAGCTCCAGAGCATAAGCGCAGGCTTCATCATAGACATCGCCCTTCAGGATCACCTCTGCGCCATAGCTTTTTGTCCGTTCCACCTTAATAAGAGGCGTTGTGGTAGGCATTACGATGACCGCCTTTACCCCGAATTTGTGAGCAGCATAGGCAACACCCTGAGCGTGATTTCCGGCTGAAGCAGTGATCAGTCCTTTTTCTCTTTCCTCATCTGACAGCGTGCTGATCTTATAATAGGCTCCTCGCACTTTGTAAGCGCCTGTCCTCTGCATGTTCTCCGGCTTCAGAAAAACTCTGTTTCCGGTTAGCTCGGAAAAATAACTGCTTTTGATCAGCTTTGTCTCCTGGGTTACTTTTTTTACAATCTCTGAGGCTTCCTCAAAATTCTCCAGTGTAAGCATATTCATTTTCTCCTTCCCGTATTCTTAATCTTCTTTTTCGTTTACATCAAACAATGCATTTACAAAAGTATCTGCATCAAACTTCTGAAGATCGTCAATAGTTTCTCCCACTCCAATATATTTTACCGGGATATCAAGCTCTGACTGGATCGCAACTGCAATTCCGCCTTTGGCTGTACCGTCAAGCTTAGTCAGAATGATTCCTGTTACATTGGCAACCTCTGCAAACTGCTTTGCCTGAGTAAGAGCATTCTGTCCGGTGGTTCCGTCAAGTACAACCAGAGTTTCAAGATAAGCTTCCGGATACTCCCGCTCCAGAATACGGTAGATCTTTCTCAGCTCTTCCATCAGATTTTTCTTGTTATGAAGGCGGCCTGCTGTATCGCAGAGAAGCACGTCTGCGTTTCGGGCCTTTGCTGCAGCTACTGCGTCATAGACAACAGAGGCCGGATCCGCTCCTGACTGTCCGCCGATAATCTCCACGCCGGCGCGGTCTGCCCACTGGGAAAGCTGCTCTCCGGCAGCTGCACGGAAGGTATCTGCTGCCGCCAGAATCACCTTTTTCCCTTCATCCTTTAATTTTCCTGCCAGCTTGCCTACAGAAGTGGTTTTTCCTACTCCGTTGACGCCAATCATTAAAATTACAGATTTACGGTTTTCAAACTCATATTCTGTGCTGTCTACCCTCATCTGGTCTTTGATGCTGTCGATCAGAAGCTGCTTGCATTCCATCGGGTTTTTGATATGCTTTTCCGCAACCTGTTTCTTCAGATTTTCCAGAATTGCAGAGGTGGCGTTGATGCCGATATCCCCCATTACAAGAATCTCTTCCAGCTCTTCATAAAAGTCCTCGTCTATACTGGAATATCCGCTGAAAATGGAGTCAAACCCCGCTACAATATTATCTCTTGTTTTTGCCAGTCCGCTGACAAGCCGTTTAAAAAAGCCCTTTTTTTCTTCAGCCATACTCATGCCTCCTTTTATTTGCTCAGCTGATTTTCTACAAGATCCACAGAAACCAGTGTTGACACACCCTTTTCCTGCATGGTGATACCATAAAGCCTGTCTGCTGCGTTCATGGTTCCACGCCTGTGTGTAATTATAATAAACTGTGTATTTTTCGTCAACTTCTGAAGATACGAAGCAAAACGTCCTACATTGGAATCATCCAAGGCCGCCTCAATCTCATCCAGCAGACAAAACGGAGACGGTTTCAGATTCTGGATAGCAAAAAGAAGGGCTATGGCAGTCAGAGCCTTCTCTCCGCCGGAAAGCTGCATCATATTCTGCAGTTTTTTGCCCGGTGGCTGGGAAATGATCTTAATCCCTGCTTCCAGAATATCCTCATCTTCAGCAAGCTCCAGAGTTCCTTTTCCTCCGCCGAACAGTTCCTTAAAGGCCTTATCAAACTCTCTCTGGATATCATGAAATTTTTCTGCAAACTGTCTGCGCATTCCTTCATCCAGCTCCTGGATAATACTTTCCAGAGTTTTTTCTGCCTGTACCAGATCCTCATACTGTCCGGAAAGGAAGGTATGTCTTTCCAGAAGGTTTTTATATTCTTCAATGGCATTGACATTTACAGAACCAAGTCTGCGGATCTCATCCTTGATCCTGGAAATATTTTTTTTCATTTCCTGTCTGTCATTAAGCTCCTCTTTTCTGTGGGAAAGAGCGCTGTTTGGAGTGATCTCATATTCCTCCCACATATAGGAGATCTGACTTTCCCTCTGCTCTTCCACCTTTTCCTCCTGGCTTTTCAGCCGGAAACACTCCTTATCAAGAAGAGAGGTTCTTTCTGATAGCTGATCCCGCTTTTCAAAAAATGCCTTGTGGCTTGTATTTCTCTCTTCCTTCTGCTGCTGTTTCTCTTCCTTCTGTTCCTGAAGTTCCTGATCCAGCTTTTCACAGGCCTCCACCGCGTTTTTCAGATTCTGGATTCCCTCATGCTTATGCTTTGTCTCTTCTTCACTTTTCTTGAGATTTTCTTCAAGCTCACGGCTTTCTCTCTGAAAGCTTTCCATCTCTCCTAAAAGACGGATCATGTTTTCCTGAAGGAAGTGTTCTTTCTGAGACAGAGAGGATTCTTCCAGACGAAGCTCCTCCAGATCCTTTGTTTTGGATGCTTCCTCAGCCTTCCATTCCTCCAGTTCTTTCTGTTTGGTTTCAATAAAGGTTTCCAGTTCCTTCTCATCCCTCTGAGAAGCCTCCAGTTCCTTTGCAATGCTGGAATGATCTGCCCTGATCTCCACTGCCTGACGGCGCAGCTCTTCCTTTTCTCTGTCGATCTGGCCGTAGCTTTTCTGAATATCAGCTTCCTTTTCTTCCAGCTGCTTCAGATTCATTCCGGCTGTATTCTGTTCCACATACTGCTGTCTTAGTTTTTCCTGGAAATCCGCAATCGCATCTCTCAGAACATTTCTCCTGCTGCGATTATCTCCGATTTCCTTCTGAAGCTCCTGAAGCTCTTTTTTCAGAAGCTCCACGCTGCGCTCCAGCTCCTCGATCTCTCGTCTTCGTCCAAGGAGATTACTGTTATTTTTAAAGGCTCCACCTGTCATGGAACCGCCGGGATTTAAGGATTCTCCTTCAATGGTAACCATACGGAGGCTGTGCCTGTATTTTTTTCCAATAGCAATGGCATGATCAATATGATCCACTACCAGAACCCGTCCCAGAAGGTACTGTACCAGTCCGCTGTACTGAGCTTCTGCCTGAACCAGCGTATCTGCTGTTCCGATCACGCCTTCTTCTCTCAGCACTTCTCTTTGAGAAATACCGCCTCTTCCGCTCATATTAGACAACGGAAGAAAGGTAGCCCGGCCAAAGCGGTTTTTCTTCAGAAATCCAATCATCCTTTTAGCTGTCTGTTCATTATCTGTGACAATGTTCTGAATGCTTCCTCCAAGAGCAGTCTCAATGGCGATCTCGTAATCTTTTTGTACATGGATGATGTCTGCCACTACTCCGTGGATTCCCGGTTCTCTGCTTTTCTGTTCCATTACGCGGCGAATACTGTTTCCGTATCCGTCATACCGCTCTGTAAGATTTTTTAAAGATTCCAGGCGGGAGGACTCTCTGTGATAGGCTGCCTGGCCGTTCTCCATCTGTCTGCTCTGATCCTTCAGTTTTTCCTGAAGCTTCTGAACCTCACCATCCAGACGCACACACTCTTCATTCATAGAAGCGATGGTATGGGTCACGCTGTCATATCTGGACTGCGCTTTGCTCTTTTCAGATGCAAGAGACTCCTCTTCTGTTTTTAAACGAAGGATGCGCTGGCTGACAGCAGCCTTACGGATATCCAGCTGCTCCATCATTGCGTCGAAACGCTGGGCCTTTCCTTTGGTGGTGGCACGGCTGTTCAGGATTTCAATAATCTCATTTTTTCCTTCTTCTACAGCTGAGGTACATGCTGCCACTTCAGCCTGAATGGTTTCCAGCCGATTGTTTTCTTCTTTCAGGCGGTTCCGCTGCTCTCTCAGTTTTTCATGAAGAGCTTCCTTTTCCTGTGTAAGAGTTTCTTTTTCCTTTTCACGTTTTTCCAGTTCTTCCTTCAAAACGCCCAGACGGTTCCGGTAATGATCACTGTTCTGCCGTCCTGCATGGATCTGCTCTTCCAGAATCTGGATCTGGCTTTCATACTGCTGTCTGGAAAGAGCATTCTGCTGCTGCTTTTCCTTCAGCTCTTCAAGTCTTGTATTCAGAGTCTCCAGTTCCTGTTCCAGACGCTCATATTCTACCTTTGTCTGCTCATACGCCTCTTTTGTCTCAGAAAGCTCTTCCTGTGCTCTTTCTGACTTTTCTGCCAGCTCTTTCAGAATATGCCCTGTTTCCTCATAATCCAGAAGAAAAAGATTTACATCCAGATCACGAAGCTCTTCTCTTTTTGTAAGATAGATCTTTGCTGTTTCCGACTGCTTTTCCAGAGGTTCCAGCTGCCTGGTCAGCTCGGTCAGAATATCTGTCACACGTACAAGATTCTGGCGTTCTTCCTCCAGCTTCTTGATCGTAGTATTTTTTCTCCGTTTAAACTTTACAATTCCCGCAGCCTCGTCAAAAAGCTCCCGTCGTTCCTCCGGCTTTCCACTCAGGATTTTATCAATCTGCCCCTGACCGATAATAGAGTACCCCTCCTTACCGATACCGGTATCATAGAACATTTCCTGAATATCTTTCAGACGGCAGTGGCTTCCATTGATCAGATATTCACTTTCTCCGGAACGGTACAGCCGTCTGGTAACCGGAACTTCATTAAAATCCACCGGAAGCTTATGGTCGCTGTTATCCAGGGTAATGGCAACTGAAGCAAAGCTTAAAGGTTTGCGGAGCTCTGTTCCGGAAAAAATAACATCCTGCATATTTCCGCCGCGGAGCTGTTTGGCACTCTGTTCGCCCAGCACCCAGCGGACCGCATCGCCTACATTACTTTTTCCACTGCCATTCGGTCCTACAATACCTGTGATTCCATTATGAAATTCAAAATTGATCTTCTGGGCAAAGGATTTGAATCCGTGTACCTCTATGTTTTTTAAATACATATTTCACCTTTACTGTTTGATTTTCCGGAGCGCCTGGTAGGCTGCAGCCTGTTCTGCGGCTTTTTTCGTATGTCCGGCACCGTTTCCTGCAGGAATACCGTTGATCCTTACCTCAACTTCAAACTGCTTGTTGTGATCCGGTCCGCTTTCTCCGGTAAGCACATATTCCACCGGCTGCTTTCCGTCCTCCTGCACAAGCTCCTGGAGGATTGTCTTGCTGTCGTAAAAAAGCTGTTTTCTCTCTATATCATTCAGAATGAATTTCAGCACAAATTCCCTGGCTCTCTCAAAACCGCCGTCCAGATAAATCGCGCCCAGAAGCGCCTCTGTGGCATCCGAGACAATGGAATCACGCATTCTTCCTCCTGTCATATCCTCTCCCCTTCCCAGAAGAAGATATTCCGGCAGTCCAAACTGTCTTGCACAATAGGCAAGACTGGGTTCACATACAAGGCTTGCTCTTTTTTTTGTCAGCTCACCTTCCGGAATCTGCGGAAAACGGGCATAAAGCACATCACTGCTGATCAGCTCCAGAACAGCGTCTCCCAGAAACTCAAGTCTCTCGTTACAGCCCAGCTTTCCGAGCTTTTTTTCATTGGCGTAGGAGCTGTGTGTCAGCGCCTGACGCAGTAATTTTTTATTGCGGAACCTGTAGCCGATCTTCTGTTCCAACTGATCCATAATCTTTCCCTCTTTCTGTTAATTCTCCTGATGGCCTTCCGGCTTTGCAGGAGGCTGAATCCGCTCTGCGATTTTTTCATTGATCTTCTGCTGTTTAAACTGAACGCACTGGAAAACCGCATTTTTAATTTCCACCGCTTTTGCGCTTCCATGAGTCTTTACCACAAGTCCTTTCAGACCCAGAAGAGGCGCGCCGCCGTATTTCGTTGTATCAAAATCCTTCAGAGTTTCTTTCAGAGCAGGCTTGATCAAAAGCGCTCCTATTTTACTTCTGAGATTCTTCATCATGCCGCCCTTGATCTTTTTGATCAGAGAGCCGCTGACACCTTCATAAAGCTTGAGGATCACATTTCCCACAAAGGCCTCGCACACGATTACGTCCGCATAGCCGGAAGGTATGTCTCTTGCCTCAATACTTCCAATAAAATTAATGCCCTCCGTTTCTTTCAGAAGCGGGAAGGTTTCTTTTACTAGAGCGTTTCCCTTTTCTTCCTCCGCCCCGTTATTGACAATGGCTACTCTGGGGTTTTTGATTCCCACAACCTGCTCCATATAGATTGAACCCATTTTTGCAAACTGAACCAGATGAGATGGTCTGGCGTCCACATTCGCCCCGCAGTCGATCAGAAGACTTACGCCTTCCATGGTAGGGATCAGAGGCGCCAGCGGAGGACGCTCCACTCCTTTGGATCTGCCAACAAGCACCTGTCCACCCACAAGAACAGCGCCTGTACTGCCTGAGGAAACAAAAGCGTCTGCCTCATGTTTTTTTACAAGATTCAGTCCCACTACAATGGAAGAATCCTTTTTTTTGCGGATTGCAAACACCGGAGGCTCTGCTGTTTCGATCACCTCTGAGGTGTGTACGATCTGTATTCTTTCTTCAGGGTATCCCTGATATTTATTTAATTCCTTTTTGATCACGTCTTCAAGTCCGGTAAGGATCACAAAAATATCCTCACGTTCCTTTACGGCTTCCTTTACCGGTTCCTCAGGTGCATTGTCGCCTCCCATGGCATCCACAACTACTTTTACTAATTCTGCCATAATACGCCTCCTGTTAAAATTTCAAACTTTATCATACTAAATCTGAAGGGGTAAAGTCAAGAGATGTCAGAAAATTAAAGGGTGTTTTGCAGATTCTCTCCATCCAGGACTGCCTCTGTAAGCCTGTCCCCCTCATAGGTCAGCTTCAGCGAAAAAAACGGGGCATCTTCCTTCAGAAGTTTCAGGAAGATCTTATCTCCCTCCCAGAGATTCAGATTCAGAAGCTCATCCTTTTTTACCCATTCCAGAACGCCTTCATCACAGTCCTTCACCTCTCCGGTGAAACCATCTGCTGTATAAAGACACATATATTCTGTTCCGTAATCCTTCTGTGTAAAGGTAACGATTCCCCGGAATTTCCAGGAGGTCAGCTTCAGTCCGGTTTCCTCATATGCCTCTCTTAAAAGACATTCCTCCGGACTTTCTCCCTCTTCAAAATGTCCCCCGATACCGATCCATTTATCTTTATTTACATCATTTTTCTTTGACACTCTGTGAAGCATCAGATATGCTTCCTCTTTTTCTACATAACAAAGCGTTGTCATGGGTCTTTTTTTCACAGTCCTTCACCTCCTGCAAAAATTTATTTTCTGTTCTGGGCTTCGATTTTTTCCGCAAGATCGTTCAGGTAAACCCAGCGGTCCATTTTTTCTTCCAGAAGAGCTTCCGCCTCTTCTTTTTCCTTTGTCAGCTCATTGAGCTTTCCGGAATTTGTGGCATTGGCCATAATATCCTGATCCAGCTTTTCAATCTTTGCTTCCAGCTTCGCAATATCCTCATCAATAGTATCGTATTCCCTCTGTTCCTTATAAGAAAATTTAAGCTTTGTGGGACGGTTTTGTTTCCAGGTCTTTGCAGAATCCTTTTCTCCGGAATCAGAGACTTCTCTGCTTCCTTCTGATCTTTTTCCGGAATCAGAATCAATGCTGTCTCCGAACCGTCTCTTTTTCGCTTCCAGATAATCCGTATAACCACCCTCATACTGTGTGAGGTTTCCTCTTCTGTCAAACTCAAAAATCCGGTCTGCAATATTGTCCAGGAAATACCGGTCATGAGACACAGCGATCACGATTCCAGCAAAGGAATCCAGATAGTCCTCCAGAATGGTCAGTGTGGGAATATCAATATCATTTGTGATCTCGTCAAGAAGCAGGACATTTGGCGCTGCTGCAAGCACTTTCAGAAGGTACAGGCGCTTCTTCTCTCCTCCGGAAAGCTTTTCTATTGGCGCATACTGCATGGAAGAATCAAACAGAAACTGCTCCAGAAGCTTTGTTGCACTGATCAGTCCGTCCTTTGTGGGAATATACTCTGCAACATCCTTAATATAATCAATTACCCGCTGACTGGTGTTCATTTCCTCAATTTCCTGAGAAAAATAACCGATCTTTACGGTTTCTCCAATCTCTACCGCCCCGCTGTCCGGCTGTATGATACCTGCAATAATTTTAAGAAGCGTAGATTTGCCACAGCCGTTGGGTCCGATGATTCCCAGCCGCTGATTTTTCAGCACAATGTAGTCAAAATCCCGGATGCATACCTTATCTCCAAAGCTTTTGGAAATATGATGAAGCTCAATTGTTTTTTTGCCCATTCTTGTCTCTACAGAATCAATCTCCACGTTTTTGTCGCGGACAGGCGCAGCGCCGTTTTTCAGTGTTTCCAGACGGTCAAGCCTTGCTCTCTGCTTGGTAGTCCTTGCACGACAGCCTCGTTTTGCCCATTCCAGCTCCATTCTGAGAATACTCTGGCGTTTCCGCTCTGACGCCAGCTCCATTTCTTCTCTCTCTGCTTTCATTTCCAGAAACTGAGAATATTTTGCCTCATAGGTATAAATCTTTCCGTGACTTAGCTCCAGAATCTTATTTGTAACACGGTCCAGAAAATACCGGTCATGAGTCACCATGATCACTACTCCCTTAAAACGGTTCAGATAATCTTCCAGCCATCCTGCCATTTCATTGTCCAGATGGTTGGTAGGCTCATCCAGAATAAGAACATCCGTGGGATTAATGAGAACTCTGGCCAGAGCAACTCTTTTTTTCTGACCTCCGGAAAGATGACTGATCTCCTCCTCATGATCCGCAATGCCAAGTTTGTTCAGGATCATATGAGCATCTGTTTCCGGATTCCAGTCCTGCTCCCGCTTTCCTGCAGTCACATAAGATAGGATTGTAGCTCCCTCAGGAAATTCCGGGTGCTGGGAAAGGCAGGAAATGCGCAGCCCGTTCTGCATGATCACCTGTCCCTCGTCCGGTTCCTCTGTTCCTGCCAGAATCCTTAAAAATGTTGTTTTTCCTGTTCCGTTAATTCCGATCAGACCAATCTTATCACCCTGATGGATTCCCACTGAAATATCATCAAAAATCACTTTATCGCCATAGGTTTTGCTGATGTGTTCCATATTTAAAATATTCATATCATTCTTCTCTCTGTACTTTCTTATTTATTTTACTGTAAATACTCAAATTGAAAAAATATAGCATGCTCTCCTGTGTTTAATCCGCACGATCTGTCTGCACAGGTAAGTATTCTTTTGTGTCCTCATATAACAGATCCCATTGTGCAAACTTCCGTATTTGTTTATTTTGAAACAACAAAAACTCTTCCTAATAAAAAACATTTCATTTACATTGCTTCTGTCATTTTTATGATTTTATTTTTTCTCATTTTCCGTCTTTGGAAACCTCTTCACATAGTAGATCACAAACAGCACTGCCGTAATGCCCCAGGATACCGGATAACTGAGCATAATTGTCTCAATTCCCGGAAAAACAGGAAGAACGGCCAGCATCCAGGTAATCCTCATGATGCACACGCCGCCGCAGGTTAAAATCACAGGCACAAGCACTTTTCCTGCTCCGCGGAGCGCGCCGGAAAGAATCCCAATGGCTACATAAAGAAAATAGGACGGCATCAGATAGCGCATCATATAAACACCGATCTCTACCACCTGGTTATCTGTTGTAAACAGCCTGTACAAAGGCTCTGCAAAAACGATCAGCAGGCCGCTGAGCAGAATCGCCGAGCTGTAGGACATTCCCAGACACACCCGCACACTTTTTCGCATTCGTCTTGTTTTGCCTGCGCCATAATTCTGTCCCACAAAGGTAGTAATCGCAATGGAAAAGGCATTGACTACCATCCAGAATACGGCATCGATTTTCCCAAAAGTGCCCCAGGCAGCTACATAGTCGGTTCCCAGACGATTTACAAATACCTGTATCACAATATTTGCCACACAGTACATGGCAGCCTCAATACCTGCCGGAACCCCGATTCGCAGAATTGCTTTAAGCGAAGCGCCGTAGAAACGGATCTTTTTTATTTCCAGCCGGAAAAATCCATGATCTCTCATCAGCATTCCCGTAACAAGAACTGCGCTGACTCCCTGACAGGATACTGTGGCAATGGCAACTCCCCGGACTCCCATTCCGGCAGCCACCACCAGAACAATGTCCAGAACAATATTTAAAATACAGGCAGTCATCAGAACATAAAGAGGTCTTCTGGAATCTCCCATTGCCCGAAGCACAGAGGCCCCCATATTATAAACAAGATTAAAAACAATCCCCATAAAATAAATATGAAGATAGGTTCTGGAATCTGCCATCAGCTCAACCGGTGTATTCATTGCTTCCAGAACTGCATCTGACAGAAGGAATCCCGCCACTCCGATAATCGCTCCTGCTGCCAGAGAAAAGGCAAAAGACGTGTGTACGGTTTTGTCCAGATTTTTCCTGTCCTGAGCTCCAAAAAACTGAGACACAACGACCGCAGCACCGGAGGTAAGACCAACAAACACCTCAACGATCAGGTTGACAATCTGATTGACCGAGCCTCCTACTGCCGCCAGTGCTTCCTTACCCACAAAACGACCGACAACAATTGTGTCGGCCGTATTATAAATCTGCTGAAAAAAAGTTCCGAATACAATCGGAAAGAAGAATAATAAAAGCTGCTTCCAGATCACACCCTCGGTAATCTGATTTCTTTTGTTCATATCCGCTCTCCCCCCGAGATAAAAATTCCTCTGCTATGCAGTATAGCAGAGGAACTGGGGAAAATCAATTTTTTGTTAGTTTAATATTTTGAGATTATGTGAGTGTTTCGCATATCCGCTGCGGGAAATTTCCATCTGGAGTTCTCTCAGGCGGTTCTCTTTATGCCGGAATGTCTCAGGAGCATCCTGAAAATGATAACTACTGCAGATACTTCCAAGCTTCATCATTATGGCTCTCCTTGCATATCCTGCGGCAAGACTTATTTTCAGGTATCCATATAAAAGACAACAACTGGCTTTGTGGAAAATTCCGTTTTCATACCGGGAATGGCTTCTCAGATAAGCGGCCATACAAAATACAAGAATCACAGCAAAAGAAATAATTGAAATCTGTTCTGCAAACGTCATGATCACCGACCTCCTTTAAAGAAGCATCTTTATTGTTGTCTATATACTAACTCTTTACTCTGTAATTGTCAATCTTTTTATTGTTAAATAAATATTAATCTGATTTTATCTGTTGATGTGAACAGGGGATTTTTATTTTTCCATTCCTGATAAGTTCATTTCGCATCATTATCCTGAATCAGATACTGTTTCCAATGGCATCAATAATTTCTTTGTAGTCCAGGTCTTCCAAACCATTTCCCGCAGTGGAGGGATAATGGATGACATTATTCCAGTTTTCCGTAACAACACTCCATTCCTCTTCATAAGGCGCAAACAAAACCAGCCGCTTAGATGAGTCAGAAATCTGCCCCGGACATTGCTCATCTCCCCACCAGGAAGTCAGCTCTCCAAAAGATTCTGCCATCCCAGAAGGATAGCAGGGAGATTTTTTTCCATATCCCAGCTTATGTGTAGAAGCATCTGTCCATACTACAATTATATTTCTTCTTTTATCGCCTCCCGGAGTCCATTTTGACTTAATTGCATATCCCAAAGCCTCCAGACCGTCTTCCGGTGTATCCCCGCCTCCTTTTGCATGAATACTTTTTACACACCTTTCAAAATCTTTCGACTGTTCAGGCAGCCGGAAAAAATCAGTTGTCATCATTGCAGAATCACCATCTGCCAGATAATCCCGAAAAGCAATAACCCGAATCCGCATTTCGTTAATATGCTTTCCTTTTCTCTCCATGGCCGCTGTCACGTCATGGTAAAAATTCAACGCATTGTTTTTTACTGTATTGATCACCGGACGCATACTGGCTGTTGCGTCAATACAAAATACCATGTCTACATTATACTTAAACAAATAATTTTCTCCCATTCTCTTTTCTCCCAACGTATCTTTTTATGCTTTTAGAATTCGTATCATTACTGGCTGACATCATTCTTATAGATCTTCCGGTTTATAAAAATAATTGCAGAAATCCTCCGACTCCTTTTCCTGGTGAATAATTACTTCTGGTTTTTTTTCAAAAGTCACTGTATCCTCTTCTTCCCATTTCAGTTCTTCCGGCATCTTTTTTACCTTTGTCCCACATTTTCCGCAAAAATTTGAATCCTCTTTCAGCCTTGCTCCGCAATATCCGCAAAACATATCGTCCTCTCCTTTTTATCTTATGATTTTATTTATTTTATAAATCTATTTTTACTGCAAGTCTCCTGCCGTATAAAAAAACTCCTCTCCATTACCGGTGTTTTCCTCACTTTTTTCACTTACGTTTGATGTTAAATGCAGTATCAGCTTTGATGAACTTTCCCGATCAGGTTCCAAATCCTCCCATTTTTCAAGAAATTCTGCAAGGCTGATGCGTTTTTCCGGATCAGGCACCAGCATTTTTTCCAGGATCATCCTGTTCCCGGAATCTGTAATATGGTGCAGTCTGACTTCCCCTTTGTCAAGAAGGGCCTCAAACACATAATGATATTTATCGTGATCGAAATCCGGCAGTTCTCCTGTCAGAATCTGATGAAAAATCAAACCCAGAGCAAAAACATCAATTTTGACAGACAACCGTTTATCTTCATCACCTATAATAGCCCGGGCCGTTTCCGGCGCAAAATATACAGGATCCCCATGAATTTCTTTATTAGCGGGAAGAACCTCTCTTTCCCAGAAACAATTATCAAAATCAATCAGCTTTGCCGTCACTGCTCCTGATTCCAGGCGCTTCAGGAGAATATTCTCAGGTTTCAGATCGCCATGCACGATTCCATTTTCATGAAGTCTGTAAACACTGTGTGCCAGTATTCTGCATAATTTCAGTTTTTCCTGCTCGCACAAATCTCCGATAGTTTCCCATCCAATTCCACGAATTTTTTCCATGGTCATGTAATACTTGGTTCCACACCTGAAAAATTCGCAGATGTTTACCAGATTTCCATCGGAAGCTTCATTCAGCGTGCTGTATAAGGAGACAGATCTGTTTTCGTACTTCTCACAGATTTTTCTTTTGCGCGCTGTCATTTCAGGTCCAAAAAGACTTTCATCTACCGGATAGACCGGCGCCAGAAACTCCTTGATAAAATAATCGCATCCGTTCTTTTTGGCAAATGCCCATTTTGAAAAACCACTGTTGTCGGTCTTTAAATCGCCGTCTATGACATATCCGTTAATTACTTTCATTTTTAATTTTCCTGATAATCTTCATATTCCAGCTTATATTCCTTCCATTCACTTAACAGTCTCTCTTTTCCACTGTCTTCACAGGAATATTTCTGCTCTAATTCCTGTAATCTTGCAGAAAAGTAATGTTTCATATGGACAAAACTGCCGAATCCTGCCGCATATATACACATGGTATAGTCATCTCCGGATATTCTTTTTAACAGCTGATCCATCTCTTTTTTCCATTGTTCCATGCTTTCTGATCTTTTCATGGTTTTCAAAAGAAAACGTTCAAATTCCATCGGAGAACGAAGATAACCAAAACATCCGTCGGTTGCCGAAATAATCAGTGCAGGCAGCTGTTCTATACCTGTTCTTCGATTTAAAACATAAGGATGGGAAGCAGAGATCACATTTTTCATGGGTGCATCCTCGGAAAGATTTTCCAGTGCATCCGTATTGGCAATATCATCCACAGTCACCTGATGCAGACCGCTGCTGTCCAGAATATATCCTCTGGAATCTCCTGCCCAGATAAATTCAGTCACTAAAGCATTTGATTTCCAGGGAGCAATCAAAACCAGTGACAGAGTAGATGGAAATTCCTTCATCAGATTACCTTTCAGCATACTTTTTCCACTTCCAAGCTCAGAACATGCCTTTAAATATCGATCTATCCAACGTTTCAGCTTTTTTACCTCTTTAGATCCGAAACACGCTCTCAGATCGTCCGGAAGGGCAGAAAACCATCTGCGGGACACTTCGGCAAGCACTCTGGAAGCCACATAGGCTCCACTGTGTCCTTCAAAAAATGGATATACCTTAGCACCGCTGCCTCCGCTTCCATCAAAAACACCGATGATTCCTTTTTCCCTGTCTATGTCAAAAAAGAAGCTGTCCTCCCCTTTTCCCGACACTTTTTCTCTGGTCAGGCAAAAGCAGTAATCTGTCACGGTTCTGAAATCCGATTTTCTGTTTCCGTCATTACAATCCTGCTTTTTTGTTTTATTGTTCATCTGAACTGTAATCCTCCTGACTATATCCGTCTGAAGATATGACTTCCTGTTCGCTTTCCGGTATTTTATCTTCGTCTGTCATTCTTTCTGTTATTTCTTCACTTTCTGCCTCTCCGGCATCAAAAAAATCTTCTTCAGCTGTATTCATATCCAGATCTTCTCTTATTTCAGCTATCTGACCTTCCAGTTCATTCATCTGCTTTTCCTGCGCTTCAATCTGTTTTTTCTGAGCTTTCTGTTTTTCTGCAATGCCCTTATATTTTATTTGTTGTTCCTGAAGCTGAGCTTCCAGCTTTTCCATTCGTTCCAGTTTCTGTCCCAGATTATCGTTTCTCCTCTGCAATGCTCTGATATAAATACTACCGGACAAAATCAATACTGCAACACAGAATATAATTGATACTTTCACTATTCCGGATATACCGGATACTTTTTTCTGTTTTCCTCCATTTTGCTTTAATTTTCTCTTTGTATCCTGAAAATCAAAGGGCGAACTCTCCAGATTTTCCGACCGGTAAAATATTTCGTCCTCCTCTTTTGACTTTGTATCGGACAAATTCCTGTCTGTTTTTAATGTTTTCTCCAAAGGCTCTTCCTTTTCTTCTTTATCTGAAATAAAATCAAGAGAAATCCCTTTCCATTGGGGCAAAGTCGTCTGCTCACTTCCGCAAAAAGGACATATTTTTTCGCCGTTTTTTATTCTTTCACCACATGTTCCACAATACATATCATCCTTCCTCATCTTTCCATGCCACATACCTGACATCTTTTTTCACTTTCATCATTCCTGCCGTCACAATAGCTGCATTTCCATCCACAGTCAGTCGGAATATATTGATATATCACTTTTACCTCCATTGTCTTTTGTGACAGAGAACCGGCTGACGCAGGAACCAATGCCGATTTCGTACCATATACAATTCCGGTCTTTATCGGAACTTCTGTTTTTTTAATCTTCTCTTTTTCGTCTTTTATTACCTCATAGCAAAATGCCTCAAGACTCTTTTCTGTTTTCTCGACTATATCCTCTGTTTTTTCACTGTAATACAATGCGCCGGAGTCTTTTTCCGATCCTCCGGACTCACCTTTTATACAAAATTTTACAATAAAAACCGATACCAGTACTGCCAAGCAAACTACAATTAAAATTTCCATACCGTTCCCCTCTCAACCTTCAACCTGTTTGTAAACCTTATTTTGGGATATCATTTATTCTCTTTCTTTCCTTTTCGTCTTATTAATTTTATTTTCTTCATAATCTTTTTTCAATCTGTGGCAACTGATAGGGGCAGATTATTAAAAAACATGATTTTTAAAATACCTTAGTTCCCATACTTTTAAATAAGAAATCCACCAGTCTCGGATCGATGACTGATGGATTGCTTATGATTGAATTCTATTTCATTATGCCGGCAGAAGTGGGACTTTTTATTTATTACTTTCCAGGAGAAAAGCTTTTCTTTAACAAAAAAACAGAACCCTTTTCAGGATTCTGTCTTTTTACGTTTTCATTAGTCTTCAACTTTAATGATTTCTTTCTTATTGTAGCTTCCGCATGCTTTACAAACTCTGTGAGGCATCATCAGGGCGCCGCATTTGCTGCATTTTACCAGGTTCGGAGCACTCATCTTCCAGTTTGCACGTCTTTTATCGCGTCTTGCTTTAGATGTTTTGTTCTTTGGACATATGGACATAGGTTACACCTCCTTAAATTTACTAAATATATCACTGATAGCTGCCATGCGGGGATCCTTCGGCTCCTCTGCACATCCGCAGGGACCGTCGTTGAGGTTTTTCCCACACTGGCTGCAGATGCCTTTGCAGTCATCTCTGCAGAGGACCTTCAAAGGCCAGCTCATCAGTACCTCAAGATAGACCAACCGGTCCACATCCAGGTCCATTCCTGTGAGATAGTTGCTTTCATCCAGATCATTGACCCGTTCCTCATCCGTAAGCTTCATATCCAGCTTGCGCTCAATATGACATGGAATTTCAACCTTAACCTGTTCCAGACAACGGTCACAGGGAATGCCCACTGTCACACATGTATTGCCAGTCAGCTCAAGAACCTTATTTCCGGTATTTGTAATGACTAAATCTACCGGTTCTTTTTTTAATACAGGAAACTCACCCATCTGGAAAGAAACTGTTTCCATCTCCAGCTCTGTGCTTACCTGTATTGTTTTTCCTTCACAGGATGTAACATCTGATAAATGAATCTGCATAATTATCTCCTATTCACACTTAATCAATTATACATAGGAGGGCTTCCTTTGTCAAGGATTTTTACCTTCTGTTACGACAATTCTGTTATTTTTTGTCAAAAATGTCCGGAGGGCAAAAGCAAAAACCTTTTTTACATTTCTTCTGGTTAGATCCTGTCTTCATATCGGGCAAGAATTTTTCGGTTTCTATTCCATCTTTCTCTAATTCCTCCAACGCTGTACACATATTCGTCCTGCCGCCTTTACTCTCCAATACCTGACTAATGAATTCCTGCGACTCTGTAATCGCACCGATTACAAGGTCTGTCTCCCAATCTTGATTCTGATATATTTTCCAAAATACATATTATTGATTATCAGTAATCCAAAACAGTGCCATATAAAATAGCTTTCCCTGAATCATAAGAAAAACTCACCCCTTCCGGGGTGAGCCTTCTTGGAAATCTTATATAATCACAACTGTCTTTTTATACAAGGGCAACTGTCTCTCTGCAGATTGCAAGCTCCTCATTTGTAGGAATTACTGCAACCTTAACCTTGGAATCCGGTGTGGAGATCACGATCTCCTCGCCGCGTTTTTTGTTGATCTCTTTGTCAATGGAGATTCCCAGGTATCCAAGATAAGAGCATACGTCCTCACGTACAAGGTTGTCGTTCTCACCGATACCTGCTGTAAACACGATTGCATCCACGCCATTCATAGCTGCAACATATCCGCCTACATATTTTGCAATGCCATAGCCAAGAGCCTCTCTTGCGTTCTTTGCGTCTACATTGCCTTCAGCTGCTGCATCTTCCAGATCACGCATATCGCTGGAAAGTCCGGACATTCCGTACAGACCGGATTTTTTATTCAGAACATCCATAACGCCTGCAATATCCAGATTTTCTTTCTTTGCAATAAACTCCATGATAGCCGGATCAATGCTTCCGGAACGTGTTCCCATGATCAGACCTTCAAGAGGAGTCATACCCATGGAGGTATCAATACATTTGCCGTTTACAACTGCACTGACAGATGATCCGTTACCCAGGTGGCATACAATAACTTTTGAGTTTTCTTTGTCCAGGCCCAGGAATTCAACAGCACGTTTGGAAACAAAGCTGTGGGAGGTTCCATGGAAACCATATCTTCTGATCTTATAGTTTTTGTAATAATCAAGCGGCAGACCATAGAGATATGCTTTCGGCGGCATTGTCTGATGGAAAGCAGTATCAAATACGCCAACC
>ENA-ORVB01001253-ORVB01001253.1-human-gut-metagenome-genome-assembly--contig:-NODE-1253-length-17729-cov-2.81385_pt1 | contig 17729 bp, 13 predicted proteins | sample MGYA00242090_ERZ509231 | MGnify/ENA primary metagenome ERZ509231 (study PRJEB26280, sample SAMEA2338798) | human gut metagenome | biome: human gut; feature: human-associated habitat; material: faeces...
TTTATATTTTTGATAATATTTTAAGATGACATCTGTTTTTGCTTCTTTTTTATATGTAATATTTTTTCAAGCATACTCTCTCAAAACAAACTCATTTTTTATATTTTAATTATATTTTTTATACAATTAAATTATCAATACATACCTTTTGTCCGGTTAAAATTTTTTTATTTCTATTCTTCTCTTTTTGTATAACAATACTACAAATTATTGTATCATATTTTTTCCTTTGAAATCAAAAAACTACGCTTGTAAAACATTTTTATATTACTTTATTTATTGCTTATTTCCAAGACCTCTGCTATAATAAACTATACTTTTATATAACTTTCGTAATTTTTTATTTCAAAAGAACTACGGCAAATTTAAGAAAGGATGTTGAGGAACAAATGAAAAAAAGAATCTACAAAAATCTTTTAGCACTGACTCTTGCTTGCTCCGTTGCATTAAGCACCGCACCAGTTTCTTCATTCGCAAGAGACGTTGCTGCAGTATCTGAGAGCGAAGCTACTACAGAAGCTCCTAAGGAGAAAGCAACTGAAGTTGAAAAGAAGACAGAAGTTTCTAAAGACGCAACAACTGTAACTGAAAAAACAGAGGCTTCCGAAGAGAAGACTACTGCCGCTGAGAAGACAGAAGCAGAGACTTCTGAAGAGAAGACTACTTCTAAAAAGACAAAGACTTCTGAGAAAAAGGCTACAGACCCAGAATGTGTTAAACCTGACAAGCCAGTAGTTGATGGTCCTACTCCATAAGGAAAGAAGGATACAGATGAGGCTACAAAGCCTTCTACTGTAACATTACACTTCAATCAGTCTATGCCAGGACATGTTTTATCTGTCAGCAAAGCAAGCAGCTTTAACTTTGGTGGATATGCAAGCGACAAAAAAGCTACTGTAAAGGCTTCTTACGTTGGAATAGCTTGGAATGGTAAAGGATACTCTTCCAGCACACCTTCCTACAAAGCAGGAACTTATACAGAAACTTTATATGTTACTGACGCAGCTTACTCTGCTACACCAATTTCAAGAACATATACAATCACAAGAGCTAACACTCATATTATCATCAACAATCCAGTAGATTGTACATATGATGGTTCTGCATTTGCTGTAGATGCAACTGTATACGATGATAATAACAATGAAGTTACTAAAGCTAACGTAACTTACATCAGAGTTGATGGCGGCAAGTATATTTACCTCGGATTCACTGCTCCTGTTGAGGCAGGTGCATACATTGCAATCGCAACGTATCCTGGAGATGCAACACACCGTCCATCTGCTGCAAAATCATTCTTTATTATTCATCCAAAGGCTGTTAAGGTTAACATCGACTATAAAGAAAAATACGTTGGTGACAAAGATCCTGAACTTACTTATAAAGCTGAGGGTGTATTAGATGGTGATTCTCTTGGACTTAAGCTTACACGTGAAGCTGGCGAAGAAGCTGGTTACTATGATATCTACCCAGATACATCTTCTCTCAATCCTAACTATAAGTTAGCTGAGACTCCTGATGGAACAGATCATTTCCATATCCTTAAGAGAGATTCTGGAGAAACTCCTGACCCAGGTACAACAGAAACTCCTGCTGATGACTCATCCGCCACTACAACTGAAACTCCAGCAGACGACTCATCCGCTACTACAACTGAAACTCCAAGTGTAGATCCATCTGAAAATACAGATCCCACTACAAAAACTACTAAGAAAACAACTACACAGAAAAAAGCAAACACTAAAAAAGCAACTACTAAAAAGAACAAAAAATCCAAATCATCCAAAACTGGTGATGCTTCAAACCCTGTTCTTTACATGGTTGTAAGTGTATTTGCACTTGTTATGTGTGCATTTATCGTTCTTCGTCGTAGAACTGACAGATAGTTCTGACAACTGAACTAATTAAACAAACTAACTAAACAAAACCCTCAGGATTTTCTAATCCTGAGGGTTTTAAAACATCATTCATAAAATTGGAGGAAACATATGGAAACAGCTCAGAACAAAATTGTAAAAGCCGCTTTATTAGGTGCCGGTACTGTCGGCAGTGGTGTATATCAACTTGTCCAGGAACGTCAGGAAGATTTTTCTCATATTTGTGGTACACAAATTCAAATCACTAAAATTCTTGTGCGTGATGCCTCGAAAGAACGAGAAGGTATCCCTTCTCCCCTTCTTACAGATAACTGGAATGAAATTATTGAAGATGACAGTATTTCTATTATTATTGAAGTTATGGGTGGTATTGAACCTGCAAAGTCTTATTTGCTTGAAGCAATGAAAGCTGGAAAACAGATTGTTACAGCAAATAAAGATTTAATTGCTGAACATGGGCATGAACTTTTAGATTCTGCCGAAAAATATGGCTGTGATTTCAAGTTTGAAGCTGCCGTTGCAGGATGTGTCCCAATCATTCAAGTATTAAAACAAAGTATGTCCAGTGAAAATATTACTGAAGTTATGGGGATCGTAAATGGTACAACAAACTATATTCTTACCCGTATGACACAGAGTGGTATGAGCTATGACGAAGCGTTAAAAGAAGCTACAGATTTAGGATATGCTGAAGCCGATCCTACTGCTGATGTTGACGGTCTTGATGCCGGTCGTAAAATCGCTATTATGGCATCCATCGCATTCCATTCTCGCGTTACCTTCTCTGATGTCTATATTGAGGGAATCCGCAATATTACCGCAAAAGACATTTTCTATGCAAAAGAATTTAATTCTGTCATCAAACTTGTCGGCATTGCAAGAAAAGATGAGGACGGCATCGAAGTAAAAGTTCTTCCAATTTTAATCCCACAGGATCATCCTCTGGCAACAGTAAATGATTCCTTTAACGCTGTATTTGTTCACGGAACTGCATCCGATGATACAATGTACTATGGCCGTGGTGCAGGCAAACGTCCGACTGCCAGTGCGGTAACCGGGGATTTATGTACAGTTGCAAGACATATCGTTGAAAAACATTCTAATCTTCATGTCTGCTCCTGCTACAAAGAACTTCCAGTGAAAAATATTCAGGATACTTATTCCCGTTTCTTCCTCCGTCTGCAGGTAGCTGACCGACCAGGTGTTCTTGCGAATATCACAAGCGTATTCGGAACAAGTCAGGTAAGTATCGCCCAGATTATTCAAAAGTCCCGCCAAAATGGCAATGCCGAACTGGTTATTATTACCGATGAAGTAAAAGAACTGTATTTTACCGATGCCTTGAACATTTTGAAAAGACTTTCCATAGTTAACAGTATTTCCAGTCTGATTCGTGTATATTAAGAAGATTTTACGTTCATTTCTCATAAATACCTTGAAATACCCGTTGACAAATCAATCGAAATTATTAAAATAGAATGGTAATACTAATTTTAACCCAAGGAAATAGGAGGACTTATTACTATGCGAAAAACCAAGATTATCTGTACCCTTGGACCATCAACGGATAAAGGTGATGTTTTAGAGCAGTTAATGCTCTCTGGTATGAACGTTGCCCGTCTTAATTTTTCTCATGATACTTACGAGAATCAGAAGAAAAGAATAGATAAAGTAAAAGCTTTACGCACAAAGCATAACCTTCCGGTTGCATGTCTGTTAGATACAAAAGGACCAGAAATTCGTCTTAAAACATTTAAAGACGAAAGAGTTACTCTTGAGATGGGACAGGACTTCTGTCTTACTACAAGAGATGTAGAAGGAACAAAGGATATTGTCAGTGTTACTCACAAAGATTTACACAAAGATATCCATGTTGGTTCCAGCATCTTAATTGATGACGGTCTTGTAGGATTAAAAGTAGTGGCTATCAAGGGGCAGGATATCCACTGTAAAGTAGAGAATGGCGGAACTATTTCTAACCGTAAAGGTGTTAACATCCCTGGTGTTGAACTCTCCATCCCATTCATGAGTGAAAAAGATAAAGAAGACCTTTTATTCGGTATCAAACAGGACGTTGACTTCGTTGCAGCTTCTTTCACAAGAACAGCAGACGATATCAAAGAAATGAAAGCGTTCTTAAAGGCAAACGGTGGCGAAGATATCCGTATCATCGCTAAAATCGAAAACTCTCAGGGTGTTGATAACATCGACTCTATCATCGAGGCCTGCGAAGGTATCATGGTTGCCCGTGGTGACATGGGTGTAGAAATCCCTGAAGAAGAAGTTCCAATCATCCAGAAGATGATTATCAAAAAAGTAATCGCAGCAGGTAAAGTAGTTATCACAGCTACACAGATGCTCGATTCCATGATGAAGAACCCTCGTCCTACTCGTGCCGAGACTACTGACGTAGCTAACGCTATCTACGACGGAACAAGTGCTACTATGCTTTCTGGTGAGACAGCAGCAGGTGCTTATCCTGTAGAAGCTGTTAAGATGATGGCAAGAATCGCTGAACGTACAGAGAAGGAAATCAACTACCGCAAACGTTTCAATGATATGGCTAAATACACTGACCCAGGTATCACAGACGCTATCTGCCATGCTACCTGCAGCACAGCTTACGACCTCGACGCAAAGGCAATCATCACTGTAACTAAGAGTGGTTTCTCTGCAAGAATGATTTCCAAATACCGTCCAGGATGCGACATCATCGGATGCGCTATGGATGAGAAAGTATGCCGTCAGTTAAACCTTTCCTGGGGTGTTCGCCCAATCCTTCTTGGAGAAGAATGGGAAGTATTCGTACTCTTCGAACGTGCAATCAATGCATGTAAGAGAGATGGACTCCTTGAAAAAGGTGACGTTACTGTTATTACTTCTGGTGTACCAATCGGACGTTCTGGAACAACAAATATGTTAAAAGTTCAGGTTGTAGACGATTAAATACTAATTTGATGGGGAGACAGACGCCGCTTTAGCAAAAGATATTGAGCTAAAGCGGCGTCTGTCTCCCCGGCAATTAGTATTTAAATTTCTGAAGATTTACAGCTCCTCTATCATACAGGTATGATGTTTTTCTGAGTCATAATTGATTCCAACTAAGAGAATCTTTCCCTGATATCCGGACAAAGCTCCCTGGTAGCGTTTTTCTTTAATCTGCTTGAGCGCTGTTTCTGCGGATTGATTATACTTTAATTCTATAATCATCGCAGGACGGTTTCCTGCATTTGCTCTTGGAAGAAAGACAAAATCAGCGAAACCTTTTCCTGATGGCATCTCCCTAATTACATTGTAGTAAGCGGGTGCAGTAAAGTATGCCATTGTGAGGACACAGCTCAATACATTCTCATCATTGTATTTCAATATGGATGTATATGTTTCATGCGCAAGTTCAATAAGTTCAGCCACTCTTTCGGCATTACCATCAATTGTTTCATCTAATAGTTCATCACACTTAGAAATTGATTCTGCAATTTCTTTCCATGAACCTGTCTGCAATGCTAATTCAAATGCCGTTGCCACCTCATAATTTGGAATAAATGATTTCTTTCTATCTGCATCATATCCAAGATATCCCAAATGAATTAAAGCTGTTAATGCATCATCTTTTGACGTTATTATAGAAAAATCATTTTGGAATGTATTTGTATTTATGCGAACTTTACCACCAGTTAACATTTTCATAACATCATCTTTTAACCCAGCATAATTCATGGTGATAAAGGTATTTATTGTATCAAAAGCAGAGGTATTTCTCCAGTAAGAATCTATTTTATGCCTTTCTAATGCCTGTGATACAGAATTAGGATTATACATATGCTCTCCATCAATCAGATACCCATTATACCATGCTTTCACTGTTTCAAAATCCATACTATAATCTTTACATAAATCTTTAACTTCTTTTTCAGTAAAACCATAGTATTCTGTAATTGGATAGGAATCTAACATCGTATATTCCTGAAAATTATTTAAAGCAGATTCATCTTTTATCTTCTTAATTGGTAATATTCCCGTGATATATCCAAGTGCTAAAAAGCTTTTCGATTCTTCTGACTTAAACAAAGAATGTAGAAATTGCAAATATTTGTGGACTAAAGCCTGATCGTGGCTATTTCGGATAACACAATCCCATTCATCAATGATAATAACAAATGGAATTCCTGTCAGCGAATAAATATCCTGTATCAGTAAATAAAAATCTCTCCTATAGTTTAATAAATCCCCATATATTTTTTGAAAGTCCTCACAAACACGTTCTTCTATCGATTCTATTAAATCTTCTTTATGATAATCCCAAACTGATGAAATATCCAAATGGATCACATTATATTTATTTCGATATTTTTCATAATCTGGATCTGATGCAATCTTAGTATTTTCAAATAATTTTGAGGAATCACTACCCAGACTATAGTAAGCATCGATCATTCCGGCAGCATGGGACTTACCAAAACGTCTGGCATGACTAACAGCGATACATTTTCCATTCGTTCCTAATTTTTTGTTTAAAAATTTTAAAAGTTCTGTTTTATCAATATAAATTTCACTATTCTTATCCTGTGTAAAACTTCCATTCCCCGGATTAAAAAATGTACCCATTTTCTCCCTCCTGTTCTTTATAAATACTTCTATTCATAGTGTATCACATTTTTGTAAATCTAAATACTAATTTGCTATTTGTTATTAAAAACAGACAGCCGCTGAAACAAAATTTTATGCTGAATTGTAAGAAGACTATGATAAAGAAAAAAGAATGCTTAGCGCAACGGAACAAAATCAAACTTATAACCATTCTTTTTTCTTTAGAATACTCCATACAATTCAGCTCAATATCTTCTAGCAGAGCGGTGTCTGTGTCCCCATCAAATTAGTAGTTATCTTTTCTTTGTTTAGTTTTTCTCCTATTACTATGAAGATTTCCTGTCCTTTTTTTATCGATTGTATAGTAATATTTTGATGTGTGGCATTAAGTTCAATCCACTGATCTGGTTTTGTCTGCATAAAGCCTTTTATTCGGAAGATATTCCCACATTCTTTGTCGTTAAATATTTGTTTTACTTTTTCTTCAAGTTTCTCTACCGGCATAGTTAAATTCATAAAATATAATGACTGAAATGCATCTTCTTCTGCAATGTCTTTTTTCTCATAATCTGCACCAACATAGCCTGCTGACTGAATTTTTTTAAAATCTGCATCAGAAAGTTTATTCCAATCTTTGGCAAAGATTTCTTTTCCAAATTGGCGGTCGCAATGGACAGATTCCATTGCTTTATTAAGGTGTGCTTTTGTGCGCTCTATATCGGTCTCTGCTGCCTCCTGCGCTTTACTTAATAAAACAATGCCTGCATTGGCTACTTCCGATGCAAGGATGAATTCTGCGTCTTCTGAGAGGTTTTCTTCAAGCACTGCATCTACAACTGTAATTACATTTCCTATTTCATACCATCTGTCAAGCGGAGATTCATGAAGGGCATCGAAGAATTCGTCCATATCGAAAATTCCGGACGGCTCGATCAACACTCTGTCATATCCGCACATTCCCATTGCAATAAGTTTTGTGCGAAATCTTCTTCTATGACAATCTTTATCGCATCCACCTGCTACCATTTCCAATGTACATTTTTCTCCTACAATGTCCTGAAGTAACATCATATCGACATTTACTGCCCCAAAATCATTCTCTAATATACCGATATTTAATCCCTGATCTATAAGATACTTTGCATATTTTTTTATAAATGTGGTCTTACCCGAACCTAAGAACCCTGTAATTAAATCTATTTTTACCATTTTATTTTTCCTCCTGTTTTGGCAAAGATATTATAACAAAAAAATGATTTTGATTCTATGCCAAAATACATAGATCAAAATCATTTTTATAATTCTGAACTTTTATAGGATTTTACTTGATTGCCATAAGATAAATATTGAAATTTCCGCGAACTCTAGTGTATAATTATAAAGTTTAATAATGCTATGTACTTCGGGATTCTTCACATCCTTACTTTTGTGAGAAGAGTCTGTGAGTGCATTATGAAAAACAGGAGGTTTTACAACATGCTTCGTGATGATTTTGACTTACGCTTAACAAATGAATTAATAGAAACTTATCTTAAAATTGCCTATGGAATCAAACCGGGATGCTGGCTTGATGCTGAAAAAGGTCTTCTTCAGGAAAATACGCTCTATCCTAAGTTAAAGCAGATGATCAACGATGGCAATATTAATGATGCAGAAGATATTCTCTATGAATATGCTAATCCAATTAATCCGGACATATTAAAAGTCGGTCTGTTCTTCTATTATGATCTAAACCGTATGGCTGATGCTGAACTTGAAGCAGCAGATTTTACTCGTGATGAAGTAAAAGAAGGCGTACAGGAATTACTTAAAATTTACGATCAGGAAAACTTTGGAACAATTTTTCGTTAGAAACCCGATTCTTTCAGGATTAATTTATGTTCTTCATGCTGCAAAATGCCGCAAACTTATAATTAATCCTGCATTTCTGACATGTGCTTTCTGTACCAGAGCGGTATAAGATTGCGCTGACATACGGGATTCTTACGTTCTTTAATCCCAATCGTCTGAAAGAATGTTTTCCACAGTGCAGTCATACTATCGGTATCCTTTGCTGCAGATTCTCTTGCCAGGAATTCTGACATTTCTTCTTCGGAAAGAGATGTCAGATAATATGGCTGATCTGCCGGATGTACCACTGCTGTTCTTCTGTTATCATCTATGATCATCCAGTCTTCAGAAGGTAATCTATCCACAAAATGTGGTGCAAGTAAGGTAATGACATCACATTTGGGAGAAATTATCCCCACAAGTATGTGATGATTCATCTCGGTAAACCGAATACATTCCCGAAATATATGTGCTTCATTACTTACTTTTCGTTCTAGCTCAAATATTTTCATTACAATCGGATTCTGTAGCGAACCTAGAATCTGCCTGCCATAATGAAATCCCAATATTAAAAAACGATAGATACTATCAAGCTTCTCCTCTTCATCCGCTGCCATCGCTGCATGATATACCATCTGATATGCACGAAAGGAAATCTTTTGCTGAATCGTTCTTATCACACTCTCTGTTTTCTCTCGATCTGCCTCCACATGACGGTATTCACAAAAAAGTTCCATTGTTCCAAGCGGCTCTGTTCTTAACTTTATATTGTTATGTCCAAGATGGGATGCCCACGCTTCGTAAATACAGGTCATTATATCATCAAATCTATCTTTACATGTAAAAACTACCATATCATTTCTGCTTTCTTTAAGTGATGGGGAGTTCACGTCAAATTAAAATCATCAAATAAAGATAACTGTCTGTATGTTGTTGGATGCTCTATCTTCCAGTTATCTTTCTGATTCGTCCCAATAAGCTGGCGGGTAATAAAGTCTTCTTCTATCGGGGTATGATACTTCATCTTACCTCTGCAGGTTATAAAATAAACTGCCCGCTTTAATACAACTCCCATCTTCTTGATATCTTCAAAATCAAGTGCCGCCTGTCTTCTTGCCCTGACAATTCGCCCTGCGGACTTATTCCCTATTCCCGGAACACGAAGCAGCTGTTCATAGCTTGCCTGATTAATCTCTACAGGAAAGTATTCTAGATGTCGCAATGCCCAGTCGCACTTCGGATCTATAAATGTATTAAAATTCGGCCGGTCCGAACTTAGGAGTTCATCCGCCTGAAATCCATAATACCGAAGCAGCCAATCTGCCTGATATAAACGGTGTTCCCTCAAAAGAGGTGGTGCGGTTCCAATTGCTGGAAGTTCCGGATCATCATTCAGCGGCACATAGGCAGAATAGAACACTCTTTTTAAATCATACTGCTGATAAAGCCGCTGAGTCAGTGAAAGCAGATGAAAATCACTCTCTCCTGAAGCTCCGATAATCATCTGCGTACTCTGCCCTGCTGGTACAAACTGTGCCCCTTCTCGCTTTCCTGTAGTCTGCAAAAAATGGGATGGGAGTGTTATTTTACTTTCTACTCCACCACTCATTCCATTTCCCATCTGCGATGCATTATCAGACATTGCCGCATTTTCTCTGCCTCTTCTTCCTATATTGCTATTCAAACTATTTTCTATACTACTATTTGTAGCGACACTCATACTATTTTCTGTATCTATATTACTACCTATATCTCTTTCTAACCTAGTTTCTTTGAAAAAGGCCGCATCATTTTGTCGCCTATTTACATTATCATTCTGCTTAACAGATTTCTGCGCATCTTCCATTATAGAAAACACAGACTTGTCCTCAACAAAGGAAGTATTCTTCTCATTAAATATACTATTCGACAAATATTGATTTCCCTTCGCCCGCTCCATTCGGCTATCCTTACCAAGTGCTACTCTCTGCGTCTGTATTCCTCTCTGAATCTGCTGAATCGGCCGAATCAGATTCTTTGGCTTCTTATTCGGTGCCAGTCTCTTCAAGCCTTCGGCAGTAGGTAATTCCAGATTCACACTCATTCTGTCTACTAAAAATCCAAGTGCATATATAATATCATCCGGTGCCCCTGGTATCGCCTTCACGTGAATATAACCATTAAAATGATACTTATTCCGAAGCATATAAATCGCCTCATACATTCGCTCCATCGTATATGCCGGACTCTTCACCACCGCAGAACTTAAAAACAGCCCCTCAATATAATTCCGACGATAAAACTCCACCACAAGCCTGCAAATCTCTTCCGGGGTAAATGTTGCTCTTTCCTTCTCGTTCGCAGCACGACTCGGACAATACTTGCAGTCAAAAACACAATCATTACTAAAAAGAATCTTCAAAAGAGAAACACACCGTCCATCGGAAGAAAATGTATGACAGATACCCGCAGATATCGTATTCCCGAGATGCCCCTTCTTCCCTCTTCGACTTGACCCACTCGAAGTACACGCAACATCATACTTCGCCGCATCTGCTAAAATCTTTAACTTTCTCTCCAGAGAAATCTCTGTTTCTGTCATATTATCACCCCTTTATAAACATATGTTCCGAAAATTTGTTTGTATACATTCTAACACACCTCTCCTACAAAATCAAGAACTTCTGATTTGCCGCAGGCAAGAAGACGCCCCCAAAGAGAGACACTACCCTATATTTGTGACTTTAGTCGCAGATATAGGGTAGTGTCTCTCTGGGGGTTCGTCTGTTTATTCACCCCGGCAAATTATTATTTTGTAATATTCTCTTGCTGTTATACTATAAATTATCACATAGATTACTGCAAATACCGCTACTGTTCCTACTGTATACATGAAAAATAATGATATATTCGTAAGGTTTAACACACTGAGTAGCCTTGTGATAATTTTAAAAGCAAATGCCAGATGAATGACTGCCATAATCAGTGGCAGGAAGAAGACGAGTAGTACCTGGCTTCTTATGGACTGTCTGACTTCTTTTTTGCTCATTCCGACTTTTTGCATAATATGGTAGCGTTCTCTATCATCGTAACCTTCAGATATCTGTTTGTAGTAGATGATAAGCACAGTCGCCATGAGGAAGATGATTCCGAGAAATATGCCGATGAAGAGAAATCCTCCGTAGAAGTTATAAAAGTTTTCCCGGCTTAATTCTCTTCCTTCTATAAATGCAGACTTAAATTTTGCCTGAAGCTGTTCTTGAAGAATTTGTTCTGTTCTTTCTCGATTGGTTCTACTTCCATCTAAATTAAAGCTATAGACATATTGCATGAATTCATGATAATCTTCTACACTATCCTCCATATCATCTTTTCCATAAACAGCTTTTAAATACTTTTTAATAATATTGGTATCTTTAACTATGACATACCATCCATCGACAGAATTTGTTGCATCTGCTTTTGCAATTCTCATACTATCTAAATTTGCTGCTACTTTATAGGAATCATTATTTAAATGAATGGTTTCTTCATTCTTTATGCTGGATTTATTTTTATTTTTTCTATGGTAGATAAGTACTTCATTATCTGCAAGTTTTACTGCTTTTCCTTCTGTCTTATTATAATCAGAAAGCGGTATCATAACAAACTCGACTATGTTGGTATCGCCATAACTTTGTGCTGTTGTCATATTGAAGTTTTTAGTTTTGTCATTATATAATGCAGTAAAATTTCCTTCATGAAAACGTATCTGTGAAGTTGGATTTGTATGATTTTCTTTTGTAATACTGGCTACGAGTTCCCCGATTTGCCGTTCTTCATTTTGGTTGATTCCCTGATTTGTAATTTGGGCTTCAGATGGAAAACGTGTTACTAATACATCGTTCATTCCTGCATATAGAGAAATAGTGATAGAAACCATAACAAGTACCATCGTGCTTAATATACAAATATTCGCAAGACCTACTGCATTCTGTTTCATTCGATAAATCATACCAGATATGGCTGTAAAATGCCTTGTCTTATAATAATAACTCTTTTTTTTACGGAGTAACTTTAATAAAGTGATACTTCCCGCCATAAATAATGCATATGTTCCTGCGACAACTAAAAGTACGGCAACAAAAAACTGACCTATTGCTTGAAGTGGTTCTTTTGTTGTAAGTGAAATATAGTAACCACCTGCTAAACAAACAGATCCGATGATTGTCATCAGCCATTTTGTTTTTGGTTCCCGCTCCCCAGCATTTCCTCCTCGAAGCAATTCAATCGGATTTGAAAGCTTCATCTGCACAAGGTTATACAGAAAAATTACAAAGAAAATGCATCCAAAAATAGCTGCCGTAATTCCTACAGAAACTGGAGAAATCATATACACGATATCTCTTTTCAAATGGAGGATTTTCAATAACACAAGATACACAAGTTTTCCAAAAAGGATTCCTGCTAAAATGCCGCCAATAATACTCACTGTTGTTGTAATTATAGATTCTATAAATAGCATTTTGGCAAGATGTCCTTTTCCCATACCTAAAATATTATAAATTCCTAACTCCTTTTTCCGGCGTTTGATAAGGAAACTATTTATATAAAACAAAAAGATAACCGAGAAAATAAGCAATACTACATTCGCATAAGAAAGCATAATTGATAGGGTTGCACCCGTTTTTACGAGGGAGGGATTTCGATATAAACTATCCATAATGAAATACATCATCACAGAAAATGCAGATGCTAAAATATATGGGAGATAATTTTTCCTATTATTTTTTAAATTCGTTACTGCAAGCTTTCCATAAATTTTACTATTCATCATCCTCACCTCCCGCTGTGATTGCAGTCATTGTATCAGAAATCTTCTGATACATCTGTGCCTCACTGAGGCTGCCTTTATAAATCTGATGAAATACTTTGCCGTCTTTAATAAATAAAACTCGCCCTGCTGTGCTTGCCGCCTTTACACTATGTGTTACCATAAGGATGGTCTGTCCATCCTGATTTAAATGGGTAAATAAACGCAGAAGTTCTTTTGCTGCCTTAGAATCCAGTGCTCCGGTCGGTTCGTCCGCCAGCAGAAGCTGCGGCTGTGTGATAACTGCTCTTGCAACGGCAGCTCTTTGCTTTTGCCCTCCCGAAACTTCATAGGGATACTTCTCCAGCAAGTTTTTGATACCAAGTTTATCTGCAAATGGAAGAAGTCTTCTTTCCATTTCTCTATACGATGTTCCGGAAAGTACAAGCGGAAGAAAAATATTATCTTTTAAAGAAAAGGTATCCAGAAGATTAAAGTCCTGAAATACGAATCCCAGATTATTCCGGCGAAATGCCGCCATCTCTTTTTCTTTTACTTTGCTTAAATCTTTTTCTTTTAAAAATACCTTTCCTTCCGTCGGCTTATCGAGTGCCGCTAAAATATTAAGAAGTGTACTTTTTCCTGAACCAGATTCCCCCATAATTGCTACATATTCGCCCTGCTCCACAGAAAAGTTTACATCTTTTAATGCTTCCACCTGATTTCCGCCAAAACGTGTTGTATATACTTTACGAACATTTTTTACATCTAATAATGCCATTATAATTCCCTGCCTTTCTTTTTCAAACACTCTCTAAGCTTACAGGTTTATTATAAAAAGAAAGTGCAGCTACTTCCATCGAAGTACCTAACACTTTCTGTTCTTACCTTACATTTTTGTAAGATATATCTTTGTTCCGCTTCCCACCTCTGAATCTACTGTAATATTCCACTGCAATTTATCCATAATATTTTTACATAAATACAGACCGATTCCGGTAGACTTCTTGTTCTCTCTGCCATTATATCCAGTAAAGCCTTTTTCAAAAATTCGCGGAAGATCTTCTGCCGGAATTCCGATTCCTGTATCTTCGATTACAAGAGATTTTTCTTTCATATAAATAGAAATCTGTCCCTTCTTTGTATATTTCAAAGCATTCGATATGAACTGTTCAAGTACAAAAACAAACCATTTGTCATCTGTTACTATATATCTTCCTGTCGGCTTAAAGTTCATTTTTATCTTTTTAGATATAAAAATCTTTGCATACTTTCGTATCACCTGCCGCACCATATCATCTACCGCATACTGTTTAAAAGATAAATCTGAAGATATGTCTTCAACTCTTAGATAATTTAATGCCATCTCCACATACTGCTCTATCTTGAACAGTTCCATTTTCATATCAGAAACAGGTATTGATTCCTGAATAATTTCTAACCGTTTATTTATCCGGCTGTTCACTATATCTTCTTCATATAAAAATTGCTCCGTATTTTGCAATAAAATATCCAATGCAGCAATCGGTGTTTTGATCTGATGAACCCACATGCCATAATAATCAAGCAGCTCTTTTTTTGCAATTCGATTCTTAGAAATAAGCTCCTGCTTTGCCTGATATAATTCCTTTGCAAGTTCCTGATAATCATATTCAATAATATCCATATGCTCTGGGAGTTGTTCTGCATCGTCAAAAAACTGCTCCCTGTTGATATGTAATAACTTATGCCGTTTATAATATTTGTAAAAATCAATAAACAGACATACTGCACACCACACAAAAGACAATTCGCATCCATAGATAATCGCATCAAAAGGAATATCATATAAATAAAATAGTATTCCAAATATCACAACGATTCCTGTAAATATAATAATTGGCATTTTGCGGATTTTCAAAAATGAAAAAATACTTTCTTTGATCATTTCTCTTTCTTTCCTCTATTTATCCAAATAATACCCGATTCCTTTTTTCGTCTTAATTCGTCCTTCCATATCTGCATTTTCTAACTTCTTACGAAGTCTTGCCACATTTACTGTAAGTGTATTATCATCAATAAATTCGTCACTCTCCCACAGCCTTGCGATAATATCATCTCTTGCAACAATCTTTCCGGCATTCTCCATAAGCATCTGCAAAATACGAAATTCATTTTTAGTAAGAGATATTTTCTCCCCCTTATAAGAAAGCGAAGCATCATTTAAATTAAGAAGCATTCCTTCATGCTCTAACACATTGACATTGCCTTGAAAGGAGTAGGCCCGGCGTAGTAATGCCTGTTCCTTGGCTGTTAGTACATTTAGATCAAATGGCTTCTCGATAAATTCATCGCCGCCCATATTCATTGCCATCACTATGTTCATATTATCATTCATAGAGGATAAAAACAGAATTGGAACACTCGATATTTTCCGGATTTCCTGACACCAGTAAAATCCGTTATAGAACGGCAAACCAATATCTAAAATAACAAGCTGCGGATCAAACTGCTGAAATGCTTCCATCACACATTTAAAATCTTCTATCTGTTTGGTCTCATAATCCCACCGCTCCAGATGTGCTGCCACATTCGAAGCAATCGTAGAATCATCTTCGACAATTAAAATTCGATACATTTTTCCTCTCTATTCCTTTTAGTGTATGTTCAACAAAAATTCTTGATTATACCGACTTTGTTGAACCGTTAATAAGTTACATATATCTCCTTAAAATTCTTTTTTAAAATACTTCTCTGTATAATGAATAAACCTTTTCACTATTTCCGGAAGAAAAGATTCATTTTTATAGATAAGATATAATTCCCTGCAAAATTCCTTTTCCGGCAATCTATAAATCAATATCTTTCCAGACTCATGTAATTCTCTTATCATTTGATATGACAAAATCGAAATTCCCATTCCAGCTTCCACACAATCTCTTAGCATCTCTGCACTATCAAAGGTTGCAATAATGTTTAAGTCTTCTTCTTCTATTCCAAAATACTTCAAGCTGCCGAGTGCCTCTTTCATTGTTCCAGAGTACTGTCTTCTTGCTAAAAATGGTGCTTCTAAAATCTGTCTTAAATCACTCTCCCCAGAATCACTTTCTCCGGCAAAAATCTTCTGATACTCCTTTGTATTTGGTGCTGCCAAAACCAAATGGTCTTTTATCAGTGGAATGTACTTGCACTGCTTTTCTACCTTTGTCCCAACAAATCCAATATCGAGACTTCCCTCTTTTACCCGACGAATAATATCTAAACTATCCGCACTCGTCATCTCCACCTGCGTATTTACATTTTTCTTTAAAAATCCACTCAATATTGTAGGGACAAACCACTGTGCCGGAACAGAAGATGTACCAATCCGAAGAAACTCACTTCCATTCCCCCCAACTTCCATTATTGCTTTCCGATGTAAAAGTAAAATATCTACTGCATACTTATAAAGTTTTACCCCATCTTCTGTCAATTCAAAATTTCTTGCTGTACGTCGAATCAGCTTTTTCCCAAGCTCATGCTCTAAGGCTGACACATGTGTACTGACTGTAGATTGCGAGAGATGCATTTTCTTCGATGCTGCCAAAAAACCTTTACATTCTGCAACATTTGCAAAAATCTGCAATTGATGTATATCCATTTTCTCACTTTCCTTTCCGGTAAGTTTAAAATACTCTGGTCGAAAACACTCCAGAATAAATATATTTTACCATATCTATCGTTTTTATCAATAATCCTATCTATATTATCGAAATAATGAATTTTACTTTCTGTACAATATCTATTAAACTAATTTTAGAATAAATTACATTATGTTGGGAAATTTTATCCAAAATGTACTCGCAAAATCGGTTACAAAAGTAAATGTATGAAAAGTTCTGAAATTACATTGAAGAGGAATCATAAAAGTATTTTTCAGTGGTAACAAGCACATACATAAAAAGCACTGAGAGTACATCCCACATAAAAGGAGGCTGCCTATTATGGAAAAAGAAAAACTATTTTGCAAGGGAGGAGGATGTACCGCTAAACTTGGTGCCGGTATTTTAAGTCGTATATTATCGAAGCTACCGCAGGGTCCGGAAGATGAGAATCTTCTTGTCGGTTATGACAGTAAAGATGATGCCGCTGTCTATAAGATATCTGATGATATTGCTTTTGTACAAACCCTTGATTTCTTTCCTCCGATGGTCGATGACCCTTACACTTTTGGGAAAATCGCTGCTACAAATGCATTAAGTGATATTTACGCAATGGGCGGTGAAGTAAAGACCGCCTTAAATATTGTCTGTTTTCCTGAAAAAATGGATTTGAACATTTTAGGTGAAATTATGCGAGGCGGTGCCGAAAAAGTAATTGAAGCCGGCGGAACACTTGCCGGAGGGCACTCTATTGCTGATTCGGATGTGAAATATGGTCTTTCTGTTACCGGCATCGTCAATCCGAATAAAATCTATACGAATAACGGGGCGAAACCGGGCGATGCACTGATTCTTACGAAGCGGCTTGGTGTCGGCATTATCTGCACAGCAAATCGAGTAGGAGAAGCTTCTGTGGAAGCAATGAAAGCCGTAACAGACTCCATGACAACCTTGAACAAGTACGCCGCAGAGTGTTGCAGGAATTTCGAAATCCATGCCTGCACAGACGTTACAGGATTTAGTTTTCTAGGCCACCTTCATGAA
>ENA-ORVB01001255-ORVB01001255.1-human-gut-metagenome-genome-assembly--contig:-NODE-1255-length-17691-cov-5.52841_pt1 | contig 17691 bp, 13 predicted proteins | sample MGYA00242090_ERZ509231 | MGnify/ENA primary metagenome ERZ509231 (study PRJEB26280, sample SAMEA2338798) | human gut metagenome | biome: human gut; feature: human-associated habitat; material: faeces...
AGCCAAGAGCAAAAAGACATTCAACATTTCCGCCATTGTTGCGGCTGCATTGAAGAATGACGAGGTTCTAAAGTATTCGGCATATCTGCCACCGAACAAGCGCAAAATTCTCTATGTTGATACCGAGCAGAGCAAGTACCATTGCCATAAGGTCATGGAACGCATTTTGCGCCTTGCCGGACTGCCGACCGATAAGGATGTGGATGATTTTGTTTTCATTGTGTTAAGGGAGCAGACCCCCGACAAACGTAAGCAGATAATTGGCTATATGTTGGAGAATATGCCCGATGTGGGGTTACTCATTATTGACGGAATCCGTGATTTGATGTACGACATCAACAGTCCGAGCGAATCGACCGACCTAATCAACCTTTTGATGCGCTGGTCAAGTGGGTATAACCTGCATATCCACACCGTACTGCATTTGAACAAGGGGGATGATAACACAAGAGGACATATTGGTACAGAGCTGAACAACAAAGCTGAAACCGTCCTGCAAATCACGAAAAGCACGCAGGACGGCAATATAAGCGAAGTAAAGGCGATGCATATACGTGACCGGGAGTTTGACCCGTTCGCATTTCGCATCAATGACAACGCTTTGCCCGAAGTCATGGACGGTTATGTATTCCAGCAACCCAAACAAGACAGGAACTTTCCGCTTACAGAGCTGACGGAACAGCAGCACCGGGAAGCATTGGAGAACGGTTTCGGCAAGCAGGTTGTACAAGGCTATTCCAATGTGATAGCGGCATTGAAACAAGGTTACGCAAGTATAGGTTACGAGCGTGGACGCAATGTCCTTGTGTCGCTTAACAAGTTCCTTGTGAACAAGCGCATGATTGTGAAAGAGGGTAAGGGCTATCGCTACAATCCCGATTTTCATTATTAAAAGTCGGTTTGGTTTAGTCCGGGTGTATATATAAGCGGAACGGACTGTCTGTTTCCCGGTATCGACAGCAGGCAGGTTTAGTATGGTACGGGTATATATATGACGGACTAAACAGGACTGGCGCACTTTTCAACGATTTTTTAATCCCCAAAAAGAAAATATTATGAACATCGAAGATGTGAAACAAATATCCATTGCAGATTATCTGCATAGTTTAGGTTATTCGCCCGTCAAGCGGCAGGGTAACGGTTTATGGTACAAATCACCGTTAAGAGAGGAACACGAAGCGTCCTTTAAGGTGAATACAGACCGCAATCTTTGGTATGATTTTGGCGCAGGGAAAGGCGGCAACATCATCGCCCTGGCAAAGGAACTTTACTTTTCCGACAGTCTGCCCTACCTTTTAAAGAGGATAGAAGAGCAGACCCCGAATGTTCGCCCAGTCAGTTTTTCTTTTCCCCAGTGTAGGACAGAACCAAGTTTCCAACATTTGGAAGTCCGGGACTTAACTCATCCGGCATTGCTCCGTTATTTGCAGGGACGGGGTATCAATATTGAGCTGGCAAAAAGAGAATGTAAGGAACTCCATTTTACCAATAACGGCAGACCGTTCTTTGCTATCGGTTTCCCGAATATGGCAGGAGGTTATGAGGTTCGCAATTCCTTTTTCAAAGGGTGTATCGCCCCGAAAGACATTACCCATATACGGCAGCAGGGAGAGCCGAGAGAGAAATGTTTGGTATTTGAGGGCTTTATGGATTATCTTTCTTTCCTCACGCTCCGGATGAAGAACTGTCCGACCATGCCCGACCTTGACAGGCAGGACTATGTTATTCTTAACTCGACTGTCAATGTGCCAAAAGCCATTGACGTGCTATACCCGTATGAACGTATCCACTGTATGCTTGACAATGACGAGACGGGATATAAGGCGACACGGGCTATCGAATTGGAATACTCCTACCATGTGCGTGACTTCTCGCACAATTACAGGGGGTATTCGGACTTGAACGATTACTTGTGCGGCAGGAAGCAGGAACAGAAAAACGCAGCCAGCCAAGTGCAGGAAATAAAGCAGAAAACCGGACAACGTGCCGCCCCAAGACAAAAGAAGGGCAGGGGCATTTAATCCGGCAGGATTGCCAGCGGCTGGCGGTTTCATAGGGAGAGCAAGGTTATGTTTCGGTAGACCGAAACCACCTTGCTTTGCTCACCGCAAAGGAAATCGCTCCCGTTGGTCGCAATTTCTAAGACACCATCAAAAAGTAAAAAGGCATGAAAAAGATACAGGACAAGCCAGGCGGTCGCCCGGCAAAGAAACGGACGGAAAAGCAGAAAAAGGTAGTCAGTACGAAGCTGACCGAGTTGCAGTATTACGCCATCAGGAAGCGAGCCGGGGAAGCCGGGTTGCGCATCAGTGAATATGTCCGGCAAGCAGTTATTTCGGCAGAGGTCATACCCCGGCTGAATAGGCAGGATGCAGATGCTATCCGCAAGCTGGTAGGGGAAGCCAACAACATCAACCAGCTGGCGCATCGGGCAAATGCCGGAGGTTTTGCATTGGTGGCGGTGGAATTGGTGAAACTCAAAGATAGGATTGTTGAAATCATAAACCATTTGTCGGATGATTGGAAAAATAAAAAAAGGAAGCGGTTTTAAGGGTTGTGTGAACTATGTGCTTGGCAAGGAGCAGGCGGTTTTGCTTCATGCGGATGGGGTTCTGACCGAGAGCCGGAGCGATATAATCCGCAGCTTCTGTATGCAGACTGGGATGAATCCCGACTTAAAGAAGCCTGTCGGACACATTGCGTTAAGTTATTCGGCGGTGGACGCACCCAAACTGACGGATGAGAAGATGATACAGCTTGCGCAGGAGTATATGCGTGAAATGAAAATCACCGATACGCAGTACATCATCGTGCGCCATCAAGACCGGGAGCATCCACACGTGCATATCGTGTTCAACCGTATAGACAACAACGGCAAGACTATTTCGGACAGGAACGATATGTACCGTAACGAGCAGGTATGCAAGAAGCTGAAAGCCAAACATGAGCTTTATTTTGCCAAGGGGAAAGAGCAGGTGAAGCAGTGTCGGTTGAAAGAGCCGGACAAGTCTAAATACGAGATTTACACGGCTGTGAAAAACGAAATCGGCAAATCCCGTAACTGGCAGCAGTTGCAGTACCGTTTGGCAGAAAAGGGTATCACTATCCAGTTCAAACGGAAGGGGCAGACCGATGAAATACAGGGTATATCCTTTTCCAAAGGAGAATACACGTTCAAGGGTTCGGAGATAGACCGCAGTTTCAGTTTTTCCAAACTGGATAGATATTTCGGAGATACAGGTTTGAGTGTTGCCGAAAGTCAACGGCAAACAGCTTTCGCACCCATCCGGGAACAAATACCCACACGGAGTAACACTGAAAGTCCGTTTATAAGCGGTTCGCTCGGTCTGTTTTCCTCATCCCCGTACCCGGTAGATGAAGAGCCGAACTTGAATTTGAGAAAGAAGAAGAAAAAGAAAAAACGACTTAAATTGTAAAGACATGGAAGACAACTTGATTTTAGAGGGGCTTCTCTCTATGGTTACGGAAATGAAAGAGAAGCTAGAAGCGCAGGGAACGCCAGCCAGCCGGGAGGAAACTCTCGAACGGTTTGGAGCAATTGAACAGGCATTGTCGAGACTGTACAGTAACCCAGCTGTTCCTATGGAGAAGTTGCAGACTATCCAAAGTCAGCTTGACGATGTACGGAACAAGATGCAAGGTCAACAGCAGCATATTGAGGACACCAAGAGAATATCTTTGGAAATCTATCGTAATTTTAAAATAATGGTTGACACCTTGAATTCCTACAAGACGGATAAAGAGGAAGTTGCTCCCTTACCGTTCTATCAACGGATTTATAACAAGGTTGCTTCTTGGATCCGTCCGGGATTGTTTATTTTTTCGGCAGTGTTGGTTCTCTGTTCCGCTTCCATATGGTTGAATATCCGTTTGGCTACACGGATGCAGCAGTTACAGGACAATGATATGAAATACCGCTTTTTGCTGATGCAGGGTTGGGCAGACGGAGAAGTCCTTGATATGCTGGAAACCAAATTCAACTGGCAGAGGGATAACGATTTCATTCAAATTCTGACCGATTCTGTGATAGATTTTGAATATCGCAGCAAGAAACAGGCGGAAGCATTGGAACGTGCAAGGCTGTTGAACGAGCAAGCCGAACAGCTAAAGAAAGAAGCCGATAAGTTGGGTAAACCATAAACGAAGTAAAGCTGGAGTGATGAAATGAAAACTTTCTTACTCCGGCTATTTCGTTTTTGATATGTAATTTTGTGCTTAGCTTACTAATCAACAATTTCAAAACGCACCAGCATGGAATAGTCTTTTTTAATGGTACGGAAATTGTCGAATGAGGCAACATTCGATGATAGGACATTGCTTTGCGCTATCGGAAAAGCATTACCGCTATCTTTTTCCACAATGCGTATGACATTGCCTAATCTTTTACCCAAGGCTTCAACCAAATAAGTAGCTTTTCGCTGTGCAGCTTTTAGTGCTTCTATCTTTCCTTTTTGGTGATATGCCAACATATCTTTATTTTCCAATTCACCGATGCGCATCGTATTAATGCCTTTCGTATCTATGTGCTTGATTATTTTATCTATCTGTTTGAAATCAGTCAGTGTAATATCAAATTGCTTGGATATTAAAAAATCCTGTCCTTGCTTTCGCCAATAATCGCCAATCTCTTGTGTACGGATTACATCTTGCGTAATACCTACTTCGGAAAGTTTCTTTCGCAATCCTTGTTCTATTTGTGACAATGGCACTTTGGTGTGATACTCTTCGGGCTTAGACTTTCCGTCAAATTCTTCCTCGAAGTATTCACGAATTTCAATGATGTAGTGAATTTTGTCCGGCATGATTTCTATTTCCGATGTACCTGTCACTTCAATGTAGTGTTCATTAACTTCTTGCGCTTGCGCAGTTAGAACCATAAAGAAGACAATAGCGGATAAAAATAGTTTTGTTTTCATGATGGTTAGGTATTTATTTGTTTTTAATCAGTTAAACGCCTGTTTTTCTTATCTATATAAAACCAAGTTTCGCTTTCCCAATAATGTTTTTCTCCGTCTGATTCAGGAACTACCTTTCGTTCACCTTTTAAAGTTGCTTTGGTTTTTCCTCCTTTAAATGGGTAGGCAAACTTAAATTGAGGTTCAATTATTACATTACCCAATGAATCGGCAAAACCTACCAATCCATCCTCGTCCATTATACGGAAAAGCCCTTCTTGTATGTAGTCGGGACCATTATCATATTTGAATACATAGAAAAGTTCTTTGCCCGCATCATTGATGCAGATTATTCGAGCGTCCTTTGGCTTGTTCTCATAAACAAAACCTATTTTTTTGATAGTATCTGTTTGACAGTATCTGTACTTGCCGTATGGCACAATGGTATCGCCCCGTTCATTCAGATAACAGACCGGAACACCCACCTCCAAATAAGGCTCTGTGGTATGGGCAGTCAGTGTGGCGTCATATCGCATCAGAATTGGAGTGTCACAAGAACTGTAGCCGATTATCAAAACATCAGTATGAGGGTTGATAGGAGTTGTCGGTCTATCCAATTTAAATTGAAAAACAAGAGTGTCCTTTGGGGCTGGTAAAGTTATAGAAATACCCGTTACAGCATTGAATGCATTTAGTGCAGCTCTTTTGAATTTTCGGTTGTTACACGAAATAACTTGGGGGTTGGTAATATATCCGTTACCATCTAATTTATATGTAACATAGACCATCCCTTCTCGATTCTTTTTCTGTAATTTAGGTGGATACTTACATGATTTGCTTAGAGTTTTGATAAGCCAATTATAGTTATTAACTTCATTTTTTGTTGGACTATCATTCTTGAATAAAACAGGTACAGTCCAAACAGAGTTCCGATATTCACCTTTACCATGAAAATTGATGGTAGGAGTCCACCGTGGCATACCTTTTATGATTTGCAATACTTGGTTGTCCCATTCTTGTATGCCACAACCTCGTAAGGTCTCTACCTTTATTATTTCTCCGTAAGAATCAATGCGTATCGTATAAATCCCTTTGATTTCTTTTTTACCGTTTAATAGATTGGAATCGTATGTTAGGCGTTCATTAATGTAGTCGGTAATTGCATACGGATTTGCTTTTTCAAAATAAGACACAGCTTCCCATTCCACAAAACTTTGTTTCAATTCTTCTTCCCTAACGCTGTCCGCCTTTACCCTATCCCTATAATGTTGGGGCAGGAAAGGGACATATACCGTATAAAGACACTCCATTCGTTTGCCGTTTTTGTTCCTGCAAGGCAGGCAGTGTGGAAGTTCTTTGGTCAGTCTGATGACCTCTTTGTCAAAATCTTCATGGATGGTCGTCAAAATGGTATTCCAGCGTGGTAGCCCTAATGTGTCAAGAGCAAACATCACTACGGAATAACCTGCCACATTCTTTTTTAGCAACTCTTCTGGGTATTTCATTTGGGAAACATAGTATTTTGTCAAATCGTAATCCCATACCGCCCATCGGGGAGGTTCTATCGTGGATAAATCTTTAATTGGTTCTCCGGTTATTTTAGCAACACCTTTATTCCAAATATCCTCTTTACACCAAATACTATCCAAGCGTTCTTCGTTCTGCCTTTGTCCTTGAACACTGTTATCTGTTGTACATCTGACAGGTGTAACTCCGATTGTCAAACTTTCCGGCAGATATTGGAGAACCAACGTACTATCTGTCAGTTCTTGAATAATGTAATTCTTTTGAAAAGATTTTATTGTATCTCCATGCAAAGAGTAAGAATCGCATATTTCAGTTTGTTTTTCATCATATAGAAAGGTCTGTTTCCATCCAGCGCTGCGGAATTCCATTTCCATAGCATAGTGTTTGTCTTTGGGAAGTTGCACTTTCCATATTTTATTCTCTAATAAAGCAGACATATCTGCCGAATTCTTGTCTTGGGCTAAAAGTGGGCTGACAAGATTGAGAGAAAATATAAATAATATGGATAGAAAATATTTCATTCAACCAATTATATAAACAACATCCAAATATAATGTAAATGAGTAATAGAATAGCGTATTAAATAATTTATTTCTTCCTGTATTTGAATAAATTAACTTTTAACACTCAAGTAAAAATCAGTACATTTACAAGTTTAGTTCATACCTTTGTTTATATATCCAAAACGGACTAAACCTATTTTTTGTCGGCGGATTATATGTTGCTGGCGAAAAGAAAAACAGTATTCTTCTTTTCGCCAGTATTACTTTTTATGATAGGTTAGTAATTTGAGGAAGCAATGAACTCCTTTATTTCTTCCTCGCTTGGAAGTTCTATCATGTACTTCTGTACGAAGATATTCGGGTCTAATCCGGCAGTGGCATACTTAACCAATGTATCTCCCTTTTCTATGCAAAGCAGAATACCGATAGGCGGATTATCATCCGGCTGCATCACTTCCGCCTTGAAATAGTTCAGATACATATTCAATTGCGAAGCATACTCATGGCGGAACTTGTCTATCTTCAATTCCACAATAACATGGCACTTCAAGATGCGGTGATAGAACACAAGGTCGGCAAAGAAATAGTCCTCATCAATCAAGATACGCTTTTGCCGAGCTTCAAAACAGAATCCATGCCCCATTTCCAGCAGGAAGTGTTGTAGGTTGTCAAGAATGGATTGCTCCAAGTCGTTTTCTGTTACTAAGGCTCGTTCATTCAATCCTAAGAACTCTAAAGTAACAGGGGTGTTGATAACATCTTTAGGTTGTAATAGGGTTGCTTGTTGCTGGACTAAAGCGGAGAGGGCTTCTTTGTTCTTGGATAGTCCGCTGCGTTCATAGTATAAAGACGCTATTTGCCGTTCCAGTTCTCTTGCAGACCAACAGCCACGTATTGCTTCCATTTCATAGAAAGCACGCTTTGTCGGATTTTCGATTTTGGAGATGAACTTTAAGTGAGAATAAGGTAATTTATTGAACAACCTTTCAGCAGGAATACTCCACTTATTATATTGTATTTCTGATGTTTGTAATTCGGCACACACTGAGTGCCGAATTGGTTCCGTGAATTCGGCGGACAGCGTGTGCCGAATTTCATTTCCTGCCATGATGTAGTGTAATACTTGTTCTTTCAGTTGTGGATAAACAAGGTACAGCCGCCTAAATTCACGGAATCTACGTTCATTCAGACCTTTTGTTTTCAGCCGTTGTTCCAGCTTTTTCAACAGTTGCTCACCGTATGCGGCACGGTCTTCTCCGTTCTGCTCAAACTCTACGATATAGCACCCCATAAGCCAGTTACGGGAAGTAAGTGCAAGGTTTACAGCGTGTGCGGCTTGTGCCTGCAACGTGTTCTGTATCGTACAGATATGTTTTACTAATGCTTCAAAGTCCATAGTTACAAAGATAAGTCTTTTGTGGTTAAAACTTTAGTTCGGGTAGGCTGTTTATTGCTTCCTCTTTCAATTTATCCACGGCACGGGTGTATTTCTCGGTATGCTTCAATCCGCTGTGCCCTAAAAGACTGGCTACCGTCTTGATATTTGCCCCATTGTTCAGAATGTTCACGGCAAACGAATGGCGGGCGCAATGCCAGCTTATATGCTTGTCTATTCCGGCTCTCTTTACCCAACGTTTTACTGATTTGCAGCAGCTTTCGTATGTAGGCAAATCGAATATCAAACAGTTCTTATCTGCCGGAGCTTCGCCAATAATGGATAATAGACCGTCATTCAAGGGGATAACCACACCGCTACTGGCTGAATGTCCCTTGGTCTTGCTTTGCTCGAATTTCAATAATCGGTTGGCATAATCCACATTTTTATAAGTAAGGTCTTTTACATCACAGAAGCGCAGACCGCAATACAGACAAAAGATAAACGCTCGTCTGATTGTGGGGTTTTCGTTGTCATAATGACAAGCTATCAGCTTTTGTATTTCTTCGGGAGAAAGCACATCTTTTCGAAGCATTTGGCTATCCACTTTACAGGTAACACTTTTACATGGGTCTTTCAACATTACATCATGGTCAATCGCATATCGAATAACTTTCTTGAAACGCTGGTAAATGCTTTTAGCACCCTCACCCACACTTCGGGATTGCAGATAGGTTACAAACTGTTCCATCATTTCTTTGGTGATAAGTTCCGGTTTGATACTAAACTCATTCATGGGGTATTGCTCTTTTAAGAAGTCTTTAAAACGGCTAAGCGCAATTTGCACCATGCGAATATCTTTCTTGGTATAACTGTTGATATAGGCTTGGAAATAGTCTAAGAAATTGACCGTTCTATCTTTTTTCAACCGATAGCCCAACATACTTTCTTTAAATTCCTGCTCACGCTCCGCACGTATCTTTGTGGCAAGCTCCAATGTTTCTTTGTTCTGCTGGCGTTCCGCAGGGGTACGGGGCTTATCTATCAGATACAGACTAAGGTTTTCTTTTCGCCTGTTATGCTTTACTGCAAACTTGGGTTTACCTTGCATCTTTCCACTATCATAGTACACTTGATTGCCGTTTTCATCTAATACGGGCTTTTCCTCTCTACCTAAATAATACTCTAAGTAAAGGCTGATTCTACCATCCGAGAGCTTATTTTGCTCTAACTTGGGGTTTTCTTTCGTTTTATTTTCTAACTTTGCCATTGTTTAGAGGTTTTATCCCGATTTAGGTACCGTAACCGGGTAATTACACTAAATAGTTGATTTTCTTTTGTTTTCCGATATTGCAAAGGTACAAAAGAAAATGAGATTTCAAAGTGTACTAAAAGTGTACTGAATAACAGAAAATGGGCAAAATAGGGCAAAAATGGAGAAAATAGGAAATATGCAAATGGCTGATAATAAGGAAAATAAATTCTTTTATTTTCCTATTATTTCTATGGCTTGTACCGGGTCTGGGTACTGAAGCGGAGAAAGTTGAAAAACTCTCTCCGTTTTTCTTTTCTATCCCTCGTAACTCGTTGGTCTAAATTGGATCAATCCGAAACTTCAGTTGTTTTCAGTCTGTTTCTTTCCGTATTAGGTTATGAATTAATTTTGAGCTTGTGCAAATTTATTCTTAATACTTAATGGATTTATGACTAATGATGCATGATTTTATTCGTCTGACAACTGTTTCTTTTTCGTCTGACAATTGTTAGACGAAAGAATAACAGTTGTCAGACGAAAGTTCAACAACTGTCAGACGAATAAAGTTATGTATGACGAGTATTAAATCACTGCGTACTGCCAATTAGTAATATAGGTAAGAAGAATAGATAAAGTTGTATTCTGAAGAACTGTTGCATTCTGAAAAATAGATATGCAAATGCTGTTTGTTAAAAGGAGATGGGCAATTCGCAAGACTGACTGAAATTTCCTGTTTATTCTGTTTTTGAGGTAAAGTAAGTTGAATTCATAAATTTTATCCAAAAGAAGGCAAAAGAATAAAATAAACAAGCGGAAGCGTAACACCCTGTCAATAAAAATACTATATTTATTGCAGCTAGAGAGCACTTTAAGTAATGCTTAAGAGGAAAAATGAAAAGTAGTATATATACTATATATTTTCTATTATTAATTACTTAAACACATTTTTTATGGAAGCCAAGAAATCAAAAAAGGCTGCAATTGAGAATCAACGGGGTTCTTGGTTGTTGATGGGTTTGGTTGTTGCGCTCGCTTTCATGTTCGTTTCGTTCGAATGGACACAACATGATGTCAGGGTTGCGGCACTATCATCAGATGATGAATCCATCTTTGTGACAGAGCTAGTTCCAATCACATTCCCTGAGGAAAAGCTGGAACCGCCTCCACCTCCCGAAAATAAGGTCGTAGACATATTAGAAATAGTAAAGAGCGATATAGAGGTGACGGATGAGGTTTCTACAGTATCAGAGGATATGAATGCAGTTCATGAAATTGTATGGATACCGCCTGTGGTGGAAACCGAAACGGTAGTTGAAGACGTTATTCATGTCAGCGTTGAGATTATGCCGGAGTTCCCGGGTGGTACGGCTGCTTTAATGAAATATTTAAGCGGTAATATCAAGTATCCGACGATTTCACAGGAAACCGGCTCACAAGGAAAGGTTATTGTTCAGTTTGTTGTAGATAAGGACGGGACGATAACGAATCCTGAAGTGGTACGAGGGGTTGATCCGTATTTGGATAAAGAAGCTGTCCGTGTGATCAGTTCTATGCCGAAGTGGAAACCCGGAGTGCAGAACGGTAAGAAAGTTCGAGTAAAATATACTGTGCCTGTGATGTTCAGACTTCAGTAATTGCTTGAAATAGATGAGTGTAAAGAGGGTATGTCAAGATTCGGAATCGAATGAGCCATTGACATACCCTCTTTTTCTATATTTGTTTTTTATCTTTTCGGTCATACCAGATATTTGAGAGTAAAGAGGGCTGCGAGAATATACATGGTGAGTGATATCTTCTTGAACTTACCCGATAGCAGATTGGTCAGTACATAACTGATAAGCCCGAGAACAATACCGTCTGAAATGCTATAAGCCATTGGAATCATAATGATACAGATGAATGCCGGAACTGATTCCGTGAAATCATCCAGATCAATGTCTTTGATAGGTGACATCATGAATAAACCGACCAACACCAGGATAGGGCAGGTTGCCGCACTTGGGATGGAGAGGAAAAGCGGTGCGAAAAGCAAGGCTATTCCGAAGCAGATAGCAGTTACAAAAGAAGTGATTCCGGAACGGCCTCCTTGAGCGATGCCTGATGCGCTCTCTACAAATGTGCTTACCGTATTGGTTCCTAACATTGCCCCTACGGTAGTCCCGATAGCATCGGCCATAAATGCCTGTTTGGCACGGGGCACTTTCCCATTAACCAACATTCCGGCTTTGTTGGATACGCCGACCAACGTGCCGATGGTATCGAACATATCAATAAATAACAATGTAAACACAGTAAAAGCCATTTGAGTGGTGAGCACTTTTGAGAAGTCGAACTTGAAAAATACCGGTTCCAATGAGGGAGGTATACTGACGATTCCGTTAAATTCGGTAATTCCCATCGGAATGCCGATCAACATTGTCAAAAGGATTCCCCATAGCATAGACCCTTTTACCTTTTTTATAAGTAACACGGAAGTGATGGCAAGTCCGATAAGCGCCAAAAGCGGAGAACCGGAAGTGATATTGCCGAGTGTCACTAAGGTTGCATCGTTCTTGGTGATAACTCCGGCATTCTGCAATCCGATGAAGGCGATAAAAAGTCCGATACCTGCCCCAATGGCGTTCTTTAGGGAGTCTGGTATGGCGTTGAGGATGGCTTCACGTAAGTTGGAAAGGGTCAGTAGGATAAACAGGATGCCTTCGATAAGCACTGCTGTTAATGCAAATTCCCAAGTATTACCCATACCCAGACAGACTGTGAAAGCGAAAAAAGCATTTAGTCCCATGCCGGGAGCAAGCGCGAACGGAAGTTTGGCCCATACCGCCATAATAAGAGTGGCTATTAAGGAAGCTGTGGCGGTAGCGGTGAATACCGCCCCCTTATCCATGCCTGTGACACCCAGTATGCTAGGATTCACGGCAAGAATGTATGACATAGTCAGAAATGTAGTAATACCTGCAAGAATCTCAGTTCTTACCTGCATGGAATGTGAATTGAATCCAAACAACTTTTGTAGCATATTCTTGTTTTCCATATTCTTCGAATATTTTTAGACGTTACAAAAGTAGATAAATTTTAGACAATCGGGGTGTATTCAGTTGTTGAATTCTTCTTGCGCCACTATTCTGTCTTTGCGATAAAAAACATATCTTTGTATCCGAGAATAAAAAACGAACGTTTGTTTTATGAATCTTCTACTTTCTATAAAAAGACCTTTTATTTGGCTTTCCCGTTTTCGCTATCGTTGCGGATATGGTGTGCATTCCCCTTTTGCTTTCAGTCTGATAACGGATGTGATTTATGAGTATACACCCTATTATGCATATCATGCTTTGCAAGAAGAGCAGAGAAAGAAAGTGAGAGAATGTGGGTGGAGTAAGAGTAGAGGAAAAATAAACCGCTTTTTGTTCCGGTTGGTGAATAAAGTACAACCTGCCACTGTTATAGAAGTGGGACAGCCTTCGACGGCTTCATTTTATTTGCAGTCGGCTAAGCCTTCCGCTTCTTATCTATTTGCTTCCGACCTCTCGGAACTGTTTCTGGATGCAGATACTCCGGTCGATTTTTTATATATGAATAATTATCAGAATCCTGAACTGATGGAAGAAGTTTTTCATATTTGTGCGCAGCGGGTTACTTTGAAAAGTGTGTTTGTGGTGCAGGGAATTTGCTATTCAAAGAAGATGAAAACGCTTTGGAATCAATTGAAGGAGGACGAGCGGGTTGGGGTTACTTTTGATTTGTATGACTTGGGTTTACTCTTTTTTGATAAAACAAAGATAAAACAGCATTATATCGTCAACTTCTGAGAACCTTTGTACGTTAACCTTATATAGATGATTAAAAAAGAAAATTATGAAAAAGAGCCTTGTATATACAAAAACCGGTGATAAGGGGACTACCAGCCTAGTTGGCGGCAGTCGTGTGCCGAAAACGCATATCCGCCTGGAAGCCTATGGGACAGTGGACGAACTGAATTCGAATTTGGGCTGGTTGTACACCTATCTGTTGGATGAGGCGGACCGTCACTTTATTTTAGGAGTTCAGCATAAGTTGTTTGCTATCGGCTCCCATCTCGCTACCGATCAGGAGACAATGCAGTTGAAACCTGCGAGTATTATAACTTCCGGAGATGTAGAAAGTCTTGAACATGAAATTGATAAGTTGGACGAACAGTTGCCGGAGCTTTGTGCCTTTATTATTCCGGGTGGAAGTCGGGGCGCATCTGTTTGTCACATCTGCCGGACAGTCTGCCGACGGGCCGAAAGACGTATTTTGGCTTTATCCGAAACTTGTACAATTTCGCCCGAAGTATTCGCTTTTGTCAACAGATTGTCAGACTATTTGTTTGTATTATCCCGGAAAATTAATTTTGATGAACAAAATAACGAAATATTTTGGGATAATAGTTGGAAATGATAGATTTTATTATACTTTTGCCGAAAAATAGAAAGCAAGACAAATTTAGTATTCACTTTAAATACTCAAAATTATGTATTGGACATTGGAACTAGCATCAAAACTTGAAGATGCTCCCTGGCCGGCAACCAAGGATGAATTGATTGATTATGCCATGCGTTCGGGTGCTCCTCTTGAAGTTATTGAGAATCTCCAAGAGATGGAAGATGAGGGCGAAATCTATGAAAGTATCGAAGATATTTGGCCGGATTATCCTAGTAAGGAGGATTTTTTCTTTAACGAGGAAGAGTATTAATTTTAACTAAGAACTGAACATATAAAATGCCCGATAACTATACAAAAGCTATCGGGTATTTTTTTGTATTTTACAGTGTTTAGAATACGGGCATTTGCCAAATGAAACCTACAGATACCCGGTTCGTAGTGTAGTCCGTTTGTCCCAATGCTTTGGCCCGGGAAGCAAAGTCATAGCAACGTCCTACGTATGTTACGAAGAAGTGCAGATTGGTTTCCATCGGATAGAATTCGATACCGGCAAGATATCCCCACGAGGTGCGGTAATTCCCTTTTTCCACTCCTTCGGAGGCTTTAGTGACAGATGCGGTCTCATACATCCCTTTCACAAAAGCGTTCCATTTTGGCAGAAAACGGTAGTTGCATTTGGCTACAACAGAAAGATAACCGGTGTCGAAGACGTTATGTCCGCCTTGATGTCCGACAATACTCGTGATGATTCCCTTGCGGTCGATATCTTCTTTCGAATACATGAAATCTACAAAGGCGTTCCACTTACCCAGATTCAGTTCATTACCTATGGCATAATAATACATATTATGATTTTTGGCTTCATTCATGATAGAGGTCGACCAACGAGTTTTGAACAAGTTGTTGAAGTTGCCATTCCAGTTCAATGTATATACCAGCGGCATTTTCCCGGATTTCAGATCGGGTACATTACCTTCGGTGTCTTCTGTAATCCCATAGGTACTGTCGAAAGAACCGTTGCGGCTGTTTAGGATTTGCAGATTCAGTTGCTGGTCGGGAGTGATATTATAACCAACATTCAATCCGGTCATGAAGTTACTCATGTAATCAATCATGTCGCAATATTGGTAGACATCAATCGGATTCAGATCGAATTCAAAACCACCGTAAGCGGCGCATTGCTTCCCGGCGAAAAGGCTGAACTGCTCATTTAGTTGGATACCAATACCTGCATAATCTATAGAGGTGGGAAGATTATCAATCATGCCGTTTGCATCGTTCGAGCGGTTAAGGCGTTGACGGTAACGGTAGGAGAGCCAGTTGTTGATATTACCTTTTGCCTCGATGCGGAGTTGGTGCATATTGAAGTCACCTTCTTGAAATCCGTCCCGGAAATGGGCATCAAAGCTACCTTGCATATTCAGATAAAGGTTGAACTTATCTGTTTTCTTTTTCACGTCTGTCAGTTCCTCAAATAAAGGAGTATTAGGAGAGAATTTGTCTTTTTTCTCTGCTTTTTGGGCATATATTCCCTGTATGCTGCCCGTGAGGAGCAGTATAAAAATCAATTTTTTCATAAGTTAGTCAGGGTTTAGTATTCGTTAAAATATTGCTGAATTTGCTTCCAGTCCGTAGTTTTGGTTAATGCAAGCATTAGCAATACACGCGACTTTTGCGGATTCAACTCCTGCGAAGCCACAAACTGATATTTAGCGTCGTCTACTTCTGCGTCAAGAGTCGTAGGACCGGTTGGAACACGGGAGGAACGAACAACAAGAATCCCTTTTTTACGTGCATCTATCAATGATGGGAAGATGTTTTTATGGATATTCCCGTTACCTACTCCGGCATGGATGATTCCTTTATATCCGTTGTTGAGCAGAGGAGTCATCATATCAGCCTCAATATTGGAATAGCTATATACGATACCTACTTTGGGGAGTGAAGTAAGGCGGGTCACGTCAAATACTGATCGGGTGGTATGCTTCTTGAGTGTTATCTGATTATAGAATACTTTTCCATTTAGTACATAGCCCAGTGCACCGGAATTGGGAGCTTGGAATGTCTGTACGTCAACGGTGTTCATTTTCACTGTGCTTTCCGCTCCCAAGATAAGTCCGTTCATGGCGATCAGTACTCCTTTGTCTTTTGATTCTGTGGCAGCGGCAGTGACTACGGCATTATAAAGGTTTAACGGTCCGTCGGCACTTAATGCGGTAGACGGACGCATGGCGCCTACCAATACTATCGGTTTATCACTTTTAACGGTTAGATTCAGAAAATAAGCGGTTTCTTCCATTGTGTCCGTTCCGTGAGTAACGACAATACCATCGATATCCGGACGTTTCAGCAGTTCGTTGATTTTCTTGGCAAGTGTAAGCCATACTTCATCGTTCATGTCCTGCGAACCGATTTTTACGATCTGCTCACCTGTAACGTTAGCGATCTCTTTGATTTCCGGTACGGCGTCAAGCAGCGCACCGATGGCCACCTGTCCGGCTGTGTAACTGGTTCCGGTGGCAGAGCTTCCTGTACCTGCAATCGTTCCTCCTGTGGCAAGGATATGAATATTCGGTTTTGCGGCAAACGCCATTGTCACGGTTAATAGTAGTGTTACTGCTATCAGACCAAATCTTTTGAATTGTTTCATAACTGAATGAAGTTTAGGTTAATAATATATAGTTAGAATATTTGTATAAAAAGCAACCCTAGTCCGATAGCAACAGCCGTTGATACAAGTCCGGGCATCATGAATGAATGATTCAGCACATATCTGCCGATTTTTGTTGTTCCCGTACGGTCAAAATTGATAGCGGCTACTACGGTAGGGTAGTTTGGAATAAAGAAATATCCGTTCACTGCAGGGAATAAGGCAATCAGCATATAGGGGGAGATACCGAGTGCAATGCCTAGCGGTACTAGTGCACGTACGGTAGCGGCCTGGCTATATAATAGGATAGACATCACAAACAGTGCAATTCCGAAAAGCCATGGCATTTGACGTACGATACCTTCGATGGAGAAAGTCAGTTGCGCCATATTACCTTGAAGGAACGTATCTCCCATCCAGGCAATACCGAAAATGGCGATTACCGCTTGCATTCCGGCAGGAAATACAGAGCCTTGTGTAGCTTTGATTCCGTCTGTTTTTGTTAGCAATAGGATGATGGCGGCAGCCGACAGCATGACGATTTCGATGATAGAGGACATTCCTAAAGTAACGATTTCACCATCGATAAGAAAAGACGGGCGCATCCCTTCAAAAGAGCCGAAAAGTACGATGAAGGCAGTAGCCAACATGAAGATGATAACAGAAATCATAGCTGAACGTTTGTTCTTGACATCCTTGATTTTTATTTTCTTGTCGTTGAAAAGCCCTTCTTTCAGACGTTTCTGGTATTCGGGATCTTCTGACAGGTTTTTGCCCACTCTCATAGAAAACAACGCACCTACCAAAACACCGGCAATGGTAGCGGGAATCGTAATCTTGAGAATATCGAACAGAGTGATGTCGAAACCGGCCAATAGTCCGAGTAAAGCAACTGTGGCTGCAGAAATCGGGCTTGCGGTAATCGCTTGTTGGGAAGCGATAACCGCGATACCGAGCGGACGTTCCGGACGAATCTTAGTTTCGGTGGCTACCTCTGCAATCACAGGCAATACGGAGTAAGCGACATGCCCTGTTCCCGCAACAAAAGTAAACAGGTAGGT
>ENA-ORVB01001272-ORVB01001272.1-human-gut-metagenome-genome-assembly--contig:-NODE-1272-length-17474-cov-2.30117_pt1 | contig 17474 bp, 18 predicted proteins | sample MGYA00242090_ERZ509231 | MGnify/ENA primary metagenome ERZ509231 (study PRJEB26280, sample SAMEA2338798) | human gut metagenome | biome: human gut; feature: human-associated habitat; material: faeces...
AGCTGTCGGAGTTTGAAAATAACCCTAATTTATTAGTAAAAGTTGACTATGATAATCCGGGTCAAATTACTAGATTTAAGCGTTCTAATGATGGTAGTGAAAGTTATCAAGGTGATTCGATTTCTTTTGACGATAATGACCCAATGTCGCTTGCTTTACAAGAATATGATAAAATTAAAGCAAATTAGTTGTAATTATTTATAGATTAGGCATAATGTTAATGAGGTGATAAAAATGAAAATTTTAAATAGTAATGAATTTGATAACGCAATTGCTAGCGGTATCGTTTTAGTAGATTTTTATGCTGACTGGTGTGGACCATGTAAAATGTTATCTCCAGTTATTGAAGGGTTAGCAGAAAAGATGGAGCATGTTAATTTTTATAAATTAAATGTTGATGCTTCTAGTGATATTGCCGGGCGTTATGGGGTTCAGGCAATTCCAAATTTAATTATTTTTAAAGATGGTAAAGCAGTTGACCAGATTACTGGTTTTGTTCCTGAAAATGAAATTGTGAAACATTTACAGAATTTATTATAATGTATTTAAGCCATGGTAGTGTTACCATGGTTTTTATATTTTGAAAGTTTTTGAAAAATTCAGCTAAATAAGTCTAAATATGATAAAATCTATACATATAGAAATGTAGGTGAATTTAGATGAAAGTATCTTTTTATGAATCTGTAGCGGAGCATGATTTAAAATTTGCGGTAATTATTAGCCGTTATTTAAAACAGTGGGTATTTTGTAAACATAAACAGCGAAAGACATTTGAAATACCTGGAGGACATCGTGAAAATGGGGAAAGCATTGAAGCATGTGCAAGACGTGAATTGTATGAAGAAACGGGAGCTGTTACTTATACGCTTGAACGTTTTTGCGACTACGGAGTTGTTGAGAAAACTGGATCAAAAGAGTCTTTTGGAACAATATTTTATGCCGAAATTGAAAAAATGGCGGATTTACCTGATTCTGAGATAGAAAAAATATTTTTATCGAAGGAACTGCCCGAATGCTGGACATATCCGGAAATTCAGCCTTACATGATCGATGAATATAAAAGACGGAGAGGATCATAAATGAAAAAAATATTTATAGTAATGATGATAGCAGGAATTTTAACTGGATGTAGTGATTCATCTACTAAGAGTATAACAGTTTGTAAAGGAAGTTTTGATTATGGCGATATTGAAAATACTTATGAAGCTAAAGGCGATAAGGTTATCAGGATCGTGAATGTGACGATTAATGATTATAGAGATACGGATTATGATGATGAGACCTTAGTTAGTACACTTGAATCACAATTAAATGTATATAAAGAAATAGATGGGTTGGAAATAAAGCTTACTGCTAAAGATCAAATTGTTCGTCAGGAATTTATAATTGATATAGAAAATGGTGATTTAAAAAAACTTAATGAGGTTGGATTAATAGATTTAAATGGTGATGGAACGGTTTCTTTTGAAAAATTAACAAAAAATGCTAAAGAGAATAAATTAACTTGTAAAGAAAAATAAGCAGGAGATATGATATAATAAGTAAAAGGAGGTGTGATTATGGCACGAAAACCTCTGAAATTAACGAAAAATGCGTTAATGTTATTGGGGATAATAGCGTTACTATTGATAACTTTTTTAGTTTTAAAGTTTGGTGGGACAAAAAGTGAACAACCAGAAAAAAAAGTAACTGAAACATTAAGTGGATTAGTTGTTGAAAATCAGGTCTTAAAAGTTCAGTTATTAGATTTTGTAAGTAATAAGGATTTTGATGATAAGTATCAAGAAGTTTCAATGGATATTAAAGCAGATGAAGAAGTATTAAACTATAAAATATCAAATCGTCAAGTTTTTAATAAAGTGATGCAGTTATTACCGCCAGGTGAGGGCTCTCCTTTATTGAATAACAGCAGTGAGGTACCTACTCATGAAGCGTATATTCTTGTTTTAACTGGTGATATTGTTGAGTATAAAGATAGTGAAGGAAAGAGTTCTTATCAAATTGCTAATGCACGTCTTGATTACTATAAACAATCATTGTTGTTAGAGAATGATTATGATAGTGTGTATATCGCTTCAATTGATGGAAAAAAAGAAAAAATGGTCAAGATTACTGCATATAAGGAAGCACTATCCAGTCCAAGTGAGTATATGACAATGTTACAATGGTAAATAAAAACCTTAGCAAAATAAAATGCTAAGGTTTTTTAGTATTATTCAATGTTTAGTCCAGCAACAAAGGTTAGATCAATACCAAACATAATGCCGGTATTGGGTTTATCGATGCCGCCTAAAGTTTTATCAATAACGGTCCTTGCTTTTTCAACATCTTCATTTTTTAAAATAAAGAAAAGTGTTTTGCTTGTTTCACGGGGATCTTCAAGAAAAATTCGTAATGATTCGATAATAAAATTATCATTACTTTTTAATGTATTAAGCATCCCTTTGCTTTCAATGATCGTCCCTCCGTTAATACCACTTTTTTGTAATGCGGCTAAGAGATCATCTAATTTTTCTACTTTGTGTAAAACTAAGAAAAGTGCTTGCATGGAATTCCTCCTTTATGTACATCCTATTATATATTATAAACCATATTATTGCTCTTTGCATTAGTAAATGTTTGGTTTATAATAAATAGTATACAAATAAGGGGGTATATTTAAATGAATTTTGAATTTTCAAATCGGATCAGTGGTGTTAAGGCATCAGCAATTAGGGAAATTTTAAAAATGATGAATGATCCAGAGATTATTAGTTTTGGTGGTGGAAATCCGGCTAGTGAGACTTTTCCTGTTGAACAATTAAAAAGAATTAGTGATGATATTTTTAATACTTGTCCTAATTCTATTTTAGAGTATGGAATTACTGAAGGTGACGGAAGCTTTAAAAAAGCAGCAATAGAATTTTTATCACGGCATGAAACAGTAGTGAAAGACTATGATGGTGTTATGGTTACTTCTGGTTCACAACAAATCATGGATTTTTTATCTAAATGTTTATGTAATGAAGGGGATCTAGTTGTTTGTGAAAATCCAAGCTTTTTAGGGGCTTTAAATGCATTTAAAAGTAATGGTGCCAAATTAGTTGGAATTGATATGGAAGATGATGGAATCAATCTTGAACAGTTAGAAGCAGTTTTAAGTGGGGTGCAAAAACCAAAATTTATTTATTTGATTCCTAATTTCCAAAATCCTACTGGAATAACAACTTCTTTAGAAAAACGTCAAGCTATTTATACATTAGCAAAAAAATATCAAGTGCTGATTCTTGAAGATAATCCATATGGTGATTTAAGATTTAGAAATGATGCAATTCCTTCAATTAAGTCATTAGATGATGAAGGATTAGTAGTTTATGCAGCTAGTTTTTCAAAAATTATTGCACCGGGAATGCGTGTAGCTGTTATGATTGGTCATCAAGATCTATTAGCTAAATGCACAGTTGCTAAACAGACAAATGATGTTCATACAAATGCTTGGGCGCAAAGTGTAATGGCTCGTTTCTTAAATGAAACGGATATGGAGGTACACTTAAAAAAATTACAGGCAGTATATGAGCAAAAATGTAATTTGATGTTGGAAGAAATGAAAAAACAATTCAGCCCAGATTGTAAATGGACAATTCCTGATGGGGGAATGTTTATTTGGGTGACTCTACCAGAACGAATTGATATGCCGGAGTTTGTTAAAAGAGCTGTTGAACATAAAGTAGCAGTAGTTCCAGGAAATGCTTTCTATGATGATGATAATAAACCATGTCAATCGTTTCGGATGAATTTTTCAACTCCAACTAATGAACAGATTATTAAAGGGGTCGCTATTTTAGGAGCGTTAATGCATGATTAAAAATATTGTTTTTGATATGGGAAATGTTATTTTGCGTTGGGATCCGCACTATATTGCTAGTAAATTATCAAATGATAGTTTAGAACAAGAAGTGATTGAAAGAGAGTTATTTGCTTCAAAACAGTGGCAAAAGCTAGATCAAGGATTACTCACCGTGGAAGAAGCCCTTAAGGAATTAAAAACCGACAATCCGCAGTTGATTAGACATGCATTATTGCATTGGTATGATTATTTTGAGCCTTTTGCTGAAATGGTAGCATTAGTTAAAGAACTAAAAGAGCAAGGTTATCATATTTATCTATTATCTAATTGCAGTCTCCAATTTGATGATTATTACCAAAATATCGAAGCTTTTAAATATTTTGATGATTTTTATATTTCTGCACGCTACCAATTATTAAAACCTGATCTTGAAATCTTCAAACATTTTCTTTCAAAATTTAATTTAAAGGCTGAGGAATGTATTTTTATTGACGATATAAAAGCTAATGTTGAAGGTGCAAAGATTGCTAAAATGCATGGTTATCAGCATAATGGAGATATCAAAAAGTTACGATTATATCTAAAAAAACAACATGATTTACCAATAAATTATTAATAATTCTTAAAAATACCATACTTTTCAACTGTTTTGGTTGACAATTAAGGGGAAAATGCTAGAATGCTAATAGACAAAATAATCGCTTATATTGGGAGAATTTAGATGGATAAACAAGAGGAAAATATGAGTAACACAAACGATACGATTGAATCAAAGCAAAAGTCAGAAATGACTAAAAAAGTAAGATCAGGGAAAAAAGATTATTATTATTGGAATCTTAGTATCATTATTAGTCATTATTTATTTAATTGGAAGTTTTTATTTCAATAAGAAGTTTTTAAGTGGTACATACATTAATGATATCAATGTCAGTGGTTTAACATTAACTGAAGCGAATGAAAAGTTAGCGGAACAAATAGATGCTCGTTCTTTAAAATTGATTTTTAATGATGAAGCAACTGAAACAGTTTCAGGAAGCGAATGTGGAGTTCGCTATAATAGTAATAATAATGTTAAGAATATTTTGAAAAAGCAAAATTCTTTTGGGTGGATTGGAGCTTATTTTAATAAATCGAAAAATGTAGTTAATGATCTAGCTGAAGTTGATGAAACAGTTTTAAGAGCTAAGGTGGCTTCTTTGGGACATCTTCAAGAAGAGGTGCAAGTGGCACCGGTCGATGCTAAAGTGGAATATCTAAATAATGAGTTTACCATCACCAACGAGGTCAATGGTTCAACGATTGATCAAGAAAAACTAATTAGTGAAATAAAGTTAGCCTTTAGTGAAGGTAAAGAAAGTTTAAATTTAACGGAGAAAAAATGTTATGTAGAACCCGCTGTAAAAGCTAATGATGCGAAATTACAAAATTTATTAGATGCAGCTAGAAAGTATGCATCTGCGGCGATAACCTATAAAACACGTTCTGGAGATGTAGTGTTAGATGGTAGTACTTTGGTTACTTGGTTATCAATAGATGAAAGTGGTAATTATTATCGTGATGATGCTGTATTTAAAGAAAAAGTAACTGACTTTGTTGGAAGTTTAGCGAAGAAAATTAACAGTGTTGGTGGAAGCCGAACTTTTGTTGGGGCTAATAATCGGACGATTACAGTTAGCGGTGGTAATTATGGTTTAAGACTCCAAAATAGTAAGGAAATAAGCGGTTTATTAGAAGATATTTATGCCAATAAAGTGGGTGTCAGAACACCTGTTACAACTGGTCGTGAAGCTTCTTCGGATAATGGTGGATTAGGTGATACTTTTGTTGAAATTGATTTATCAGGGCAACATATGTGGTATCATAAAAATGGTCAGATCGTATTAGAGTCAGATATTGTTTCTGGTACATACAATATTGCTGATCGCCGTACACCAGCGGGTGCCTATTATTTATATAATAAGGAAAGAAATCGTGTTCTTCGGGGAACAAAATTACCTGATGGAACATGGCCATATGAAACTCCAGTTTCTTATTGGATGCCTTTTAATAAAGGAATCGGGTTACATGATTCTTCAAGCTGGCGTTCTAAGTGGGGTGGAACTATTTATATGAACAATGGTTCTCATGGTTGTATTAATTTACCTACGGGAATTGCTTCACAATTATATAATAGTATTGAAGTTAATTGTCCTGTAGTTTGTTATTATTAATAATGTAAAACAGTCTTAAAATTGCTGCGATCTCAAAGAAAGTTTAAAAGAGTAGCCCTAATCCTTTTAAATTATTCAAAACGTATCAGTAAATAAGGCTGTTTTTATTGTTTAAATTATTAGTAATTAGTTATATACTTGAAGAAGAGAATAAAGGAGTTAAATGATGGAAAATTATGTAATAGATTTTGCAACTAAAATATTAAATATTGATAGTCCTACAGGTTATTGCAAAGAAGTTATTGAATTTGTTAAAAATGAAGTTGAACAATTAGGTTATCGTACAGGAATGAATAATAAAGGAAATCTTTATATTTATGTTGATGGCAAGAATGATAAAACAATTGGTTTATGTGCTCATGTGGATACTCTAGGCTTAACGGTTAGAAGTATTAGAGATAATGGAGAATTAGCTTTCACTAATGTTGGGGGTCCAATCGTCCCGACTCTAGATGGTGAATACTGTCGAGTAATTACACGTGAAAACAAAATTTATACAGGAACTATTTTAAGCAATTATCCTGCCGCTCATGTATATGAGGAATCAAAAATAGCTATTCGTAAATGTGAAAATATGCATATTCGATTAGACGAAGTTGTAAAAAATAAAGAAGATGTTACAGCTTTAGGGATTGATAATGGTGATTATATTGCTATTGATCCTAAAACAACATACACTAATAGTGGTTTTCTTAAATCAAGATTTCTTGATGATAAATTAAGCGTAGCTTGCCTAGTTACTGTTTTAAAAGAATTGAAAGAAAAGAATATTGTTCCTGCCAACAATGTTATTATGATCATTTCAACTTACGAAGAAGTAGGGCATGGCAGTGCTAGTATTCCCGAAAATATTAGTGAATTGATTGCAGTGGATATGGGATGTATTGGCGATGATTTAGCATGTAGTGAATATGATGTGAGTATATGTGCAAAGGACTCTAGTGGACCATATGATTATGGGATTACTTCAAAGTTTATTGAACTTGCTAAAGCTAAAGGACTTAACTATGCAGTAGATATTTATCCATTCTATGGTAGTGATGTTAGTGCGGCCTTACGAGGTGGTAATGATATTAAGGGTGGTTTGATTGGACCGGGAGTACATGCTTCTCATGGGATGGAACGCTCTCATCAACAGGCTATCAACAATACGATTGAATTGATTTTGGCTTATCTACAGGCGTAGTAATACGCCTTTTCTTGTGTCAATATTTGAAAATCAAGCAATCGAGATAGAAAAAAGTTGTACTAAAAATAATGGAGGGATGAAAATGAAAGCATTAGCAAGTGATTTTGATAGAACACTATTTTTTTACGATGAGAGTGGTTCATATTATCGGTTAGAGGATGTTCAAGCCATCAAACATTTTCAAAGTCTAGGTAATTTATTTGGAGTTTGTACTGGTCGTTCATATAAAGGAATTGAGGATTTTAATCCTCATCAGATAGATTACGATTTTTATATTCTATGTTCAGGAGCAAAAATATTAGATAAGGAAGGAAATTTAATTTATCAAAAATTTATAGATAAAAAAATTGCTCAAAGTATTTATGAACAATACGAGGCTGTCGATACTAGTATTGTTTACCAAGGAGATATGTATGTACTTAATCGTACTTTTGATTTATCTCCACGGGTTAAACTAATTACATCATTTAATCAAGTTGGGGAGCAGTTTGAAGCTTTTTCTTTACATTTTAAAAATAATGACGAAGCTGGTAAAGAATACACTAAAATGATTGATATGTTTGGTGATGTTATTGATGTTTATCAAAATGAGCGGCACCTTGATTTTGCTGCGAAAGGATGCTCTAAAGGGAAGGGGATTAAACGAATAATTGAGTTCTATGGCTTAGCTTATGAAGATATGGCAGCTATTGGAGATTCATGGAACGATATCCCGATGTTAAAGAGTGTTGAAAATTCTTTTACATTTAATCGTTCTCATCAAACAGTCAAGAATGTTGCCAAATATTTAGTTGACGGGATAGATGGATGTATTGAAGAATTAATTAAGTGTCACAAATAAATTTATTTGATATAATGTATCAGAGGTGGTTAAGGTGTTAAGTAAGTATCAAAGAATATCTCAGGATTTAATCGATAAAATAGATAAACAAGAAATCAAAGTACATTCATATTTGCCTAGTGAAAATGAGTTAATGAAGCTATATAATGCATCTCGTGATACCATCCGTAAGGCTTTGGATATTTTATTAAAAAATGGTTATATTCAAAAAAATAAAGGAAAAGGATCACTAGTTTTAGATGTTGATAAAGTCGCATTTCCAGTTTCTGGCGTAATGAGTTTTAAAGAACTAGCCAAGACTATTAATAGCGAGGTTGTTACTAAAGTTATTGAATTATCTTTAAACCCAGTTGATGTTCAAATGAAAAAAGAACTATATATGGATAGTGGTAATTATTATAAAATAAGACGAATTCGTTCATTTGATGGTGAGCGGGTAATATTGGATACCGATTATTTAAATGCTAATATTGTTCCTAATATAACAGAAACAATTGCTGCTGATTCACTATATAATTATATTGAAAATGAATTGGGTTTAAAAATCAGTTTTGCAAGAAAAGAGTTTACAGTTGTTAAGGCGACAGAAGAGGAAAAGAATTTATTAGATATGCATGAATATGATCTATTAGTATGTGTGAAATCTTATACATATTTAGAAGATGCTTCATTGTTTCAATATACGATTTCGAAACATCGTCCTGATAAGTTTAGATTTGTTGATTTTGCAAGAAGGACTCAACTTTAATGAGTTCTTTTTTAGGAGGGGCTATGACACAAAAAGATTATTTATTATTCCAAGACAATATTAGAAAAGAAAAAGCGAATTTAGATAGTAGATCATTAAAAATTTCAATTGCTCGTTTAATTATTGGATTATTGATTGTTGGATTTTTATTAGGAGGCAATTTTACTAATAATCAGTTATTAGTATATTCATCATTAATTTGGATTGCTATTTTTATTATTTTAATAGTTATTCATAGTAAAATAACGGAACGATTGAGTTATTTAAATGCTCAAGCAATTGTAATTCAACGTTATTTAGATCGCTATAATAATGATTGGAAAGCTTTTGATGAAACGGGACTAGACTATGTTGATAATGTTACTGGGGTGATGAAGGATTTAGATTTAGTGGGAAAGAATTCATTGTTCCAATATTTTAATGTTGCAAGTACGATTCGTGGTAAGAAATGTTTGCTTGATAAATTAACGCGTACAAGTTTTAATGAAAAAGGTATTATTGAAGAGCAAAAAGCTGTTTTAGAATTATCGAATAATAATAATTTTGTTTTATCATTGGAAACCTATGGCAGAATGCTTGAAAAACCTAAAGTTAATGAACGAATTATTGAGGATTTTGTTAATAATTTAGGAAAAAATAAAGTTAAACGGAGCTGGGGGTTTGCTAAATATTTAATTCCGATACTTACGATTATTACCATTGTCATGTTTCTTTTCGAATTTTATTTCAAGTTATCAGTAATTTTAGTGCCAGTGCTAATTTTTGGACAACTGATTATTGCAATTATAAATCTAAACAGTCATGGAATAATTTTTGAGCAAGTTTCTAAATTATCACATTGCTTGAATAATTATCAAAATATTAGTCATCTGATTAAACAATCCACTTTTACATCACCTTTTTTGGTAGAGTTACAAGCAAGATTAGAGGCTTCAAGTATAGCTTTTGATGAACTAAAAAGTATTAGTAGTGCTGTTAAGCAACGGAATAATCTTTTGGCATTCATTTTATTAAATGGACTTTTGTTATGGGATATCAATTGTAAAGAACGATATGATCGTTGGGTTAAGCAATATGCTAGTTCAATTGAGCGGTGGTTAGATGCAATTGGCGAATTTGAAGCTTTAACGAGTTTACAAGTATTACTCCATACTAAAGATGTTACTTGTTTTGCGAATTTTCATGGTGATCAAACTACATATTTAGAATTTGGTGAAGCTTATCATCCATTGATGCCAAATGAACAAGCTGTTGCTAATAGTTTTATGATGAATCACCAAGTATGTGTAATTACAGGCTCAAATATGTCTGGAAAAACGACTTTTTTAAGGACGATTGGGATTAACCTTGTACTAGCGTATGCAGGCGGACCAGTTATGGCAAAATCATTTGATTGCTCATTGATGCAAATTTTTACTTCGATGAGAATAGAAGATGATCTTAATGGGATTTCATCATTTTATGCTGAATTATTAAGAATAAAACAAATCGTTGAAGCTAATCGTCAAGGTAATTTGATGATTGCGTTAATTGATGAAATTTTTAAAGGTACTAATTCAAAAGATCGAATCATTGGAGCACAAGAAACGGTCAAGCAATTGTCAACAAATAATATTTTCACATTTATTACAACTCATGATTTTGAATTATGTGAATTAGAAAATGAGATTTCATGCAGTAATTATCATTTTAATGAATATTATCAAGGAGATAAGATTAAATTCGATTATTTAATTAAATATGGTCGAAGTCAAACAACAAATGCACAATATTTATTGAAGATGGTTGGAATTACAAAGGAAGTTTAGCTTCCTTTTTTATTTTATTAAAAATGTATTGACTTACATGTACGTACAAGTTATTATATAATTACAAAAGATGTACGTACATGTAAAAAAGGAGAAAAAAGATGGGAAAATTCAGTAGTGATGCAAGTAAACTTTTAGAATTTGTTGGCGGTAGAGAAAATATTAGAGCAGTTAGTCATTGTGTTACTAGAATGCGTTTTGTTTTAGGGGATGAGAGTAAAGCTGATGTAGACAAGATTGAAACCTTGGGGAGTGCTAAAGGTACATTTACACAAGGCGGTCAATTTCAAGTGATTATTGGTAATGATGTTCAAGAATTTTATAATGAGTTTATTAAGATTGCTGGAATTGAAGGGGTTAGTAAAGAGCAAGTAAAAAGTGATGCTAAATCAAATCAAACCTGGCTTCAAAGATTAATGGGAAATTTAGGGGAAATCTTTGCTCCATTAATTCCTGCATTGATCTGTGGAGGGTTGATTCTAGGATTTAGAAATGTGATTGATTCAATTGCAATGTTTGAAAATGGAACAAAAACATTAGTTCAAATTTCACAATTTTGGAGTGGTGTAGACTCATTTTTATGGTTAATTGGTGAAGCAGTATTCCATTTTTTACCTGTTGGTATTTGCTGGTCAATAACTAAAAAGATGGGAACTAGTCAAATTCTAGGTATTATTTTAGGAATTACATTAGTTTCTCCACAATTATTAAATGCTTATTCAGTAGCTTCAACAGCAGCTAAGGATATACCAGTCTGGGATTTTGGATTCGCCCAAGTACAGATGATTGGGTATCAAGCACAAGTTATTCCTGCAATGATGGCGGGATTTACTCTAGTTTATTTGGAGAAGTTCTTTAGAAAAGTTTCGCCTGAAGCAATTAGTATGATTATTGTACCATTCTTTTCGTTAGTGCCTGCGGTAATAGTTGCGCATACTGTAGTGGGACCAATTGGATGGGTAATCGGTAACTTTATTTCTGATGTGGTTTATGGTGGTCTTACATCTAACTTTGGCTGGTTATTTGCAACATTATTTGGTTTTGTATATGCACCATTGGTAATTACTGGATTGCATCATATGACTAATGCGATTGATATGCAACTAGTAAGTATGTTTAAAGGAACGATCTTATGGCCAATGATTGCATTATCTAATATTGCTCAAGGATCATCTGTTTTAGCGATGATAGTTTTGCAAAAGAAAAATGAAAAAGCTCAACAAGTTAGTATCCCGGCATGTATTTCTTGTTATTTAGGGGTTACTGAGCCTGCCTTGTTTGGAGTCAATTTAAAATATATGTTTCCTTTTGTGTGTGGGATGATTGGTTCTGCAATTGCCGCAACGTTTTCGGTAGCAACAGGGACAATGGCAACTTCAGTTGGAGTTGGTGGAATTCCTGGAATCTTATCAATTATTCCAAAATATATGGGAAACTTTGCTATTGCGATGATTATTGCAATTGTGATTCCATTTGTTTTAACATATATTGTTGGTAAAAAGAAATTAACAGATAAAGACTTAGGAATTGAAACAGATATAATTGATAATGAGAAATTTGTATCACCAATGACTGGAAAACTAATTAAGATTGAGGATGTAGAAGATCAAGTTTTTGCAACCAAAGCAATGGGTGATGGATTTGCAATTGAATTAACAGATAGTGATGTTCTAGCTCCAGTTAGCGGAGAAATCGTAATGACATTTCCTACTAAACATGCCTATGGCCTAAGAGGTAATAATGGTGTAGAAATCTTGATTCATCTTGGAATGGATACAGTACAGTTAGAAGGTAAAGGATTTGAATCATTTGTTAAAGTTGGTGAATATATAAAACAAGGAGATAAATTAGCTAAAGTCGATATTGCTTATATTAAAGAACATGGGAAGTCAATAGTCTCACCGGTTATTTTTACAAGTGGAGAAAAGATTAGTATATTAAAAGAAAATTGTAACATCAAAAAATTAGAAACAGAAATTATTAAAATTGATTAAAGGAACGAGGAAAAATATGTATTACGAAGATAAAGTCATCTATCAAATTTATCCAAAATCATTTAAAGATACTAATGGTGATGGAATCGGAGATATTAAGGGAATTACTGAAAAATTAGATTACCTGCAAAAACTTGGAATTGATTTGGATGTGTCCGATTTTTGCTTCACCACAACGGGATAGTGGTTATGACATCAAAGATTATTATAGTATTGATCCAATTTTTGGAACCATGGAAGATCTTGAATTATTAATTGCAGAAGCTAAAAAAAGAAATATTTATTTAATGTTTGATATGGTATTTAACCACACTTCAACAGAACATATTTGGTTTCAAGAAGCTTTAAAAGGAAACTCGAAATATAAAAACTATTATTTTTTTAAAAATGGGAATTTGCCTACTAACTGGGATTCTAAATTTGGTGGAAAAGCCTGGAAATATGTTCCTGAATTTGATGAATATTATTTACATCTTTATGATGAAAAACAAGCTGATTTAAATTGGGAGAATGAAGAAGTTAGAAATGAATTGATTAAAATTGTGAACTTTTGGTTAAAAAAGGGAATTCGGGGATTCCGTTTCGATGTCATAAATAATATTGATAAACGAGTTTTTGCAGATAGTCCTGATGGATTGGGAAAACAATTTTATTGCGATCAGCCTAAAGTTCATAAATATCTTCATGAAGTCAACACCCGTTCATTTGGTCGAGTAGCTGGTTGTATTACGGTTGGAGAAATGTCAGCCACTAGTGTTGAAAATTGTATTGGTTATACTAACCCCCAAAATAAAGAATTAGATATGGTTTTTAGTTTTCACCATTTAAAAGTTGATTATGTTAATAAAGAAAAATGGACATCAATGCCATTTGATTTTCAAGAATTGAAAGAACTTTTGAATACGTGGCAAGTAAGAATGCAAGAAGGACAAGGCTGGAATGCCTTATTTTGGAATTGTCACGATCAGCCACGAAGTGTTTCTAGATTTGGAGATGATAAAAAATTTCGAGTTCATTCTGCAAAGATGTTGGCAACGGCAATTCATTTAATGCGTGGTACACCGTATATTTATCAAGGCGAAGAAATTGGAATGACTAATCATTACTTTACAAATATTAATCAATATCGGGATGTTGAAAGCATTAATGCTTACCACATTTTAAAAAATCAAGGTCTTGAAGAAAAAGAGATTCATCAAATTTTACAAGATAAATCACGGGATAATGCACGTACTCCAATGCAATGGGATGAAAATGTAAATGGTGGTTTTTCTGATGGCACACCATGGCTTCAAGTCAATACTAATTATCAAACAATAAATGTGAATGCGGCACTTAAAGATACTGATTCGATTTTTTATCACTACCAAAAGCTAATTAAATTGAGAAAGGAATATAAAATAATCAGTACTGGTGAATATATTCCTATTCTTGAAAATCATCCACAAGTATTTGGTTATAAACGTAGTTTAAATAATCAAGAATTAATTGTTTTAAATAATTTTTATGGTCAAGATGTTCTCCTAAATCTTGATGTAATCAATTATCAAGTTTTAATTAATAATTATAATGAAATTGATTTAACAAACCTTTGTTTAAAACCTTATCAAAGTGTTGCTTTGTATAAAAAAGAAGTTTAGTTTCTTAGTGAAATTAAACTTCTTTTTGTAACTGCTGAAATTGATATTGGTAATGTTTGTCTTAGGGTAAATCTTTTTATGCGTGATAATTTTTTATCTTTAAGAAGGATTTAATGCAAAGTCGTGCAATCATTTGTTAAATAAAGTAGAATATTTTAGATAAAATATATTTGGAGGATAGTATGAAGATAGGATTTGATAATAATAAATATTTAACGATGCAATCATCGCATATTAAAGAAAGAATTAATCAATTTGGTGATAAATTGTATCTTGAATTTGGTGGTAAATTGTTTGACGACTATCATGCTTCAAGAGTTTTACCAGGGTTTGCCCCAGATAGTAAGTTGCAGATGTTATTACAATTAAAAGATCAAGCAGAAGTAGTTATTGCAATTTCTGCCAGTGATATTGAACGTAATAAGGTTCGGGGCGATTTAGGTATTACTTATGATAATGATGTTTTACGTCTAATTGAAATATATCGAGCAAAGGGACTATATGTGGGAAGTGTAGTAATCACTCAGTATGATGGTCAAAAAGCAGCGGATATTTTTAAAAGCCGATTGGAAAAAAGAAATATTGCCGTGTACTTACATTATTTGATTGATGGTTATCCAACTAATACTAAAAGAATCATTAGCGAGGAAGGGTTTGGAAAAAATGATTATATTGAAACTACTAAGCCGCTGGTAGTTGTAACAGCTCCGGGCCCAGGAAGTGGTAAAATGGCAACATGTTTATCACAACTATACCATGAACATATTCGCGGTATTAAAGCTGGGTATGCAAAATTTGAAACATTCCCAATTTGGAATTTAGCATTAAATCATCCAGTTAACTTAGCCTATGAAGCTGCTACTGCTGATTTAAATGATGTAAATATGATCGATCCTTTTCATCTTGAAGCATACAATAAAGTAACTGTTAATTATAATCGTGATATTGAAATCTTCCCAGTATTAAAGAATATGTTTGAAGAAATATATGGAACTAGTCCATATAACTCACCAACTGACATGGGTGTTAATATGGTAGGTTTTTGTATGAGTGATGACGAAGCTTGTAAGGAAGCTAGTCGCCAAGAAATAATTCGTCGTTACTATAATACAATGAATCGCTATGTTCGTGAAGAGTGTTCATTAGACGAAGTTAATAAGCAAGAACTTGTTATGAATCAGGCAAAGGTTGTAGTTGAAGATCGTAAGTGTGTTGCGGCTGCAAACCAAAAGTCGAAAGAAGCTAATTGTTATGCAGGAGCAATCGAATTAGATGATGGAACAATCATTACAGGTCGTACATCTGATTTCATGGGATCATGTTCTGCAATTTTAATCAATGCTATTAAATATTTAGCTAATATCAGTGATGATGAACATTTAATTTCACCAACAGCCTTTGGTCCAATTCAAAATTTAAAGACTGAATATTTAGGAAGTGTTAATCCACGTTTACACAGTGATGAAATATTGATTGCATTATCATTAAGTGCTGTTAATAATGACAAAGCTAAGTTAGCGCTACAACAATTACCTAAACTACAGGGGACCCAAGCGCACATTACTTCTTCTATCGGACCAATGGATGCTAAAGTTTTTAGTAACCTTGGAATTCAAGTAACGTATGATGCTAAAAAATTGTAATGTAAAAATATCAAAAATGATATGATGACCTCCTAATAGACAGTGTAAATAATTAAACACTGACTAGGAGGTTTTTATATTTTGATAAGACAAAAGGATTTTTAGAAATCATACTATTAATAATACTTGTATAGTTTAAAAAATGGTTTTTTTAGTAAAAGAAAATGGACTGCGCAAGCACGGAACAGTCCATTAACCAGAAAGGAGGTGTTTTACACCATACAAATGTATCACCTAACTTTATGATAATCATTATTTGAAAATATTTCAACAAATATTATAATTTATGTGTATTCATCGAACAAATTATAATATAATGTTCATATTGCAACCACTGGTTGCGAAATTGAAAACTAGAATATCTAGAGCAACCAAGCATTATTTTGCATAATGTAGGTGATTTAGGGAGGAATAAATTTATGAATATAGAAATTGCAAATCGATTAGTAAGATTGCGAAAGGAAAAAAATCTTTCACAAGAGGCTTTAGCAAATGAATTAGGAATCAGTCGCCAAGCAGTTAGTAAGTGGGAAAGAGCAGAAGCATCTCCAGATACAGATAATTTAATCTTACTTGCCAAGTTATATGGAATGTCATTGGATGATTTACTAAAAACAGATCAAAAAGAATTTGAAAGTGGTAATAATCAACAAGCATCAAAAGAAAAAACAGAAGAAGATAAGAAACAAAAGAAAAAAGAAAGTGTTCATATTAGTTTAAAACATGGGATTCATGTGACTGGTGAAGATGGTGAAGAGGTTCATGTTGGCTGGAATGGAATTCATGTTGAGGATCCAAAAGAAGATTCAAGAATTCATATCGATGGTTCTGGTGTGTTTGTGGATGATAAAAAATATGATCAAGAAGAATGGCGTAAAATTCGTAAAGAAAAAGGCTGGGATTACTACTATGAAGATTATACAAAGTTTCCTTTTGCATTACTTGCAATTATTGCTTATATCGGGATAGCCTTATACACGGAGTTATGGCATCCATTATGGATATTTTTATTAATTGTTCCAATTATTGAAGGGGCAATTTCTGCAGTTAAACACCGCAACCTTAACAGATTCCCGTATCCTGTATTAGTAATTTTATATTTTTTGTATGAGGGATTCTATGAAAATATTTGGTCACCAACCTGGTTAATTTTTTTAACGATACCTGTTTATTATTCACTTGTTAATTATTTTAGACAACGAAAACAACATAAAAATAATAATTGTACAGACAATCAAGAAGATTAATAATGATATTTATCACGGGTTCATCACAAATTATCGAAAAACATTAAAATAGTTGAATTATGTGTGATTAGTCTAAGATATTAATTGTTATTTTTTACCTTCGGGTATATAATGAAACTGTAGTAAAAAGTTATGTTAAGAAAGAAAAGAATCGGTATTGCATGGGACCAGGAGGTAATACCGGTTTTACTTTGTTAAGAACTTTTTAGACATTCATTGATGATAAACGGAGGAGAAAAAATGAAAGAATTATTATTAAAAAGATTGAAAAAAGCTAAAAATAAGAAAGGTTTTACGCTTATTGAAATTATCGTAGTATTAGTAATTT
>ENA-ORVB01001274-ORVB01001274.1-human-gut-metagenome-genome-assembly--contig:-NODE-1274-length-17470-cov-3.22504_pt1 | contig 17470 bp, 12 predicted proteins | sample MGYA00242090_ERZ509231 | MGnify/ENA primary metagenome ERZ509231 (study PRJEB26280, sample SAMEA2338798) | human gut metagenome | biome: human gut; feature: human-associated habitat; material: faeces...
TTTTTTACGTTAGGTTTTTAAAGAAAAAGGAGCGAAGCCGGACAAGCTGGCATTCGGATCAAAAAGGCCCCGCAACATTTCTGCTGCGAGGCCTGCGACAAAAAGAAAAATTAAGCCTTCAGATAAGCGCTTACATTCTTTTCAATGCGATCTTGAATATTCTCGCTTTGAGTCTTAACGAACTTCTCTCCGGTGATGTGCTCGTAAAGCTCGATATAGCGATCGGAAATGGATTGTACGATCTCATCGGTCATCTCGGGAACGCTCTGTCCCTCCTGCCCCTGGAAGCCGTTATCCATCAGCCATTCACGTACGAATTCCTTGGACAATTGCTTTTGAGGCTCACCCTTTGCAAAGCGCTCCTCATAGCCGTCCTTATAGAAATAGCGGCTCGAATCGGGGGTGTGGATCTCGTCCATAAGATAGATCTTACCGTCGTGAGTACCGAACTCATATTTGGTATCCACGAGGATAAGCCCGCGTTTTGCGGCGATCTCGGTTCCGCGCTTGAATAAGGCCAAGGTATATTTTTCAAGGAGAGCATATTCCTCGGGAGTGGCCAGACCGCGCTTTAGGATCTCTTCCTTGGAAATGTCGGCATCATGCTCGCCGATCTCAGCCTTGGTGGTGGGAGTGATAATAGGCTCGGGGAATCTCTCATTTTCCTTCATCCCCTCGGGAAGCTTAACACCGCAGATCTCGCGTACCCCGCTCTTATAGGCGCGCCATGAGCTGCCGCAAAGATAGCCGCGAACGATCATTTCAACGGGAAATCCCTTGCACATTACGCCGACGGTGACGTTGGCATCAGGGGTGGCGAGCTTCCAATTGGGGCAAATATCAGAAGTGGCGTCCAGGAAATTGGCAGCGATTTGATTTAAAACCTGTCCCTTAAATGGAATTCCTCTGGGAAGAATGACATCGAAGGCGCTGATACGATCCGTAGCCACCATCACCAACTTTTCATCGTTGATATTGTAGACGTCGCGGACTTTTCCGTGGTAAACACTCTTTTGGCCCTGAAAATGAAATTCGGTATTAGTTAAAGCGTTGTTCATCTGACTTCTTCCCTTGAAATAAGGTATCTCCGGTGTCAAAAATTAAGTATTGCCCCCAAAAGGCGGCATATGCATCAAAAAGCCGTTGATAACCATGCTTAGGATGCGGTCTAATATTATAGCATTTACGCCACAATGCGGAATTTTCTGCACTGTATATGTTCGGCTAAATTTCCGCTGTGAAGGCAATTCTTCATGACCGCCTTTTGCTTTTATAAATTTTTTACCCCTCTTTAGGATACGAAAAAACAACGGTTCGGAGTAAAATACTGAGGTTTCATCACCTCAATCAACGACCGAAAATGCACGATCAAAATCATAAAACCACAAGTCTTCAACGTCATCTCAGCTTTTCCCTAAGCGGGATCCTCATCGGTATGCTCTGTTCTTTTTTGATCATGAGCATCGGGCGATTATGCTTTATTCATAGCTTCACCTATGAAGCCGTTGCCAAAACCCTGCATACCGAGGTCTTTTTAAATTTCGTTGAAAAATGCGTGCTTTTTGACGTGAAATACGCTGCGCAGGCCTTTCTGCCCGCCCTGGTAGGCGCCTTCTTTTTAAGCTTCAGACCGTATCTGCGCAGGCTCTATGCCAAAATCTTTTGGCTTTTAAATCTTACGGGCTTTCTCTACGTACTGCTCTTTACCGTCATCAATTACTACTACTACCTGACCTACAGCCGTATCATCGATGTCTTCTTCTTTTCGTTCCTAAAAGAGGATCCCATCGCCACCCTTAAAACGCTGTATCAGGACTACCCGCTGTTGCAGGGATCGATAGCATTGGTCCTCGCAACCATAGCTTATATGTGGATCTTTCCAAGGTTGCAGACAAAACTTGCAGACAGGCTTTATATTCCTAAATCAGGCTTCAAAAAAATATGCTTCGTATTTTGTCTGACCGCCCTCTATGTCCTGGCCATACGCGGATCCTTAGGAACCTTTCCCCTGCGTCAAAACAGCTCGCAGGTATCCTCCGATCCATTGGTAAATCTGTCGGTTCCAAACGGTCCTGCCGCCTTTCATTGGGCTCGCGGCTGGGCAAAGCAACAGGCCATCATACCCGAGATCTACCTTGCCAAGCTACAAGACGACTATGCCTTTTTAAACGTCAAGATTGATGAAAACTCCCTTTATGATCCTCTGCTCTTTACCACCGCTAAAAATGAATTTTTAGAAAGCAATCCGCCTGATATCGTGATCTCGGTACAGGAGAGTATGAGTACCCATATGTCACTTTATGATGACGAGCAAAAACGCGATCTTTTAGGCAGACTGCGCCCGCATATCAAAGAGGACATCTTTTTCAATAATTTCCTCTCCGAGGGTAACGGCACCATGGATTCGCTTATACGCATGCTGCTCTCAACCCCCGATCTCAATTTATCCACCTCTACTCAGGGAGGACGCGATTACGTCACCAACGCCCTAAGACCCTTTAAGGAAAAGGGCTATAAAATAGTATTCGTAACCGGATGTCAGGGCTCATGGCGCGATATGAGCAATTATTTTTTGCGCATAGGCGTAGATGAGATCTATGAGGAGAACACCCTGAAGCGGTGGTATCCGGATGCCACGAGCTTTGCCTGGGGAGTTGACGACGAGTATATGTGGCGCGGGGTGCTGAAGGTTTTACGTGAAAAGCATCAAAGTCCCCTTTTGATCCTCACGCTTTCGATCTCCAATCATCCGCCCTTTCGCGTAGCCGCAAATGTGGAGCCTAAAACCATTGCCTTAACCGAGGAGGAGCTAAAACGCTTCCCCTACCCGAACACCGCCACCTTATTTGCAACCTTCCGTTACGCCAACGATCAGCTGGGGGCCTTCATTTCCGAAATAAAAAAGGACGAAACGCTCTCAAAACGCACCTTCCTGGCTGTCACGGGTGATCACAATATGCGCGGCATAGGCTATGACGCACATCCTGACGAAATGGCGCTGGGACACGCCGTCCCCTTTTATATGTATATTCCGAATGCATACCGTGATCACGACAGCATAAACTACGATCCTAAGCATTGGGGATCACAAAAGGACATTTTTGCGACGGTTGCCGCTCACACCTTAAGTGAGGGACGTATGTATACCTTCGGCTGCGATCTGCTCGGAAATGACAAGGACTGCAAATTCCCCTATGCCTACAACAACAATGCGGCCGTACCCTGGGATGGAAATTATGTGTGCAATATTGCCGAGGGATTTGATTTCAAGGCGTTGAAATTAACCGGCAAGAACGATCTGCGCGCCTATACCGATCCCAAGCTTGATGCCGCGCAGGCCCCCCTTTGTCAAAAAGCCGAGGCCATGTCCGTATTGCAACGCGATCTATATTTTTATCAGGCCAAAAAAGGACCGATGCTGAAAAAATAAGCTTTCGATTTACAGAATAAGCGGCAAATTGTATACTTTTTAGAGCTTAGATTTAAAAATAATACGGCGTTTGCAGCGATATGAGGCTAACGCCGCATTTTTTTGGGCTTAACAGTGTAAAATTATCATTTGTCGATGACTGCAAAAGCCTTATTTAAGCGCAATTCCTTTGTTAAAAGCATAAAGGCTTTGTTAATAAAATCAGGCGGCAGTGTTCCGTTGCCTCCCGTATAAGCTGTACGGCAAACAAAGGGAGCAAGCTTGGGATCTTTTTAGGATCGCTCTGACTCGCTTGCACCGTTGCAAAGCGTATGTCAATTTCGACTATAGCCATAACAAAAATAATTATGTCAGCTCAGGAACAAAAGTACCGTACCTTCGGCAACGGTACGGTCAATTTTGATAACTACAATCGCTGGAATCTCTTAAGACAATCGGCGCAGACGGCCGAGTTGCAACAGGCTGTCCATAAAGGCGCAGATCCGCTTGCCGATTTAAAAAATAATACTCAAGACGAAGATGCCGCCAAAGCAACACCGACTGCAGGTCAATCTGCAAGATCGGCTTTATTGTCGTTGCACTCATCTGCCCTCTTAGGGCAAAGTGATACTCAAGGTTCATCGCCAACGTCATCAGGATCGGTTGCAGGGGCATCCATTATGAGCGCCCTGAAGCAAAGAGCTCCCCAAAAAGAAAACGCCAAAAAAAGCACTGCGGCTAAATCCGGAGAACTAAAAGAAATATCGCCACGCGCTCAAAATAATTCCACACTGCTTGATGCCTTACACGCAGATAATAAGGTTGCCCCCGTAGCTTCATCAAAGCGAGCGTACGCTTCAAAGGCACAGATTTTTTCGGATAATATCGCTAAAAAAACGCAACATGATGGCTCACCAAGCCTGCGGGAAATACTGGAGAACCGCGGCGGAGATAAGCAGGAGAGCTTGCACTATACGAACGAGCGACAGAATGCCGAGGCTTTTCCTTATGCTCCTTATGCAAGCGATAAAGTCGCTCCTACTGCCTATGATACGTATGAGACGCCGTCTCATGCTGAAAAAAACATTGAAAAAAGATCCTCGTTTACCGCTGCAAATAAGCAAGCAAACCCATCACGCCGCTTCGGATCTATATTTTCTTCCTACAGCGGACGTTCTGCCTCACAGCAAGGCGACGAGGATCTCAATACCATTTTCCGGAGGCTAGAATCATGCCGGTAATTTCCGTATGCTCACCCAAAGGCGGTGTTGGCAAAACTACCTTAGCTGCCAATTTGGCTTATGTGTTTTCTCAGGCCGGAACCCGCGTGATCGCCGTGGATTTCGATCCGCAAAATTCGTTGCGCTTGTATTTTGGGCTCCCCTTAACCGAGGAAAGAGGACTTATCTCCCTCTATGATCAAGATCCTAAGGCCTCTTGGGTGGACGGCGTCATAAACGTCGGCAAAAATCTCTTCGTACTGCCCTACGGCCGCTCCAACGAGCAGCTGCGTCGTAAGCTCAATGCCGATCTTATGGCAAATGACTATTTTGCAAGCATACAGCAAAGCCTTTTTTTAAATCCGAATTTGCTCGTGATCGCCGATTTTCCCCCCGGATACTCCGATGCACTAAAAGCCGCAGCCACCGTAGGTGATATAAATATCGTTCCGCTTGCCGCCGATGCCTCCTCCGTATCACTGCTGCAGACTCTTGAAAATGACGAGCTCATCGATTCCCCCTTAAATGACAAGCTCGGATATCGTGTCGTGCTCAACTGCGTTGACAACCGCATTAGATTGAACCGCGAGGTTCAGGATTTTGCGCGCTCTAATTTCGGCGACAAATTGCTCGGTATGATCCATGAGGACACCTCCGTCACCGAAGCGGCCGCCATGCAAAAATCCATCGCCTCCTTCAATTCAAGCTCCTCCGCCGCCTTTGACATCGAGATCATTGCACACAAGCTGGCCTCCTTAATGGGCTTTGACGTAAAGCAGGAAACCATTTTGCTAAATCCGCTCAAGCAAGGACACGGTGAATAAGATGGCGCATACGTTGAAAGCCTTGTTGGCACTTATTATTGTGCTGCCGATTTTATACTTTACCGTGGTGACCCCGATGGGGGCATATGCACAGCTCGTTTTTTCCTGTTGCATGATGGGCGGTTGCTACGTCATTTCGTCACTAAGCCGCAAACACAGCGTTTCGGCCATTTTAATTCTCGTATCGGTGCTTCTGTCCACCAGATATATGTATTTTCGTGCGACCCAGACCTTGGAATTCGACTCACTGCTTGAAGCCGTATGCGGCTACGTGCTCTTTTTTGCCGAATGCTATATATACGTGATCCTGCTCCTAAGCTCCTTTCAAAATATTTGGTCCCTAAAGCGCCGTGTGGTCCCCATGCCTGACGATACGGATGAATGGCCCACGGTCGACGTATATATTCCTACCTACAACGAGCCCTTGGAGATCGTTCGCAATACCGTTCTTGCCGCCCAATGCCTCGAATATCCCCGCGATAAAATCGCCGTTTATATTTTGGACGACGGTCGCCGCAAGGAGCTTGCTCAATTTGCCACTGAAGCCGGCGTAGGCTATATCACGCGTAACGATAATGCCCATGCCAAAGCTGGCAACCTCAACCACGCCATGAAACTCACCAAGGGTGAGCTTATTGCCATTTTCGACTGCGATCACATTGCCACCCGCATGTTTTTACAGGATACCGTCGGCGCCTTTTTAAAAGATAAAAAGCTGGCCTTACTCCAAACCCCGCACCATTTCTATTCCCCTGATCCCATTCAGCGCAATCTTTATTTAGGGCGTGATATCCCTGCGGAGAATGAGCTCTTTTATGGCAACGTACAACGCGGCAACGACAATTGGAACGCCTGCTTCTTCTGCGGCTCCTGCGCCGTGATCAGAAGACGCGCCTTAGACGAGATCGGCGGCTTTGCCGTGGAAACCGTTACCGAGGACGCTCATACGGCCTTGAAGCTGCAGCGTCGCGGCTGGAAAACGGCCTATCTGGATAAGATTTTGGCGGCCGGACTTGCCACCGAGCGCACAATCCTGCACATCATTCAGCGTAACCGCTGGGCTCGTGGTATGATCCAAATCTTCCGTATGGACAATCCGCTTCTAGGCCGCGGACTCACCCTCGCCCAGAGACTTTGTTATCTGAGCGCCATGATGTACTTTTTCTTTGCCATTCCGCGGGCCATTTTTCTGTTGGTACCCACGCTGTATCTGACCTTCGGCATTTCCGTGCTCCACGGCTCGGCTTCGCTCCTGCTTGCCTACGTGTTGCCGCATCTTGTCATGTCCTATTACACGCAGTCGCGCATCAACGGTACCACCCGCTACAGCTTCTTTGGCGAAATATACGATATTCTTTTATCCTTCCCGCTCATCATCCCTTCCTTGGCCGTAATGATTTCACCGCATCACGGCAAATTTAACGTAACCGATAAGGGCGGAACCGTAGATAAGGCCTACTTTGATTTCCATGCCGTGCGCTCGCATATATTGGCCGCACTCTTCATAGCCTTTTCCATAGCCTTCGGCATCACCAAATATTTCATGCCTGAGTATTTCTCCGTGCAACTTAGCGCCGTACTTATGAATGTAGGCTGGTGCAGCTTCAATCTTATTTTACTTGTAGCCGCCATCTGCGTCGCCCGCGAAACTCCCAACAAACGCAGAACACAACGCCTGTATATGGCATTGCCGGTACTCATATACCAGCAGTCCGGCATTTGCTCCCGCTCAACATTGCGCGACATTTCCATGACCGGTTGCCGCTTAGACAACATCATAGGCGGTCGTCCCCTGCAGGAGGATCCCGTAACCGACATCGAGCTTGCAACCGATCACGGTCCCGTGATCATCAAGGTTAATATGCTTGAAAACTCAGCCTACACCGATCATCTGCGCTTTAATTTCGGAGAGCTCGACATCAATACCCGTCGCGAGCTGGTAAGGCTGTTGTTCACACGCCCAGATACTTGGACTCGTGAGCCGCACAAGCCTGATCACATCATAAAATCGTTCTTTACGGTGCTTATGTGCATCTACGATTCACTGACCTCAAACTCGCGATCAAGCAAGGCCAAATCCGAGGCTGCGCCCTCGCAAACTGTAGAAGACGTTTTAAAAGAAGAGAGGGCCGCAGGCAGATCATGAACAAGCTATTCCTAAGGATCTTTGCTCTTACTCTTTTTATGATCATCTGCGTACAAGGCATGTGTGCAGATGATCCCGTGCTTAAAATGTTAAACGGCTCCGCGGCGGATTATGCCACCCAAAATACGATCGCTGCAGAGGGCGGTGCTACTGACTCCGAAGCCGATCCGTCCATGCCTAAGGCCCTACAAGAGCTTCTTAATCGTAAAAGCGCAGAGGATCCCGAGCCCGTACCCTTCGGCTCCCAAGCCTATGAACACAATCCCTTTGCCGTACCCTCTGCAGATGAGACTGCAGTCATGGACGGTAGCGATGCTCAAATGCCCGCCGCTGCAGCCGCCAACGATGAAACGGTTCCCTTTGCAAGCGATCTTACCTTTGCTCACCTAGGTGCCAAGGAAGGTGTTTCCCTGCGGGCAGGACAATATGAAACGGGACTTAACTTTAATTTACCGCTTGATAAGGTCATAACCTCAGCTCGCCTCAATTTGAGCATGGAGGTAACGCAGCAGATGGCTCGACGCGGATCGCACCTTGAGCTTACCTTAAACGGACAGCCCGTTGCGACCTTGCCGCTAAATCGCGCCGACGGTCCTGCCGAATACGAAATATCCTTGCCCTTTGAATATTTCGGCACCTCCAACACCTTTACCTTCCGCATTAAGGATGACGAGGAATTCAGCTGCATGGTGGACTACACCCGCCGCTACAGCGTATCCATGCTACCCACCTCGGTTTTACATCTTGAAGGACACCGTCTGCAGGTAGGAAGCGATCTCAGTATCTTCCCGTTGCCCTTTTTCGACGTCTATGACGTAAGTAAAAATGCCGTCAATATCGTACTGCCCAAAAATCCTCGCCGCGATGAAATAAACGGTGCCGCCGTTTTGGCCTCGTGGTTCGGCATGCGTTCTGATTACCGCGGGATAAAATTCAACGTACGCACGGGAGAGATCCCCGAGGACAACGCCATCATTTTTGCCCGCCCCAAGGAGCATGTAGGCTCCGTGGTTATGCCCGATCATGAAAGCATAAGCGTTGTCGATCATCCCCTGACCAAGGCCTACAAGCTCATTCTCATCGCCGCCGAGGAAAAGGGACGCTTCACGGATGCGGTTTTTGCCTTAACCTCAGGCAAGATCTCAAGCAATACCAAATCCATGACTTTTGAGGCCTCTAAGGTGGCAGGTCGTGTTCCCTATGATGCTCCCAAATGGATCCCCACCGATCGCAAGGTTTATTTAAGCGAGCTTCTAAGCCAGGATCAATCGCTGGTTTCCCCGGGAGTTTGGCATACGCCGCTTAACATTTCCTTCCGCGCCGCCCCCGATCTGTATCAGCTCTACGGCGAGCCCTCGGAGCTTTCATTGTCCTATAATTTCCCGCTTGAGCAATGGATAGATGAGGATCACTCCTGGCTCAACGTAGTACTTTCGGGTAACTTCTTAAGCGATCTGAGCGTCAATAAAAAGGGACTGGCCGAGCGGTTGTGGAGATATGCAGGCGGTGATGCCCGTCAGGAAAAAAGCTCCATTCCCGTGCAGCCCTACATGATCTACGGTGACAACAATCTGTCGCTGTACTTCGATATCAAGCTCAAGCCCGGCGCCCCCTGCTCGCTTTTACGAGACAACAACATCAAGAGTGCCGTACTTGACGATTCTTATATCGATCTGTCCAATACCTCACATTTTGCAAGAATGCCCAATCTGTCATTCTTTGTGGGTGCGGCCTACCCTTTTAGCAAATATGCCGACTTTTCCCATACGCTGCTGTTGCTTCCCAAAAATCCCAGCAGCGCTGAAATTCAAACCCTGCTCGACTTAAGCGCCCGATCGGGCAAGGCCACCGGCGTTCCCATTTGGTATGCCGATACCGTGCTCGGCATGGAGTCCTTAGGCAACAGGGGCGAAAATCCCGAGACCGAGATCCTGGCCGTCTCAACGCTTAAGCAAAGCGATTTTATGGAGAAAATGCTTGCCAAGTCCGCCTTTATTTACTCCACCTCGGGACATGATCTAAGCGTGCGTGAATACGGTCCCTTGAGTATGCAGGGCGGCGTTATAAAATCGCTTAGTCGCTTGCTTTCAGGGGATTTTCGTCCTGAAAACATCGAGGCTACACGTTATCTGCGCTCCAATATGTCCTGGCGCGGCTTCGTAAGCACTATCTCGCCTTGGAATCAAAAGGCGATCATGGTCGTGGCAACCGCCAGCGACGACGATCAGCTAAAACGTCTTACGGACGATCTTGACAACGATCTCATCAATCGTGAAATACGCGGCGATTTGGCGATCATATCAGGAGATGAGTCCGTGCGCTCCTTCCGCGTAGGCGACTTTATTTTCACCGGCGAGGTATCAAGCTATTTCGCCCTCCTGCATTTCTTAGGACAGCATGAGATTTGGTTGTCCGTAATTGTGTTTATCTTTATTTCACTCTTCGGCATCGTTCTGTCCTCATACCTCAAGCGCCGTGCCCGCAGACGTCTTGCGGCCTCGGGTGAGGAGAAATAATTATGAAAAAAAATAAATTGACCAAACGTAGCGCTATTTCATTGGCCGTATCTATGACTTTATGCGTGAGCGTCTATGCTTGGGCCGCAGCAGATCCCTCCGCCTATCAGCGCGATCGTCTGCTTATGAGCGCCCAGGGAGCTAAAAACACCTCCGAGACCGCCTCTGTAAGCTCTGAAAAGACACAAGATCCCGATGCGACAAAGTCTGCTGCACAAAGCACGTCAAATGCTAAGCTCTCGGCTCCGGGCAGCGAATTGAAGCAAAACGACAACGGTAATGCTCTCAAAGCTCCGGTCAATGCGGCACATAATTTCACTCCGGGGAACGGCTCTGCGACAACTGACGATCAAAATACCGTCAGCTCACTTTTAAAGCAGGCCCGCTTTTGGCACGACAAATATCAGCCATCCTTGGCAAGACAGAGTCTAAGCCGCGTGCTACTTTCCGATCCGAATAATGCCGAGGCCCTCTATCTCATGTCGCTGTGGTCATCCGAAACCGGCGATAACGAAAATGCCGAGCAATATAGACGTCGACTCGAGCTTGCCCACCCTAACGACACGCGTTTGCAAACTCTTAAAAACGAAAGAGATCTGGCTTCCTATTCCAAGGATCAGCTGCGCAAGGCCCGTGAGCTGGCCTCCTCCGGAAATATTCCCGCCGCTTTGGTCGCCTATCGTCAGATGTTTCCAAACGGTGCCGTGCCGCGCAGTCTGCTCAACGAATACTATCTCACCATGTCAGGAGATCCTCAGTATTTCAACGAGGCCTTGCAGGGTATTGGCAATTACATTCGTAAACATCCTCAGGACAACGATGCCAAAATCACATACGGTAAGCTTTTAAGCTATAACGAAAAGACCCGCCGTGACGGCATCGAGGTGCTTGACTATTACGCCAAGGACAATCAGGAAGCCGATCGCGCGTTGCGTCAGGCGCTGCTTTGGCTCATGCCCGACAATAACGACGAAAAATATTATCGCAGCTACCTCTCCCGTCATCCGCAGGACGGTGAGATCCGCAATCGTTTTGCCACCGCCATTACCGATACCCTAAATCAGGATGCCTACTCCTCCTTTAGAAAACAGAATACCGCCTTGGCCAAAAGCCAATTTGAAGATGTGCTAAAGCGCGATCCCAACAATGCGCAGGCCTTGGAGGGCTTGGGTTATCTGTATCAGGCCACGGGTGATTTCGGACAGGCGGCCTTAAATTTGGCCAAGGCCGCAAATACCACCTCAGATCCGTTCAAAAAAGCCAAGCTTGCATATGATGCCGAATATAATTCCGTACGCGCTATGGAAAAAGGAGGAGATCTGCGCGGAGCCGTCAAAAAACTAAATGATCTGCTCAAAAACGCAGGCCCCGATCATAACGGTATGCTCCTGTATCGTGCCTCCATGGAGCAGCGTTTGGGATTGCACAAGGAAGCCGAGGAGGATCTCAAAACGGTACTGGCGGACGATCCTGCCGATGTAAACGCCGGCGAAATGCTCTATTACACCTTAAAGAACCAAGGTAAGAGTGCCGAGGCTAAAAGCTTCCTTGACAGCCTGCCTTCGGATCTGCGCCGTACCATATTGGCACGAGAGACCGCCAAGGCCGATCCTACGGTCGCCCTAAGAGAAAAGGCCAAGGCTCAAATTGCCGCAGGCGATCTGAATGACGCCGTGCAAACCCTTACGCGCGCCCTCAAGGCCTCTCCTAAGGATCCGTGGCTAAATCATGATTTGGGTCTTGTAAAGCATCGTCTCGGAGATGATTATTCAGCCCGTGAGCAGGTACGTACCCTGCTTTCCTTGGGAACCTCCGCATCGCTTTTTGCGGCCGCCTCCCTACAAAATGCACTCGGCGATGATCAAAACGCTCTTGCGACTTTAAAGCGCTTACCGGCCTCATACAATGCCAAGGGCTTATCAGAGCTACGCAAAAGTCTCACCCTGCGTCAGGGCATGAGAGAGGCTGAGGAATACCTAAAAGCAGGTCGCAAGACCGCCGCCCTCAACACCCTTACCAATTTAGAGCAAAGTCAAGGCTCCGTAGGTACTGCCGATCTCGGACATATGTCCTACCTATATCTTCAGGCCGGCAATACGCAAAAGGCTCTGGAATTAAGCCGTCGCGTTTTGTCCTCCGACATTCCCGACGATGCCACCCTCGACGACTATGCCGACGTGATCACGGTGTTAAATTCCCTAAGACTTTACGACGATGCCCGCAGTCTTGCCTCCGATCCTCGTCTTCTGCGCAATTCGGATCGCTCAAGACTTGCATCCTTAAGCAATGCTCAAACCATACGCGAGGCCGATACCCTGCGCGAAAACGGACGCAGCGCCGATGCCTACGATCTTTTATATCAGGCCCTGCAAAGTACTCCGCATGATCCTGCCCTTATGAGTGCCATGGCTCGTATCTATCATGACAACGACCGCTTGGATGAGGCCGAGGCCATATACGACCGAGTATTGCAATATTCACCCGATGATGAAAACGCCTTGATCGGCGCCGTCAATACCGCACTTGCCAACGATCACGGTGAGAAGGCCTTAAATTTGGTTCAGCGTATTTCAAGAGAGGATCCCGATACCCTGTATCTTAAAGCCCGCGTGGCCGAGCAAACCCACCACTATCGCGAAGCCATCACCTATTTAAGACAAACAAAATCCATGCTCGAAGGCTCGCCTTATATAAGCGATCCTCTGGCCGTTCAAGGCGGCGCGGCGGTTAAGGCTCAGGCTTCGCGCAGCTACAACAACCCTTTCCGTAATACCAATGAGATCACCGCCCGCTCACAGTCCAACACTCCCAATATGCCCTGGGAGGTAAGCTCACAGACTGCCAAGGTTGATCCCGCCTCCTACTATATGTTTGACCACGATGAGATCGATCGTCGTCGTACCCTAGGTGAGGTCAACGACAAACTACGCTCTCTGTATGAGCTTACGTCCACATCGGTATCCTTTGATGCCGAGGGACGTCAAAAGGACGGCGAGGACGGATTGTCAAAGCTCAGCGATATACGCGGAAACATCAAGGTATCCACTCCCGTATTTGACGACAACCGCTTAACTGCCACCGTGACCGTGGGCTCGGCAAAATCAGGATCCCCTAACGCCGATTCCAATCGTAAATACGGCTCCAATGCCCTCATGATGGCCGCCCAATCGCTTGCCAACCGCTTAAATGCTTTAAGCAATGCCGCCAAAGCGGCGGTCAATACCGATAGGGCCAATAGTACGGGCGGTACCACGGTAACCGCCGCGGTCGATGCCTTGGCTTCCCAAATGCATGTATCCAGCAGCGTCATCAACGCCATTGCCAACCGCGGCTATGTAACCGGAGCGGAAATGGCCGCCATCAACATGACCTCCGATACCTGGATGACGGGGCTTACGCAGCTGATGTCAAACTTCGGGCTTGACGTCAATAATAATGATCAAATGACCGCACTTATGTATAACTACACGGACAGCTCCTACGGAATGACACCGGGCAGCAGCATAAGCGATCACGGAGCCTCCTTCAATTTGGCGTTGGAGGGCCCGCTTTATCGCGCCGATATAGGCTCCACCCCGATAGGAAAGGACGGCTCTACCTTTACGGGCGGTATTTACCTCCACCCGCGTCTTGATAAAAACACCGAGTTGCGTTTGAATCTGGAGCGCCGTGCCGTCGAAGACAGCATTCTTTCCTATTACGGAGTCAAGGATGAATACTCCGGCACCTATTACGGCGCCGTTACCAAAAACGGCGGCTCGGTGGGACTTGCCTGGGATAACGGCTCCTACGGCTCCTACGGTAACGTGAGCTACTACTATTACAAGGGAGAAAACGTACGCTCCAACAGTAGCTACGGGATCTCACTGGGGGCCTATGCACGCCCGATCCACAACAGCGTGCAGACCCTGCAGGCGGGCGTAAACTTTGACTACATGACCTTCAAGCACAATGAAAATCTGTTTACGGCAGGACACGGCGGCTACTTCTCACCCAAGGATTACTATGCCCTGTCCTTCCCCGTAGATCTGAAACGCAAATACAACGAAAATTTGGAGCTTACTCTGGGAGCCTCGATCGGCTATCAGTCCTATACCAACCAGGCCGAGGATTATTTCCCCACCAACTCCTCATGGCAGTCACTGCTAAATACCATGGTCGCAGGCGGACTGGCTCCAGCCTCGCGTTTTGCTCAGGAGGACAAGGACGGTATCAGCGGCTCGGTTAAATTCGGTCTTGATTATCGCTTTACCGATGCCTTCTCAGTTAATGCGCTCTTTAATTACTCCACCTTCGGTGACTATAAGGAAGCTAACGAGCTCCTGACCTTTAAGTATTTAACCGGCGTGGACGCTTTCTTCTAAAGGAACGATATGGAAACCGATCCCTATAAGAAATACCTCGATGATCTCCAGCGTAGCAGCGGCTGGAGTGATCTTGCGGAGATCATGATCGCAATGATCATGCAAAATGCAAATGAAGATGAGGCCTACGGTTTCTTAAATGAAGCCGGGATTCGCCTTGCTAAAACCAATCCGTTGCCTGAAACTAAGAAACTTGCGGATTTAATGCTCAACATGAATACCCGCTTGGATTCCTTCAAATGGGGACGCGTGCTCATAGAAGATAAGGGACAATGTCTTTTACTTAAGCACGATTTTCTGCCGCAGGCCAAAAATGCCGAAGAAAAAATTTGGGTGCAGGGCTTTGCCTGCCTCCTTTCCGGCCTTTACTCCCAGTGGCTAAGACAAAGCGGTGCTCCCGATACACTGACGCTTTCTCTTGATAAAATAGTCTCACCTTCAGCCCTTAATTTCGTCCTCAGGAGAGAACCTTGAAATTAAACAGAATACTTAAGCTTTTTGCATTTTTACCCATGCTTCTGAGCGCATTTTCCTGTAACGCCGGGGCTTGGGATCAATACAAATCTTTGTATTTACAGGACAACGGCGCCGTTACCGATACCTATAACAACAACATGACCCATTCCGAGGGGCAAAGCTACGGTCTGCTCTTTGCTCTTGCCTATAATGATAAAGAAGCCTTCGACAGAATTTTAAAATGGACTGAGGATAATCTTTACGATCCGGAAAGCGGTCTTCATTATTGGGCCTATAAACCCAACGAGGCCGATCCCACCGCCGATCACAATAATGCCAGCGACGGCGATCTGCTTATGGCCTGGGCTCTTTTAAAGGCAGGAAAAGCCTTTAACGATCCCGCTTATACCCGTAAGGCTGAAATGCTTGCCCAAGCGATTTCCGACAAATGTACGGTTTCATTCGGCGGCAGAACCCTCCTGCTCCCGGGAATTCAGAGCTTCTATTTAAATTCTGCAGTGATAGTTAATCCTTCTTATCTCATCCTGCCTGCACTGCGCGATCTGGCTGCACACACCCACCAAAAGATATTCGACAATCTTTATCAGGACGGCAAAAAACTTCTTAAGGATTTAATGGATATAAATCTTAAGGTTAGACTAACCCCCGATTGGGTCAACGTCGATGCTCAGGGAGCACTCTCCCCGGCAGCACAATGGCCAGCACGATCAAGCTACGACGCCATACGCGTACCCTTATACGTATACTGGGATGATCCATCATCGCCGTTGCTGGCACCTTGGAGGCAATGGTTCTCCTCCTTCCCAGCCTTTAAGACTCCGGCATGGGTCAACGTTACTACCGGAGAGACTGCAGACTATGCATTAACCCCAGGCCTTGCCTCCGTACGCGATCTCATCACCGGAATACCAGTTTCGGAGCCGGTATTCACTGATCAGGATGATTATTACAACGCATCCTTAAAACTTCTGTGTTTTTTGGCGGCTAATAAATTCTAAATAGCAAATTCCTACAAATGCTACAATCACGTCGAGTGCATTATCCATCAGGCTGGCTGTTGTAGCTTCCTTAAATTCCCTTACAATGCTACAATCAAGCTCGTTTAAGAAAACAGCGTAATCAAGGTTGTAGCTTCCTTAAATTCCCTTACAATGCTACAATCATCAGTAGAATGCTTGTGATCCATTTGCTTGTTGTAGCTTCCTTAAATTCCCTTACAATGCTACAATCAACCAAAGTAATCAGCAAGCGACTGCACAGCGTTGTAGCTTCCTTAAATTCCCTTACAATGCTACAATCAACGAAAATTATTTATTAACTTAAGACAGAGTTGTAGCTTCCTTAAATTCCCTTACAATGCTACAATCGCCCCCGGAACATGCAGCACCAACCCCTTAGTTGTAGCTTCCTTAAATTCCCTTACAATGCTACAATCTGGGTGATAGCTATTTTATTGTTATGCAAGGAGAAAATCATATTAAATATGTAAAATTTTTATAAAAATAACAATAAATTTTGTTGGGTATTTTGATAATTTTAAAAAAGCAAAAGTTGAGTATTACCGACTTTTTCTTCTTGTTTTGTTTTTTTACCCACTAAAAACAAAATATTGGAGTATTGTTTCTCCGTAACAGTGATGCAACGAACGGACCCTTCTGGAGGCAGATGGTTTTTAAGTCTGTCGTAGTGTTGTTGTTCACCGTATTTACCGACAATGATTCTGGTATATACTGAAAACTGCATCATATCAAAACCATCATTCAATAAAAAACGACGAAAACGTATATAGTCTTTTTTATTCTTTTTGGTCTTGGTTGGTAAATCAAAGAAAACTATCATTCTCATAAAATAAACGTATTTTTGCATCTAAGACATATTCTCTGTGTATTCATGTTTTATAAAATTTTCAATGTTTGGTAAAGACAACTTCTTTGTTTCATTCGAAAGAATTCGAACATAACTTTCTATAACATATTCAATCGCTAATGAAATTGCCATTTTCCCCTCCGGCATTGAAACCTCATAATTCAAAAGACTAACTAATGATGCTTTGGGAAGAATAAAATCCTGGTTATTACAGTTTTTAATAAACTTTTCTGTAAAAATATCTACAATTGGTCTAAAAGGTTCTATAAGATCATCTGCCAAATTAAAAGGATTTTTCTTATTACAATGAAAGATCCCTATGGGAGGAAACAATCCATGACCAACAAGACGTCTTGCAATTTCACCTCTTATGACAGCGTATCCGTAATTTAAACAGGAATTTATATTGGATAATTCATCATTTCTAGCAAATGATTTTCCAAAAAGAAACTTAAAATAACGCATTGCTGCTTTTGCTTCTATGTTATCAGGATCCCCTGATCGAACCTCTTTAGCCAAACAATCAAGACCATCTGCTCCTTCAAGTTTATTTATTCGTAAACACTGATGTCAGTGCTCACTTAAAATGACCGATTTTTGCTCTTCTGATTTGTCCTAAACCTTTAAAATTCTGCTCATCTAGTTTGT
>ENA-ORVB01001298-ORVB01001298.1-human-gut-metagenome-genome-assembly--contig:-NODE-1298-length-17186-cov-31.0605_pt1 | contig 17186 bp, 19 predicted proteins | sample MGYA00242090_ERZ509231 | MGnify/ENA primary metagenome ERZ509231 (study PRJEB26280, sample SAMEA2338798) | human gut metagenome | biome: human gut; feature: human-associated habitat; material: faeces...
ACTTTCGCAACGCATATCCAAACATTCTTGCAAGGATATGCCAAAAGCTTTATGCATTATGCTGGCATTCATTTATCATTGAGTTTGGTCACTACAAAGATAGATGATGCCAGCTTTATTTTTATCATAATATAAATTTTTTTTTCTATCTATGCATTTAACGGAAGAACCGTTTTTAAGTAGTTTGTTTTTGAAAATCGGATGTCGTGAGACACCCGATTTTTTCGTTTATACACGCACGTTGCAAACGTTTTCATACACACATTACATATATTAATAGGTATACACCCGCGTTATTATCCATAAGATTTTTAACTTTGCAACACATAAAAGCCTAAAGAATAACAATATAAACATCTTTGATATGAAAACGAAAGACATTTTGGCTGTGCTTGCTTTGGTGCCTGCCATGGCATCGGCACAGACCGTCGCTTCGCCCGACGGCAACGTGAGCCTGACCTTTTCGCTCACGGACAACGGACGTCCTACGTACGAAATGAGCTACAAGGGCAAGAAGGTGATTAACCCCTCGCACCTCGGACTGGAGCTTGCTCGCGACAAGCACGCGTCGAAGGGCATGGAGGAGACCGACCTGATGGACGGATTCAAGGAAACAGCATCGAAGACATCCTCGTTCGACGAGACATGGACACCGGTATGGGGCGAGACAAAGACAATTCGCAACAACTACAACGAGCTTGAGGTAAGCCTCAACCAGCCGTCGAGCAATCGTAACATCCGTCTGCGCTTCCGCGTCTACGACTACGGCATGGGCTTGCGTTACGAGTTCCCACAGCAGCAGGACCTCAACTACTTCGTGATAAAAGAGGAACACACGCAGTTTGCAATGACTGGCGACCACACCGCCTACTGGATTCCGGGCGACTACGACACGCAGGAGTACGAGTATCAGATTACACCGCTTACGGGCATACGCGAGGTGATCAGCAAGAACCGCGAGGCGTACAAGGCCAACTCGTCTACGACGGTGTTCTCCGACACGGGCGTGCAGACATCGCTGCAGCTGAAGACCAAAGACGGACTCTACATCAACATACACGAGGCGGCGTGTCTCGACTACCCTACGATGCACCTCAACCTCGACGAGAAGACGCTCACGTTCGAGTCGTGGCTCACGCCCGACGCCGTAGGACGCAAGGGCTTCATACAGACTCCGTTCAACACGCCGTGGCGCACGGTGCTGGTGAGCGACGACGCACGCGACATGCTCTCGAAGAAGCTCACGCTCAACCTCAACGAGCCGTGCAAGATTGAGGACACATCGTGGATTCACCCGACGAAATACTGCGGCGTGTGGTGGAACATGATCGTTGGCACAAAGACATGGGCGTACACCGACGACCTGCCTTCGGTGCGTCTCGGCGAGACCGACTACTCGAAGTGCCGACCCAACGGCAAGCACGGTGCCACCACAGCCGAGGTGAAGCGCTACATCGACTTCGCAGCCAAGAACGGCTTGCAGGAGGTGCTCGTCGAGGGATGGAACGAGGGCTGGGAGGACTGGTTCGGACACCAGAAGCTCGACGTGTTCGACTTCGTGACACCCTACCCCGACTTCGACATCAAATATCTCAACGAATATGCCCACTCGAAGGGCGTGCGCCTGATGATGCACCACGAGACATCGGCTGCGGCACTCAACTACGAGCGACACCTTGAAGATGCGTTCAACCTTATGAACAAGTATGGCTACGATGCTGTGAAGACAGGCTACGTAGGCGACATCATACCGCGCGGCGAGTACCACTACTCGCAGCTGATGAACAACCACTACCAGCGCGTCATCGAGACCGCAGCCAAGCACCACATCATGGTGAACGCTCACGAGGCAACACGCCCCACCGGCATCTGCCGCACATGGCCTAACCTCGTAGGCAACGAGTCGGCACGCGGCACAGAGTACGAAGCGTTCGGCGGTTCGGTGCCCTACCACACCGTCATGCTGCCCTTCACACGCCTGCAGGGCGGACCGATGGACTACACGCCGGGCATCTTCGAGACTCGTCTGAAAGAATGGAGCGACAACCCGTCGTACGTGCACACCACGCTCTGCGGACAGCTCGCACTTTACCTCGTGATGTACTCGCCGCTGCAGATGGCAGCCGACCTGCCCGAGCACTACGAGAAGTACGATGACGCCTTCCAGTTCATACGCGACGTGGCTTGCGACTGGGACGATTCAAAGTATCTGGAGGCTGAACCGGCGGAGTATATCACCGTGGCGCGCAAGGCGAAGGGCACGGACAACTGGTTCGTGGGCGGAAAGACAAACAACGCCCGTCAGACTACCGTGAAGCTCGACTTCCTCGACGCAGGTGCCAAGTACGACTGCGCCATCTACCAGGACGGCAAGAACGCCGACTACGAGAAGAACCCGAAGGCTTACACCATCCTGCACCGCACCATGAAGAAGGGCGACGTGCTGAAGGTTAAGCAGGCACGCGGCGGCGGCTTCGCCGTATCGCTGATGAAGAAGTAAATACCATTATATTGCTGTCCGGTAAACAATTAGTTACCCCAATGTTGAACACTATTTGTTTTACTGGACAGCAATAAATTTATCAAAACATTTCATTCTAACCTATTTGTGTTTCAAATTAATTTCTATATATTTGCATTCAATAAATAACTTTTATCCTATAACAATTAAAACGACACGATATGGATAGACACATTAAGAACGGAATGGTATCCATGGGAGTATGGATTATCTTCCTTGTTGTTTTGTTTGGTTCTTACCTAACCATAACCGATACACCTTTCAGCTGTCTTTTAGACGAAGAAACTGGTGGCTTCATTTCTGCAACATTCTTCATTGCATGGGCACTTATTTGGTTCGGTATAGGCAGACACTATAGTCTTGATTATGAGCTTAAGGAGCAAGCCTTCATAAAAAAGTACGAAGGTATTGATGAGACAATTAGGCTTACGATGTTCAAGAAGGCTTATTTCTCTAACATAGCACATATGTTGTCTCGAGTGTTCTTCATTGCAGTACCTTTTTATGCTGCAGCAAACGTGAAAGACACCGTAACTTTAAAGAACTGTATCTATATCGCAATTCTGATGATAGCCTCCATTGCATTGTATGGATACTATAAAAAGAACAACGTGAAAGACATCACACTATAGTTCTATAACAATAAAAATCGGTCAAGCAAAGGCAAACGATGATTGCCATTTGCTTGACCGATTTTTATCAATTTGGTTCTTCCGTTATATATTCTATTATTTGTTTCTCAAGAAGCGGAAGATCACCGCTTTTAGATTTCGTCTATCATTTTATTTATTGTTTCTAACATTCCTGGGAGTTTGTTTTTGACAACATCGAACACAATAGATTCATCTATATCAAAATAGTGGTGAGCAATAATATCACGTATTCCCATAACTCCTTTCCAATCTACTTCCGGGTAGTTGGAAAGAAGTTGCTTTTGTGTCATTTTATCAATTCCTTTGATACTTTCCCCTATTGCAAGAAGCAACATACATGTACTTTCAAGACGTTCCATACCTGCAGGAAAAAGCAAATAATATTGTGAATCATCAATAGCTTTGGAGTTATCGATGATTCTTTCAATAGTAGAAGCTATTCGTTTGAGTGAATAGTATAAGAGTTCTTCATCATGCATATATTCCATCTCTCTTTATCTGCTTCAAAAGCATAGGATTCATATTATTGCGAAGTCGTACTATATCTACAGGCTTACCAAAGAGTTCTTGCAGTTCTTCCTTGATATGAACCATTGTAAATAAATCAGGCCTTTTCATTTCAACGCAAACATCAACATCGCTATCTTCTGTCTGTTCGTTTCTCGCTACAGACCCAAAGATTCCTATCTTTGTAATTCCATAAGCATCAGCTTTGGCGCTTAGGTATTTGCGGAGTATGGTAATATAATCGTTTGTTGTTGCCATATTATTTCCATTTTGCCACGAATATACGATATTTATTTTTATGCTCCAAGTTTTTGCTGATATTTCTGTCAAATTTTCGAACGCTTATAACGTTTCTATGCTTCTCAGCTATCACACCGATGATGTCACTCGAAGCAAATATAAGGGTATTGGGGCAGGAGACAGTCAGAAGAACAGAATGTAAAGAATATCTTAGTCCTCCGAAATGCGTTTGAAAAGACAAGAAAGCAAATGAAAGCAAATGCACTAAGTATCAATGCTTTAAGCGATAATTTGAATTTTCCGATGTTTGCGGAACTCACTCTTAAAAAGACATAAAAGACTGTTTCTTGTTTCCGTTTTGTTTCTCGTTTCTCGGTTTGTTTTCTTATCTTTACATCAGTTTTCCGAAGTAAGGGAAGAGAAAGAAAAGCAAATGTCAGCATTGGAAACCATATCTGACATGAACTTTCAACAAGAGGGAGAAAGACCCTCCAGGCAGCAGAATACAAAAACAAAATAACACTTTATACATCATGGCAAGACCAAAGAAACAAGTAAAGCTGAAAGAGCCGATTAAAATTCGGTTGAAGTCGCTCGCAGATGGCAACAAGAGCATCTATCTTGACATCTACTATAAGGGAGTGAGAAAGTATGAATACCTCAAACTCTATCTCGTCCCCGAAATCAATCCCGTCTGTAAGGAACAGAACAAGCAGACCATGGCGATTGCAGAACGCATCAAGGCAGAGCGCATCAAAGCCCTGCATGGTCATGGCATACAGGACTGGGAAACCGTCAAGCAAGGTTCAATGCTTCTCACTACTTGGATAAAGAAGTATTGTGAAGGTGGTGTCGGCATCAAGAAGTCAACACTCCATTGCCGTGTGGAAATGCTGCACACTGTGGAGAAGTATCTTGACGAGACAAACAAAGGCTTCATTGCGCTTGAAGAGGTCAATGCGGAGTTCTGCCGTGCTTATGTAAAATTCTTGCGTAACTTCCCAAATTCCCATATCAAGTATGGCGAGCCAAGACCTATCAGTGAGAATACGGCAAGCCGATACCTCGGAATGTTCTCCACTGCTCTCAATAACGCTGTGCGCCAAGGCATTATCCGAAACAATCCGATGAAGGAACTTGATGCACGTGAGCGCATCCAACCCAAGGAAGGCAAGAAAGAATACCTTACTATAGAGGAACTTCGCACCCTCATAGCTACGGATAGTTACCGCCCAGAGGTCAAGGAGGCTTTCATCTTCGCTTGTTTTACAGGATTGCGATTAAGCGACATGTACCGTCTTGCGCCGATGCACATCTTCAAGACCGCTGACGGAAAGGGCGAATACATAGACATGGAAATGCAAAAGACGGAGAAGCCTGTTATAATACCTCTTTCGGAAGAGGCTAAGCGTTGGTTGCCGAAACCAAGAGGAAATGATATTCCTTTCTTTGACATTCCGACCACACAGACCGTTATAGGCAGGGCTCTCCACAAATGGGCGGAAGCGGCAGGGATTGAGAAGCATATCTCATTCCATTGCTCACGGCACACGTTCGGAACGATGATGCTCACACTCGGTGCAGACCTTTTTACCACAAGCAAGCTGATGGGACATTCCAACATTCAGACCACGGAAATCTATGCTAAAATCGTGGACAAGAAGAAGGAGGAAGCCATCAACCTCATTGACGGTATGTTCACATAAATCATTGACAACGAAAACATATAGAGACATGACAATAACTATCAGACAAAAGGCACTTGCCAACGACAATATAAGCTTGTATCTTGACATCTACGATGGTGGCAAGCGCAAGTTTGAATTTCTTTCCATCTATTTGTTGCCAGAGGTTGATGCAGAGACCAAAGCAAGGAACGAAGAAACATTGCAACGTGCTCACCAGATAAGGGCAGAGCGTATTCTTCATCCAGAGACCATTCCAGAGGTAGGTCACTTGATGATTGTGAAGGGAATCCCCAATGACGAGTCTCCCGAAGTCTTAGATTGGATCCAGACTTACATCGACTGGATGAGCGACAACACAGACTATTCCAAGGCTATTGTTGACCAATCAAAGTATCTGAAATACCTAATGAGCGAGTTCCTTGCCAGCAAGCGCAGACCTCACATCACTCTGAGGAAGTTCGACAAGGAATGGTTAAAGGCTTTCTTCCTTTGGTTGAAGAACGACTATGTACCACAGAAGTATGTACGAGTTGAAGCCAAACCTTTGTGTGAAGGCTCCCTTCACAATGTTCAACAGCGCATAGTGACGGTGTTCAACAAGGCTGTCAAGTTCGGCAAGTTGAAGGCTAACCCTTTCTACCAGTTGGAGAAGTCAGACATCTTTCCCAAGCCAAAGGCATCACATAAGCAGTATCTCACTCCAGATGAACTGAAAAGGTTCATGGCTTCAGATGAGAGAAGTCCAGGAGTTGCAGAGACACAGAGAGCTTTCGGTTTTGCCTGTCTAACAGGACTTCGTATCAGCGACATCAAGGCTCTGCGGTGGAGTGACATCAAGAGGAACGAGGAAACAAACACGCTTGTAATCATCCAAAAGAAAACCAAGGCTCTCAATGCCGTACCAATCGGCAATACCGCCTTGTCATGGATGCCACCCAAAGGCAATGATGATTTTGTGTTTCATCTTCCTGCCAAGGCTAATGTGGATGCAGCCCTTAAAAGGATAGCTAAAAAGGTGGGCATTGAGAAGAATATCTCTTTTCACTGTGCCCGACATACATTCGGAATTTTGGTGCAGGCGGTTACTGGTAACATTGAGACTACCAAGAAGCTGATGGGACACAAGTCACTCAAATCCACCGTCATCTATGCAGATGTGCTGACGCATGAAAAGGTCAAGGCTGTTGACAATATGAAGAAAGCCTTTCGAGGTCGCAAACAGCGTGAAGAGAACAAGCAAATACCGAGGACAAAGCGGACAGCAGCCACCAACACCCATCCACGCAGAATAACTTTTTTACAGGATAACAAGTAAACAGAACTTTTCAGGATAACAACCAGTTAAATTCACTTTTGTAGTCCCCATATTTCGGGCAGGGATTTCTCTCTGCCTTGGGGGACTACACTTTCAAAACAAGCAGTACAACGAATCACAAACAATTAAATTACAGGATAATGAACAAAACTATCGACACCGAGACTCTTCTTTTGAAGGTAGAGTCACATGAGCACCGCATTGGGATAATGGAGAACCTACTCCGTGATGCCAAGCAAGTATTGACATTGGAGGAAGCAGCCTTATTCATGGGTATATCAAAGAGCAGTCTCTACAAGATGACACACAAGCATGAACTTCCGTTCTTCCGTCCCAACGGCAAGATTATCTACTTTGAGAAGTCCGAGCTTTTGAACTGGACGCGCCAGAACCGCAGTATGTCCGAGGCAGAGACTAAGGCTGCAGCGACCAAGCACATGAGTGAACTTTGTAAATAGACATGGCGATGATGAAGGATAATATTTCCCATGAGGAGTATAGAAGCAAGTTGGCAAATGTCGCTGACCTTGCCGTGAGCTACATAAATACTGGCAACGGCTACTTTCGGATGCGTGATGCTTTCAATGGACTTGCCGAGCAATGCGGAGCCAACAGGGGCATCAATGATGAAGCAACTATCGGCAGAAGAAAACTTCTTGCCCAGTCTGTTTGCATTGAATGCATTTCACGATTAAGCAGTCATTCTAATGACAGGTTGCAAGGCGAACTCTATGTTATCGCAGAGGACATTTCCCCAAGGAGAGGATGGCTTAGATGATTTTCTCTTTACTGAGAAAAACAGTCTTGCCAGTTATGGTTATAATATTCAAAATTCGCAGAACATGGATAAACAAAAGATACATTACTGCTTCACGCTGTCCGATGCACAGATGGAGTATCTTCGCTGCAAGAAGTACAAGATTGACCGCATGGAATGCTTCATGTCTCTTGCCTCTCTTGCTGAACGTGAAACAACACTTGTTTCTATCAGCAAAACCCAACAAGTGGAAATCTTGTGTGGGCAATGTCTGGTTGACAATACCCAACTTGCCAAACTCTGGGATAAAGACCGCAAGACCGTCCCCAAACTTTTACAAGCTATGGAGGCTGTGGGCATTTCCTCTTCACAAAAGGTTGGAGACAACCGCATCATTACCATGCATTCACTCTCTGGTTGGTATGTGGACGGAAGATTTGTCAAGAACGGCTTTTCATTGAAGCGCAATGCGGATGGCTCTGCAATCGTCCATACGGAAGTTCCACAAGCAAGAGTATTTGTTACGACAACGGAGGATGATACAAAGTCGGACAAGGAAGATGGGCATTTTTCCAATGGAATATCCGATACAGACAACAAGGGCAATTCTTCTACGGCAGATATTTCTTCTTCCCTAAATTCGGCTTCATCTAATGATAATGGAAGCGTGGGTAAGATCGGAACTAATAGCAATCTTTCCGATGCTATTACTGGTGGATTTTCCCCACAGCAAAACTACTCCAGACAGTCTGTTGGCAATCCTTCTTCCCTGCAAGAAGCAGATGCCAAACAGAATGAGGGAGAGCACAATACATATCCACAGCATCAGTTTGGAGGTCAAACACAACAGTCTAATGGTTTTAATGCCAATGGCTACAAACCTAACGAATACCATAACGGCAATCAATAGGCATACAGAGGCGAATAAGCCACTATACATAAAAATCATCCCAAAGGACGATTTACAGCCATAGGCTACCGCCGAACTGTTATACGTTTAAGCAGCCTTGGGGACGGACGCTGTTAAAAGTGCCGTCATTTTATAGGTACTTTTCGAGAAATCCTTTTGTAATACAGAAGCCGTGTCCGTCTTTCTGTATTCCTAAAAGTTTCTCGGACTACTCGCAAGCTCGCAGTCGTGACCACCTTTGTAAGATGCTTGTAATCATCCCTTTTTAATCAGAGACAAGGACAAATGAGAAAGAAAAACATCATAAGAAAACCGCCTACGGAAGTCCATACCTACCGATGCACGAAAGAGGAGTTGATGCAGCTCCAGACGCTTGCCAAGGAGTGTGGGTTAAGCCTGAGTCGCTATGTCGTTGAGACTGGCTTAAAGCACCGTCCACGCATGAGGCTTACCAAGGATGAGGTGGACGCTCTCAACTCTCTCGCCATCGCAAGGACGGATTTGATAAAAATCAGCAACGTGCTATCCAAGAAAACGGCTGAGGAAAAGGCTCGGTTCTTCAAGAATGAGAAGTTCATGCGTTGGTGGATTGATGCCATTGCTGGACTTATCCAACATTGGTATAGCATTGAAGAGAATATCGCAACAAACGTACAGACCCAATCAAAGGAACAATTATGATTATGCTCGCAAAGGTCGTATCATACGGAGGCAATTCCGTAAGGTACGCATTGGAAAAGGAGAATGCAAAAACGGTCAAGGTGAACAATATGCCCGATGGTCTTGACCCTACCGCCATCTGGTACATGATGAAACATCATTGCCAGTATCATCAAGCGGAAAGGACGGTGGGCAGAAAGTTGGAAAGGTTCATGACCACTTTTGTACTTTCCCCATCAAAGGAGGAATCAGCCAACTTCACTATGGAAGATTGGGCGAACCTTCAAGACGATGCCTTGGAAGTTTTGGATTCTGTAGGTCTTAAACCCAAAGGCTTCACAAACGAGGTGAAGACCAATTTCCGCAATTCCATGAATGTGGGTGGACTGCATTCCGACTCCAAGTCAGGAACGCTGCACCTACACATTGACTGTTGCCGTGTGGATATTGACGGCAAGACGAATGATGTCCATGATATTCACGAGAGAGCAATGAAGGCTGCGGAGATTATCAATATGAGGCGTGGGTGGAAACAGCCTCAGGCAATTCGAGATATGAGAAAAGGAGAACTTGCGGAGGATTGCGAACATATCCTCAAAGATATGCAGCAGTTCAGCATTGACAGATATTTCAATCTGTTGCATATGAAAGGCTATGAGGTTAAACCACGCTACGACAAACAACGGAAACTTGTCGGCTACACAGTCGGCAAGAATGCTTCCGTGTTCAAGGCTTCGGAGATTGGCAGAAAGTTTATGGCATCAAAGATTGAAGACACATGGATGAAACTGCACCCAAAAACAACACAAGTCAAGACAAAGCCTGTTTCTCCATCCGTTGCTCCTGCGCCTCGCCAAGTTCGTCATGTCGTTCAGACTCCAACAGCATCACAACCAAAGGCGCAACCTCAAATTGCACAAACGGCATTCACAATCAACATTGGCGATGAAGTTAAAAAGGTGTGGATTCCGAACTCTGTCAAAGATGTCTTTACTAATGAGGTTCAGATTCCAGAGGATAATGATATAGCGACAACAGATAATGTCGCTCATGTAGCGATACTGTTGTTTGCAGGGTATATTGACGCAGCCACTTCCATGTCTGAGTCATGTGGCGGTGGCGGTTCTGCTCCCTCTTCTGGTTGGGGCAAGAAGGATGATGAAGATGACTGGAGGTTTGCCCACCGTTGTGCACAGATGGCTCATTCCATGTGCAAGCCTAAACCACGCAACAGAAGTTTCCACCGATAAATCAATGACAATATGGCAATCAGAAAAAGCAAGATAAACATAGACACAGAAGAAAGATCCGACTTCGACAATATGATGAATGATGTCGAAAACGAGGTTGAGGAACAGCAAGCCGAGGATGGACTTGTAAACCGTGTTCCTGAGTTGAAGCAGTTAAGTGAGGACATTGACAAGGCTACCAACACCTTCATCAATGCCGCACTTGAACTGGAATCTTCCATTCAGCAGTATCAGCGTGCAGAAGTAAAATTAGGTGGTGCTGTGACTACTATCAGCCAAAAGGTAGATACTATCAATCAGCACATAGACAAAGTTTTGGAAAATGCGCCAACACAATTAAAGGTGTCTGTAAATGTCAATGATGCTGACTGGCAGAAAATTCAAGAACTGTTTGCCAAAGAACGTCAATGGATGACCTCACAGATGCAGATACATATCCGTGAGGTCAATTCCATGTTTGCTGATGAACGGAAAAAAGTCCGTGAACGCTACAAAGAATATGATGGTTGCTACCTCGGTCACTATGCCCAATGGTTCTTTTGGTTTTTCTTCACAATTGGTATCTTTGTGGTTGCAGGAGGTGTTGGAATGATAATTGCACAGAACTATATATGAGATAGACGAGTTACTGCCTAACATTAAGTTTGCACTTAAAATTAGGCAACTACTATTATTATCTCGATAACCAATCAACCAATTTAAATACCTTCTTCGTGCCATAATGATAAGAATGATGCTGAGCAAGAGATACATTATCGAAACCATTAACGACATTCTGAAGAATACGGCACAGATTGTACACTCACGCCATAGATCTGTAAGCAACTTTATCATGAACCTTATTTCAGCATTGGGAGCATATTGTTTCTTTGACAACAAGCCAAAGGCATTGCAAGGATACTGCATCGAAGACACCAAACAGCTGTCACTATTCTAAGGGCAAAACAACTTCTTTCAACCTTCTGTTATTACCCTCTCTTAATGGTATGGGGAGGTGGCGTATTCACGCTGCATTTATATTGTATAAAACACTCGGTTATCCCGAACTGGGGTATATCTTATCGACATAGCTCATACGCCTTAGCGTCTGAAGCCTTCCGCTCTTTGCAGAGTCTGCTAACAACTTTTTGTATTCATCTATGGTGATGGATGGATGACTTGATGCCATCTCTGCTATATGCTTGAACTCTGTTCGGTAGAGATAGGCATTGTCTTTACTCGTTTGCTCCTCAATATACTTAAGCAACGGCTTAATGTCAGAGCCCGCTATATCTTTTATATTCATAGGCGTAGTAGTATTACGCCTGCAAAAATAAAAATTTAATGCGAACTTTTATCGCCTGATTGGCTAATAACCATTAGCATCGGCGGCAAAAAGTTCGCATTAAATAAAAGTTCGCATAACACACCACCGTACGTGCGGTTCCGCATACGGCGGTTCCTATTTTGAATACCATTCGAGATACGCATCCATTAAAGTAGCATACCCTGCCGCCGCTCTCCTTCAGTAAACGCTGGCTGCGCCAGTCAGAATGCCAGCTTTGCAGGTGGGGAGAAGCATAATACCCCTAACTTGTCAGTTAAGTAGCAAAGAATGCCACACCGTTAATTGATAACAGCTGATGCCAAAGTCCATAAACAGACCCTGATGGATATATTCTTGTATTCATTGTTATATTGTGTATCTATTTTCGGCCGCAATGATTGTTCAAACGAGAGCAAAGCCGAGCTTACTTGAGCTATGTAGAGTGCAGCCAATCTTCACATTTTCTCGTTTGCAAAGGTACGGCAATAATCTCTGCAACACAGTTGCAGAGATTGCGTCAGCACTTGTATTTGGACAAAATAGTGAAAACCTTTTCACCTCTTGTCTTTAATAAACCGTAAAGACTGAATAAACGTAGCGTTTTTCCTTGCCATTTATTTCTATCTCCCTGCCCAAGCGGTATTCGCCAGGAGAGAAATCTTTCTCGTAGTCCTCGCTTCGCAGAGGAATATTTATGTCATAGCTTCCGCCGTTGCCAATATTCACCGCCAACAGGGTGACTGAATACAACGCTCCGCCCTTGCTCCTTTCCCTGTGTTCAAAGGGTATCCAATTTTCGCCAATCTTTTTCTCAACAACCCTTTTGCCTTTTAGCGAAATTGATGAACACTTAGTGTTGTTGACAATCTTGGCAGACACAATGGTGTCAACGGGTGCCTTGAAACGATTTGCAGACAATTCCATCATGATGCTGTCACCGCTATCGCTGTGCAAACTGTCACTCAGAGCCACCGCAACGGAATCGTTGCCGTTTGAGCCAGTGGCTTGTGTGGAGCATCCTGTAAAAGAGCTACATATGGACAATGTTAATATACATATCAGATTTCTCATACGTTCAATACCTTTTAAGATTCAATGCTTTCAAAACGTTATCCGCCTTAGAGTAGATGAGATAGTTCTTTCCCATTTTCTCAGGGTATCCATATACGACACCGACTGTCAAGCGTGTATTATACTTCGATATATAGGTGTATACAATTCCACCGCTATCTCCTCCATCTGCGGTACATTTCACAAGTGTCATATCAGAGAATGTCGCCGTTTTGTCTCCAGACAGAACAGTACAATCTATATCCTGTATATAACCACCTGTGCGTTTCGTTGTTGCGCCATATTTGTTCACGTATGTCCCTTCTCCTGGTTTGTTTGTCGTCGTCGATAGAACACTGCTTGAACTGCCACCAATATAATTGTTGATGTTGAATTCATCCAAATAGCCGCATGGAATAAAAGAAGCTTCGGCATTTCCTGTTGAGACAATTCGGGAAGAACAAATGCCAAAAGGATTGAAATCTTTATCATAACAGTATTGCCCAACGCTGACCACATGCCCTGCGGTCACTAATCCACAACGTTTTTGTCCAGAAGTCTCTTGGGCGCGAAATGCGAATGTGCCGTAGATAGGTTTATCATCTGACATTGAAATAAGACACGTATCACCTGCGCCAATAGGAAATTTAGATATTGTAGCCAATGTTGTGTAAGAGCGCGTATTAACAAGCTGTGTGGAAAGGCAAGGATTATCTGTATTGATTTTTCCCATGTTTGTGAACACTACAGCAGGGTTATCGTAAAAATTTTTAAACTCCTTTATTCTTGATTGAGAACAATCGGCAAGATAAACTACAACAGCGTTGTTTTTCTGACTGATACCGATGGCTGTTAAGTTACTTTTCAAACTTGTGCTCATTTCAGCATATTTTGAATACAGATGTGACTTTATATTTTTCAACTCTTGCAATGAATACACACATCGTTTAAATTTCAACAGAGAACTATTTACGAGGGATTTTATCCTGTTAACACCACTAACGGAATCCCCCTTTATTGAAATGGTCAAAAATCCATCTTTTTCGATGAAAGAACCACCATAGTAGTCTGGATAGCTGTCCTCACCATCCACAGATCTCGTGGCAACCTTAATTTTTGCAAGCAAACTGGCGTTTATCTCGTTAGCTTCTTCCTGACAGTCGGAAGGCACTTCTTGAAGTAAAACGTAAGATTGATTTTGACTTTCATCTATAGCCGTTACGTCTGTATCGTTATCAGAACTGTCAAAATCATCATCTTTATTGCAACCAACGATTGTAATAACGCCCCAACACAAACAAAAATAAAATATAAATTTCTTCATACGCATAATATTTAAGTATTTCTATAAAATATTACAAATTTAAGAACATAAACAGTTTGTTGTTTGTTTTATTAACCATAATTAATAAATTTAATATTACAGTTCTTAAGTGACTTGATGCTTCATCACCATGTTGTTGAGGTGTCAATGGAGAGCACCAGCGTCTACTGGATTCCAATATGGCGTGTGCTGTCTCCACACTTCAAGCTGAATCTTGCTAATCCCAGCTCCCTGATCGCAAGAGTGACGTGAAGGATGCGCAGTGGATTGCCGAGTGTACGATGAAGGAGCTTATACGCGGCAGCTTCGTACCTCCTGAGACAATCCAACAGCTGCGTCAGTACGACCGCCGTATATTCGACCTCAACGAGGAGATAGTAAGAAAGCTGTCAAAACTTGATGCCGTGCTGCAACGCTGCAATATACGTCTGAGCAACTACTTCCCATTCTATCTACGTTAATTTTTGTTATCTCTTGCTAGTAGAATTGTGTTTTGGTACGTTATTGTTTCTGATTTGTTTCTTTTGGGGTTTTACTGCTTTAAATGGTGTTGTGTTTCAAGTAGTTACATCAAATCAGCAGAATATAAAGAATAATAAAAGGCTGAGATATGGCATCCGCTTCGGTCGTTATGAGCATCCGCGTCAGTCGTTACGAGCATCCGCACCGACCGATACGAGTGTCTGCGTCGGTCGATGCGGATGATAAAGATTTAGTGTAAAAACTGTATTATTATATTATCTTCTGCGCAGCATCACTGGTGCATCGCTTATTTCAAACTGCTTGCCTTCGCCCTTGCCGAAGCTAACGGTAGCAGTAGAGTCGGCACTCTTCAGCTTGTGCGGTGCGCTGTAGCCACGAACACGATAGAGATCGAAGAAGACGAACTCGTTGTTGTTCACACCCTCCATCACTCCGTCGAAGCGACTGCTGTCGAGCGAGAAGCCTGAGTACTTGCTGTTGCCGTTAGCATCGAGCAGGAAGCGGTAGCCGCTTTCACTGTACTCTACATAAACATTGCCTGTGCGATAGTCGACATACCACTTGAAAGGCAACGTCTGCTTACGACCCGTGCCGTCGTAGTCGGTCTCGTAGCCCGTGCCGTTGATGGCATCGTAGCGATACTGTACGAAGGTGAAGTCGGCACTGCATTGTGTCTGCTGACGTATGCCGTTGTCGTTGGTGTACTCGTTGACGATAGTTCCGGTCCATGTGCCGTTGAGTGTCTGCGCGAGAGCTATGGCGTTCTCTGTAGCATCATAGTATGGCTTGTCGTACCAATCGTAACCATCGTACCAATCGTCGTCACAACTGGTGAATGTGAATGGCAGTGCTGCCATAATCAGGAGTGTTAGGAAAGAGCTGAAGCGTTTCATAATATTCGATATTTTAAATGTTTCAATTTTTGTTTAGCGTAAGTCGGACGATATACGTCTTACTTACGCTTGCAAAATTATAAAAAGAAATCCCTACCTGCAAGTGAAAAACCATATTCGCAGGTAGGGATTTTCCTATTTAGTCGCGGCGGAAGATGTCGCGTGTGTACACCTTATCCATCACATCATCCAAACACTCGTCGTAGCGGTTGGCGATGATGGCGTGGCTCTGCGCCTTGAAGGCTTCGAGGTTGTTCACCACACGGCTGCCGAAGAATGTTGTGCCGTCTTCGAGTGTCGGCTCGTAGATTATCACCTCTGCACCCTTCGCCTTGATGCGCTTCATGATGCCCTGTATAGCCGACTGGCGGAAGTTGTCTGAGTTCGACTTCATGGTGAGTCGGTACACGCCGATCACACAGGCGTTCACCTCTGCGCCGTACTGGTTGTTCTCGCTATAGCCGTACCATCCAGCCTTGCGCAGCACAGCGTCGGCGATGTAGTCCTTGCGTGTGCGGTTGCTCTCTACTATTGCCTCGATGAGGTTCTCTGGTACGTCGGCGTAGTTGGCAAGCAGCTGCTTCGTATCCTTCGGCAGACAGTAGCCGCCGTAGCCGAACGACGGGTTGTTATAGTGGGTGCCGATGCGTGGGTCGAGACCTACGCCGTCGATGATTGCCTTTGTGTCAAGCCCCTTCATCTCGGCGTATGTATCGAGCTCGTTGAAGTAGCTCACGCGCAGTGCCAGATAGGTGTTGGCGAAGAGTTTCACTGCCTCTGCCTCCTTCATGCCCATGAAGAGCGTGTCGATGTTCTCCTTCAGCGCGCCTTCCTGTAGCAATGCGGCGAAGGTCTTTGCAGCCTCCTTCATGCGCTCCACGTCGGTGACGGTACGGATTGCTTCGTTCTCCTCTGCGTAGCCCTCGCCATCAATCAGCTTCGGGTAGCCCACGATGATGCGGCTCGGGTAGAGATTGTCGTAGAGTGCCTTGCTCTCGCGCAGGAACTCGGGCGAGAAGAGCAGGTTGAACTGCTTTACGCCCTTCGCAGCATACTTCAAGTAAAGGTTGCGTGTGTAGCCAACTGGTATTGTACTCTTGATGACCATCACTGCGTCGGGGTTCACTTCGAGCACGAGGTCGATAACCTCCTCTACGTGCGTCGTGTCGAAGTAGTTCTTCACGGGGTCGTAGTTGGTAGGAGCGGCTATCACCACGAAGTCGGCATCCTTATACGCTGCCTTGCCGTTGAGAGTAGCCACGAGGTCGAGCGGTTTCTCTGCCAGATACTTCTCAATGTACTCGTCCTGTATCGGCGAGATGCGCTTATTCAGTTTCTCCACTTTCTCGGGTACAACATCAACGGCTGTGACGTGATGGTGCTGTGCGAGCAGTGTTGCAATGCTTAGTCCGACATAACCAGTGCCGGCTACAGCTATCTTTATGTCCTTAAATTCTTTCATCGCTATTTTATAGGTTAATATTCGTTATGATGAGGTGCAGCCTATCTTTTGCAAAGATATAAACCTTAATTCCGCAACACTTTGATTTAACTTTATTTATAAGTACCTGAGTAACAAAAAGTTGCTCAGGATTTTGCCATGTCAGATTTTTCACCTATCTTAGTGTT
>ENA-ORVB01001303-ORVB01001303.1-human-gut-metagenome-genome-assembly--contig:-NODE-1303-length-17110-cov-2.60129_pt1 | contig 17110 bp, 14 predicted proteins | sample MGYA00242090_ERZ509231 | MGnify/ENA primary metagenome ERZ509231 (study PRJEB26280, sample SAMEA2338798) | human gut metagenome | biome: human gut; feature: human-associated habitat; material: faeces...
ATAAATAATGCACTTAATAGTGGAAAAACAACCTTTACTTTTAGAACAGAGGGGTATTCTATTGGTAGTGTTGATGTTATAAAGCATTATACATCTAATAAGGGATTTTATACGCTTAGTGTATCTGGTGAATATGGTAAGGAAAGTACATATAATGTGACCTTAAAGTAATAAAGGTTAAATGTTTTATATGTAATAAAAAATGAACGGATAATTGTAATGATAAATAATATTTATTAGCACAAATAGTTATAAAAAATATATTTTATTTGTGAGAACTGATATTATTTATACTTTGTAAATGATATAACATTAATCAATTATACAATTATCTGTTCATTTTAGATATTTAAAGGTAATTTTATTTTTTTTGTATATTTTTTTTAATAACTTTATCTAAAAAGTTACCAAAAGTTAGACCATAACTTCGACAAGCCATAGGTAAAAGGCTATTGGCAGTAAGACCTGGAAGGGTATTTACTTCAATAACATAAATTTGTTCTTCTTGAATAATCATATCTATACAAGCATAGTCTTTACACTTTAATAGTTTAAATGTTTTTTCTGAAATAACTTTAACCATATCTTGCATAAATAATGGCATATTTGAAAGGGCAGAAGAAATACCATTTTCATATTTATCATTATAGTCAAATATTTCACCTTTTTTATTTACTTCCAATACAGCTAATACTTTAATTTCATCACTATCTTCAAATACACAACAGGTTATTTCTCTACCTTTTACAAATTTTTCGGCTATAACATCATCATTATATTTTTTTACAATATTGTTAACAGCATTATCAAGTTCTGAAAAGTCATTAACAATAGTAATACCTATACTTGAGCCACCTCTATTAGGCTTAACAATAAGTGGAAAACCTATTTGTCTTATTTCATCAACATAGAGAGTAAAACTTTCGCCTCTTTTAATATATATATATCTAGGTGTTTGTATATGATTTGCTTCAAGTACAGTTTTAGTTGATTTTTTATCCATACAAAGAGCACTAGCAAGGACTTTACTGCCAACATAAGGAATGTTAAGACAGTGCAGAAGTCCTTGCATAGAACCGTTTTCACCTAAACCACCGTGTAATGTACTAACGACAACATCTGGTTTAGTATTTATTAAATCATCAATCCATTTGTTTTTTTGGTCATTTGGTATAGTAAATATATGTATATCGTATTTTTCTTTATCCAAGTTATTAAGCACATTATCACAAGATTTAAGAGATACTTCTCTTTCAATTGAGTTTCCTCCTGCAAGTATGCCTAATTTAATTTTGCTCATTGTAAAGCCTCCAAACTAATCTTTAATAATGTTTCTAAGTTCTTCTGCACCATTTTCAGGTAAAACAGAATTAATATAGCAACCGGTACTAAATTCAAAGCCTGCCATATGACCTATTCTAGGTATTATTTGTGCATAAAAATGGAAATAATCCTTACAATTAATATCTGGTGGACAAGAGTAGAGGCAGACATTATAAGATATTTCAGGTCTTAAAGTTACAAGTCGCTTTACAGAATCTCTGAGAATAATACCAAAATCCTTAAGTTCGCTATCAGTAAATTCACTTAATGATGAAATATGTCTTTTTGGTAACAAGTCCATACCATAAGGGAATTTGCCATCAGCCGGAAGGTAGGATACAAAGCTTTGATTTTCGACTACAATTCTTGAGCCAAAATCTATACTGCAAAAATAACATTTGCTGTTTTTTTCATAATATTCCTTTAACACATTTAATAAATGTTCCATTTTTAAGGGAACAACAGGTAGTGATGCTATTTGCCAGTGGGAATGGGATTGGCTTGCACCAGCATCCATACCAGAGTTTTTAAATATTTGAACATATTTACTTCCATTGTCATTTTGAAGGTCATTAAATCGTTTTTGCATAACTTTCATAAGTTTAAAAAGATGGTCATCGCTAAAATCAACTAACTTTTCATCGTGGTTTTGTGTATCAATTACAACATCGTGAACACCATAAGTTTCCTCGTTAGTGTGTACAAAAGGATATTTGTTAGGAATTATTTTAATGACATTATCATAATATATTGGTTCTGGTGTCATATAACTGTTTTGAGGACAGAATGGACAAAATTCTTTAGGCGTTACCTTTACATCACAGTACTTTTTATAACTATGAGGCCTTTTTGCTCTATCGGTAGCGTAAAAAACATACTCTCCTGTTAAAAAGCATCTTTTTACCATTGTTTTATTTTTATCAAGCATAATTTCACCTCTATCCAATAAACCACTTATTAACATTGCCATATAAATTGTTGACAGTTGGCTTTTTTTCACCTTTTATTCTGCTGTTTGTTACAAGCATATCTGATTTAAAGCCTATTCCTATAATAGGAAGTTGTGTACTCATATATTTATTTAATTCATTTAATGCTGCTTTGTATCCTTCTTCGCTCATTGCATTTGTACAGTCGCCTATAAGTTTATCCATATTAGCATCGCTATAGCCACCATAGTTAATAGCCCCACTACTGTTTGCTAAAGCTGATATATCCATATTTTCTTTTAGTTTAACACCACCTAAATATACAGTAAAATCACCATCTTTTAGCCTTTGTGTATATTCAGCAAAGGGAAGTGATTCAACACTTGTGTGCATACCGGCACTATTAAATGAGTTGCTTATTAACTTAGCACTTTCCACTCTAGCTGAATTTTCACTATTTACAAGTATTGTAAATGTCATTGCTGATGAATTTTGACCACCAGCAGATATAAGTGTATTTGCAATATTAGCATCATAACTATAGGTATCCTCGCCAACTTTTGAAGTATAGCTATTGGCAGGGTTAATTGGAGTAACAGATGCTTTCATTTTATCAATATAAATGTCACTTATAATATTTTCACTAGGTATTAAGTGAGCAAAGCCTTGACGCACACTAATATTTGAAAACATAGGATTTTTCACATTAAAACCAATAAATTCAAATTGGTTAGTAGGAAATTCTACAGCATTATTACTTAAATCTGTAGATATTGAACCAAGATTGTTAATATCCACAGTAGCTGTATCAATAACATCTGATTCAAGAGCTTGGAATTCAGTATCAGCATCAGGCATAATTTTAACATTTATTTTTGATATATAAGGACTACCATTTAAACCCGTTGATGATGCACTAAGATTCATTTCTTTAACAAGAGTATAATTATCAAATTTATAGCTGCCGTTACCAACAGGTTTCATTTCGTCAGCCTTATTGCTGTTGTAATAATGCTTAGGTATAACAGGGAAACAAAGGCTGTAACCTACAGAACCAAGTCCTTTAGAGTAGCTTATTTTTATTGTATTATTATCAACTTTTGAATAAGATGTTATATTTTCAGCACAGCTTTTATATATAGTATCAAGTTCAGCATCTTCTAGTTGACTTAATGTATAAGTTACATCAGATGCTGTAAGGTTAGTACCATCATCCCATTTAACCCCAGATTTTAGTTTAAGTGTAACTGTATTTCCGTTTATAGTATAGCTTTCAGCAAGGTTAGGAACAACTTGCATATTTTCGTCAACAACAAATAATGGTTCATAAATAAGCCTTAAAACTTTGTCAACAGTATTATCTCTGTTTTTTATAGGGTTAAGGGTTTCTGGTTTGTGCATAGCAATAGTCATTGTACCACCAGTTGTAGGAGATACTGTTTTTTCTTCAGTTTGTACACTGTTGTTTTCAGTTGCCTTTTCAGTGCCACAAGCTGTAAATATCATAGTACAGGCAACAATAAGGCTAATTATTCGCAATTTCATATAAATCAGTCCTCAATATTATTTCGTAAATTGTCTTGTAAGACATTACTTTTTCTACATAATTTTCTGTTTCTCCATAAGGGATATAGTCTAAGTATTCACCATTTGAACTATACTTAGTATCTCCCAACCATTTTTTTACATTACCAATACCAGCATTATAGGCAGCAGCCATAAGTTCTTCATTACCGTTAAACTGTTTAGATAAATAATTAAGTACCCAACAGCCAATGTCTATGTTGACATCAGGGTCTTCTATTGTAGCATAGCTAAAGTTTTTAATACCCATATTTTCCACAGCCCAGTCAATTGTGTTGGGCATAAGTTGCATTAGTCCTCTTGCACCTTTATGGGATTCAGCATCAGTTTTAAATCTGCTTTCTGTATTTATTACAGCACATACAAGACCTGGGCTTAAGTTATATTTGTCACTGTATTTTATTATTTGCTCTCCATATTTTATAGGAAACATTACACATATTGCACAATATATTACAAATAGCAATATTATTATCCATAGTATAGCTTGGAGTATAAATTTAACTAACCTAAACATTTCCACTCTCCTTTTTAGTGGTATATAATTAACCACTATTATTAAAATTCAAAAGAATAAAAGTTTTGAGTAAGTCCCTGATTAATCATTTTATGTTTTACAATATTTTCAAGAGTTTCTAAACTACCATTGTTTTCAATAATAAAGTCGCTTTTTTCTGCCAATGTATTAAAATCTTTTTGATTTCTAAATCTTAATAGTGCTTGCTCTTTAGTTATTCCATCTCTTTCCATAACTCTTTTTAATCTTACATCAGTGTTTGCATTTACAACCCAAATATAGTCACAAATTTGATTAAGCCTAGACTCAAAAAGGAGAGGAGCATCAATTACAACACACTTTTTATCTCTGTGTTTTTCTATGGCGACCATTACTCCCTCACATATATATTTATGAGTTATGCGATTTAAAAGTGAAAGTTTATTAATATCTGTAAATACAATACTGCCTAAAGACTGTCTGCTTATTGAACCATCATCATTTAAAATAGTTTTTCCAAAGGCTGTTACAATGTCGTTGTAAGCAATACCTCCAATTTCCATATTTTCGTGTGCTATTTTATCACAGTCAATTATATATGCTCCATTTTTAGCCATAATATTTGATACGGCACCTTTGCCTGAACCGCTTGTTCCTGTTAAACCTATTACTGTCATATTACTCCTTCTTTTCTGTTATTAAATATTGTAAATATATTGCTACAATCATAAGTACAAAACTAGCTATACACATTGTTCTTATATTAGTAAAATAATGTGAAGTAAGTGCTACAAATAGAAATGAAATCCAACCCAAAACACATAATACATAGCCTAAAAGCCAAATCTTACTTTCTTTATAAGTTCTGTCACTTGAAATATAAAACTTAATAAAACAAGGAATAGCAATAGCAAACATTGAATTTCTAATAGGTATAAATTCACCATTTGTAATACCTTTGCCTGTTGTATCAAGTTTAAAAACAAGAAATAGCATTACTACTGTTGATAAAAACACAACAATACTTGCCAAATATGAAAGAACTTTCTTTTTATCCATATTATCACCTACTTAACTTCATACCAGTTGTTCCCAGTGTGTACTTCTGCTATTAAAGGAACAGAAAGGGTAACGGCATTTTCCATTTCTTCTTGAAGTATTTGAGAAACTTTTTCTTCTTCGTTTTTGTAAGCCTCAATAAGAAGTTCATCGTGTACTTGTAATACAAGCTGGGACTTAAGACCTTCTTTTTTCATTCTGTTGTAAACTTTAACCATAGCTATTTTAATAATGTCTGCAGCCGTACCTTGAACTGGCATATTCATAGCTACTCTTTCACCAAAAGAACGCTGTATAAAATTAGAACTGTTTATTTCTGGTATATATCTTCGTCTATTAAACATAGTTATACCATAACTGTTTTCTTTGGCAAAGTTTACGCAAGAATCTATAAAAGCCTTTATTTTAGGATATTTTTCAAAATAGCTTGAAATATAATTGTCAGCCTCTTTTTTTGTAATACCTAAATCCTGAGAAAGACTAAAAGCTCCAATACCATATATTATACCAAAATTAACGGCTTTGGCATTTCTTCTTTGTAAAGGAGTAACCTCATCAAAAGGTACATTAAATACTTGAGATGCTGTAATTGTGTGTATATCTTGGTTTTCATTAAAAGCTTTAATAAGTATTTCGTCACCCGAAAGGTGAGCCAAAACTCTAAGTTCAATTTGCGAATAGTCAGCATCTATATATACACAATCTTTTTTGGGTACAAAGACTTTTCTAAGCTGTCTTCCTAATTCAAGTCTAACAGGTATATTTTGAAGGTTAGGTTCAGTTGAGCTTATTCTGCCTGTTGTTGTTATAGTCTGGTTAAATGTAGAATAAATTCTGTCATCATCCTGCAAAACAGCTAAAAGACCTTCAGCATAAGTTGATTTAAGTTTTGCATAAGAACGGTATTCTAAAACTTTGCCGACTATTTCATCTTTATCTTTAAGTTTTTCAAGAATATCCGCTGATGTAGACCAACCGGTTTTAGTTTTTTTGCCACCTTTAAGACCTAATTTTTCAAAGAGAATATAGCTTAACTGTTTAGGCGAATTTATGTTAAATTCTTCACCGGCTAACCAATAAATATCCTTTGTAAGTTCTTGTATTTTGCCATCAAGATTTTTTCCGTAGTCAATAAGCCCTTGTCTGTTAACACCCATACCGGCAAGTTCCATATTAGCTAATACATATGTTAAAGGTAATTCTATTTTGTAATATAAGTCTTGTTGATTATTTTCTGTTAATTTTTTATTAATAATACTGTAAGCTCTGTAGCTTATGTCGCAGATTCTGCCACAGTATTCTGCAAACTCATTATCGCTTAAGTCATTAAGGCTTTTTTTGCTTTTGCCTTTACCTAAAATTTCTTCTGCTGAAGGATAGCTTTCATTTAAAAAGTCCTCTGCAAGTTCGTTATATTCATAATTATCCATTGACGAATTAATAATGTAACCACCTATCATAGTGTCAAAAACAATATTGTTAAGGTTAATACCTTTTCTCTTAAGTAAAACAATATCTTCCTTAGCATTGTGGGCAATTTTATAATTTTGATTTTCAAAAAAATCCTTAAATATATTTAAAATTTCATTTTCATTTATTCTAAACACATAAGCTGTATTTGCTTTTTGAGTTATTGCAATACCCTTAACAACAGAATTTTCTGTAATAAGTTTGTAGCTACAGTATTCAAAAGGATTAATTTCAGCTAAAATATCTTTAGCTTCAGTAATTTCTTTAATAATTTTATAATTGGCAATATGCTTTTCACTAACTTTGTCAGTGTCAAAACGATTAAGCATTGACTTAAATTCATACTGTTTAAACATTGAATAAGCATTTTCGTTAAATATATCTTCAATTTTAGCATCTTCAATATTAAAGTTGACAGGCACATTAGTTTTAATAGTAACAAGCCATTTACTCTTTAATGCCTGTTCAGCAAATGCAACAAGGTTTTCACTTGCTTTTTTAGGCTTAATATGACTGGCATTTTCAATAGCTGACTCTACAGACTTGTACTGTTGTATAATCTTAATAGCTGTTTTTTCGCCAATAGATGGGACACCGGGAACATTATCACTTGTATCGCCCATAAGTGCCTTAACATCAATAAATTCATTAGGAGTAACACCATAGGTTTCTTCAACCTCTTTAGCATTGTAATTTTCAATTATTGTGTTACCAGCCTTAGTTTTAGGTATTCTTATTTTAATAGTGTTTGTTGCAAGTTGCAACAAATCTCTGTCGCCACTTACTATTACTGGAGAAATACCTTTGTTGTCAGCAATGTTGGCTAAAGTACCAAGTAGGTCATCAGCTTCATATCCGCCCATTTCAAGAGTTTTAATATTCATAGAGGCAAGAACCTTTTTGACTAATTCCATTTGTGGTCTTAATTCTACTGGCATTGGTTTTCTGGTTCCTTTGTACTCTGTATATTCTAAGTGTCTGAATGTTGGCTGATGAACATCAAAGCACACTGTGCAATAATCAGGTTTTTCTTCATCAAGCAATTTAAAAAAAATATTTAAAAAGCCGTAAACACCATTTGTAAATGTACCCTCCTTGTTTGTAAGGAGAGGCATTGCATAGAAGGCTCTGTTCATTAAACTGTTGCCGTCTAAAAGCATAATTTTTTCAGCCATAATACGCTACCTCCGTTGTTATATAATTGCCTAAATTATAGTATACTAAATTTTTAACAATATTAAAAGGGTATTTTTGAAATTTAATAATAAAGTCAAAAACATAATAAAAATCAGTTGTTTTAATATTTTATACAACATAAAACAAAGGTGGATAATGGTATACTTGATTTATTTGCAAAATTTGAAAGAAAGACTTTAAAAGGCGATGTCAGATTAGCCTTTGGGCAGGTAGAGAAAGAAAACTATTTATTGTCTTTTGCTGAATATTGGTTTATATAGTGCTATAATATATCCAAACTGTTATTATCATCAGTTTATGCAAAGGAAAAAACAAGACGGTTGTTATTCTATCTGTTTTATTATAAAGGTGCCTATGATTTAGGTATATTAATATATGAAATGAGTATTATTCATTATATTATTATTGTCAATTATTATAATAATTGTAATGATATAGATATAGAAAATTCTTTAAAAAAATTAAAGCATTTAAGAGAAAATGATTTGATTGATGAATTCGACTATCAACAGAGGAAAAAAGAAGTATTAGATATGCTATAAAAGGTATTTTTTATCTAATGACTGAGCTGTATTATTCGCCAAAAAGGACTACAGTATAACACCATAGTCCTTTTTTACAAGTGAATATTTTTTTTATTCAGCTTTTACCTTATCCCAAAGACTAGCAAGTTTAACTCTTAAAACCTCATTATCCTTAAATATTTCGTCCTTGTCATAACCTGTTCTTGGCAAATAAGCCTCGTTTTCATAATATTCGCCACTTTCTGCTGTCATATCTGCAAGTACATTAGAATTTGATGATGCGTAACCTACAGTTGAAGAATTAGAATAAGATGCGTCATAAGTTAAAATATAGTTTATAAATTCGTTAGCAAGTTTAGGATTTTCTGCATTTTTAGGGATTACCATAGCATCACTCCAAAGATTAGTACCCTCCTTAGGAGTATAGAAACCCATATCCTCGTTTTGTGATAAAATATAAGCTGCATCACCACTATAAACAACTGCAATATCCTTGTTACCATTAGCCATAGCATCAATAACTTCATCAGTCACATAAGATGGCTCCATAGTTCCATTCATTTCCTTTAACCATTCATAAGCTGCATTTATTTCATTATCATTTTCAGTATTCATAGAATAACCTAAAGCCTTTAAAGCTACCATAAAAGCATCTCGCTGAGAATCATATACATAAATATTGCCTTTATACTTCTGATTTTTTAAAATATTGTAGCCTTCTTTTTCAAGGTCTTCCATTGATACATTGTTTTTGTTGTATACAAGACCTACATTACCCCAAAAATAAGGTACTGAATAAGTATTGTCTGGGTCATAATCGTGATTTATACCTTCAGCTAAGTTAGTAATATTAGGTATTGCATTTTTATCAATAGGCTGAAGCATATCTTCATTAATAAGTCTTTCAATCATATAGTCAGATGGTACAAGAACATCATACTTGTCACCAGCTTGAAGTTTAGTGTACATAGCTTCGTTAGAGTCAAAGTATTCTGAAACAACATTAACACCATATTCTTTTTCAAAGTTTTCAATAACATCATCACCAATGTATTCGCCCCAGTTATAGAACTTTAATGTGTCTGAGCCATACTTGGCAACTGCGTCCTGACTTGTTGCTTCACTACTACAGCCAGTAAGTAACAATGCTGAGCCTAAAAATAATGCAATTAATTTTTTCATTTAATTAAATTCTCCTTATTTTTTAATTTTTTTTCTTTTATAATTGGTGCAATGTTTACAATAAGTATAAATATAGTAATAATAAGAATAATTAATGATGACATTGCGTTTACAGTTGGATTTACTCTCTTAGTCATTGTGTAAATCATAATTGAAACATTGTTGACACCATTGCCTGTTACAAAGTAAGATATAACAAAATCGTCAAAACTCATAGTAAAGGCAATCAAAGCACCTGCCATAATTCCCGATGTTATTTGAGGAACTATAACCTTAGTCAATGCCTGTCTTGGTGTACAGCCTAAGTCAAGGGCTGCGTCAAGTATGTTTGGGTCAAGAGAGCGAAGCTTTGGCAACACACTAAGTATAACAAAAGGTATACAAAACATAATATGTGCTAATAAAAGACTTACAAAGCCCTTTTTAATAGAAAGGGAGCTAAAGAACATAAGAAGTCCGATAGCTGTTACTATATCAGGATTCATAATAGGTAAGTCATTTATTTGTTCAACCATTCGTCTTAATACTTTATTAGATTTTGACAAACCTATGGCAGTTATTGTACCAACTACTGTTGATATAATTGTCGCAATTACAGCTATTGCTATTGTGTAAAATATTGAGTCCATCATATCTGAACTATTAAAAAGTTTCTCATACCATTTAAGGGAAAAACCACTAAACTTGCTTAATGATTTTGAACTGTTAAATGAAAATATAACAGTATAAACAATAGGCAGATAAAAGAAAAACATTAAAAGCCCTATAAGAACTTTTGAAAATATATGTTTGCTTTCTTTGCTTTTCATTAGGCATTACCTCCTTTTGCAGAGATACGCTTATCTATATGTCTTGCAAGTGCCATAGTTACAATTATTATTATAGACATAATAAGTGATATTGCACTGCCAAAGCCCCAATTACCTGTTGTAAGGAATTGTGTTTCTATAACATTACCAATAAGTACATATTGTCCTCCACCTAAAAGTTTAGGAATAAAGAAACTTGATACAGCGGGAAGGAATACCAAAGTAATACCACTTATGACTCCTGGTACTGAAAGAGGCAGTGTTACTTTAAAAAATGCTTGAACTTTGTTAGCACCTAAATCATTAGCAGCTTGTATGTAGCTTTCGTCCATTTTACTTAAGGCATTGTAAATTTGTAATATCATAAATGGAATAAAGTTGTAAACCATACCTAATACTACTGCAAATGTAGTTTCAAGTAATTTTACTGGGCTTATGCCAAAGAAGGCAAGTAATGAGTTTATAAGTCCATTTTTATCAAGTATACCTCGCCAAGCGTAAGTTCTAACAAGCATATTTATCCAAGTTGGCAATGTAATCATAAGTACCATTATCATTTGTGATTTAGGCTTAAGTTTTGCCATAATATATGCAGTAGGGTAGCCAATAAGTATACATATTAATGTAGTTGAAACTGCAATAACAAGTGACCTTTTTAATACATCAATAAAAACTTTGTCTTCAAAGAAATAAGCAAAGTTGTCAAGTGTAAAGCGAATGTTCATAACTGAGTTGCTTTCTTTAGTAAAGGCATACATTACAATCATAAGCATTGGCAATACAACCATAATTACTGACCATATAATATAGGGATATACCATACTTTTAAAATTTTTCATATCAGAACCCTTCCTTTGACATTATGTGTAAATCATCAGGAGTGAATGTCAAGCCAATTCTGTCACCAACTTTATATTGGTCAGTAGTGTCTATTTTGTACTCAGCACCTCTTGTTTTAAATGTAATTTCATATATGCCAGGTGTAATACTTTCAGGTGCGAAGTTATATTCAACATCTGTTATGTCAATACTTTCTGAACCATCTTTTGTCCAAGCCTGTGCATTAGCCCAAGTTTTAAGGTCTGTATCAAGTACCATACTTTCCTTTATATCATCAATATCTTTATAAATATTAACAGCATAGATAATTTCATCATATTCTGTAGCTTCAACCTTGTTTTCGTCAGCTACTATTGCTTGTACGGTCTTAGATGTACCTGATGATGTAGCAAATGTTACATCATAGCTACCTTTTTCTGACTTAATATCATAGTCAACTTTTGTTATAGATATAAGTTGTTCTTCATCATCTGTTTTCCAAGCTTGAGCGTTAGCTCTTGCTATAATATCGGCTCTTGTAAGTTCTTCTTCAATATCACTTATATCAAGGTAAAAGTCATTAGCTGTTATAGATTCATTGGCACTTTCGTTGACAATAGGCTTAACATCATCAACTTTCATTTTAACAGTAATACTTGTACCTGTACGAACTTCAACTATAGTTTCATAGTGAACTCCTTTAAACAGAACAGATTTAACCTTACCTGCTATTTTGCCTTCATTTAAAGGTACAATATCAATATCTTCAGGTCTTATAACAACATCGACTCTTTCATCTTTCTCAAAGCCATAGTCTACACAGTTAAAAAGTTTACCGTTAAAGGCAACCTTGTAATCATCACGCATAATACCTTCTATTATATTACTTTCTCCAATAAAGTTAGCGACATACTTATTGACTGGTTCATTGTAAATATTAGTTGGAGAACCTACTTGCTGAATTTCACCGTCTTTCATAACAACAATTTTGTCAGACATAGTAAGGGCTTCTTCTTGGTCGTGGGTTACAAATATAAATGTAATACCAACTTCCTTTTGTATTTTTTTTAGTTCTCTTTGCATTTCTTTTCTAAGTTTTAAGTCAAGAGCACCTAAAGGCTCGTCAAGGAGAAGTACCTTTGGCTCGTTTACTAAGGCTCTAGCAATAGCTACTCTCTGTTGTTGACCACCGGACATTTCAGTTACACTTCTCTTGCCAAAATCTTCAAGACCTACAAGTTTAAGCATTCTCATAACTTTCTGTTCAATAATGTCTTTAGGTTCTTTTTTTAGCTTCAGACCAAAGGCTATATTGTCATATACATTAAGGTGAGGAAAAAGAGCATATTTCTGGAATACAGTATTTAGTTCTCTTTTGTGAGGAGGCAAGTTTGAAATATCCTTGCCGTCAAATAGGATAGTACCCTCGTTCTGTTGTAAAAAACCACCTAATATTCTTAAAAGGGTGGTTTTACCCCAGCCACTAGGACCTAGTAACGTTACAAATTCATTTTCGTAAATATCAAGGTTAATACCTTTTAAAACAATCTGACCATCAAAGTCTTTAACGATGTTTTTAAATTGTATAAGTTTATTCATTTCAACCTCCAATATCTCTTTAATTTACTAAAGTTATTATAACATAATGGTTTTAAAAAGCAATAAAAATATTTGTAAAATTTTAAATTAACTATTGCATTTTTATGTGCAGTGTGCTATAATGATATTGTTAAAAGATTAACAATATTTTGCAGTATTTATATTTTTTTGCTGTCAAATAAGTGTTTTATTGGAGGGATTGACTATGATGAGATTCACATTACCAAGAGATTTGTATTATGGCAAGGAAGCTATTGATGTTCTTAAGACCATTAAGGGCAAAAAGGCTGTTGTAGTTGTAGGCGGTGGCTCTATGAAGCGTTTTGGTTTCCTTGATAAAGTTGAAAATAATTTAAAGGAAGCTGGTATTGAAGTTAAACTTATTGAAGGCGTTGAGCCGGATCCATCAGTTGAAACTGTTATGAAGGGTGCTGCTGTTATGAGAGAGTTTGAGCCTGACTTAATTGTTGCTATGGGTGGAGGTTCTCCTATTGATGCAGCTAAGGCTATGTGGGTTTTCTATGAATATCCTGATTGTACATTTGAGCAGTTAATTACTCCTTTTAGTTTTCCAGAGTTAAGACAGAAGGCTAAGTTTATTGCTATTCCTTCTACTTCAGGTACTGCTACAGAGGTTACAGCGTTCTCTGTTATTACTGACTACTCTAAGGGTATTAAGTATCCTTTAGCAGACTTTAATATTACTCCTGATGTTGCTATTGTTGACCCTGATCTTGCAGAAACTATGCCTGCTAAGCTTGTTGCTTATACAGGTATGGATGCACTTACTCATGCTATTGAGGCTTATGTATCTACTTTAAATAGTCCGTTTACTGACCCTCTTGCTATTAAGGCTATTCAGATGGTTAATAAACACCTTATTAATTCTTATAGTGGTAATATGGTTGATAGAGAACAGATGCATTATGCTCAATGTCTTGCAGGTCAGGCATTTAGTAATGCTTTGTTAGGTATTGTTCACTCAATGGCTCATAAGACTGGTGCAGCATTTTCAACTGGTCATATTGCTCACGGTTGTGCTAATGCTATGTATCTTCCTTATGTAATTAAGTATAATGCTAAGGTTGCTGAAGCTAGATATGCTGATATTGCTAGAAGTATTGGTATTGATGGTACTGATGCAGAATGTGTAGAAACTCTTCGTGCTAGAATTGATAACTTTAATAAAGCTATGAATATTCCTAAAACTCTTAAGGAATTTGGTATTAACGAAGATGAATTTAAGGAAAAAATTGGTGAAATTTCTAAGAATGCTGTTGCAGATGCTTGTACAGGTTCTAACCCAAGAGAAATTACTCCTGAAGTTATGGAGAAATTGTTTAATTGTATTTACTATGGTACAGAAGTTGACTTCTAATATACATAGAAAAAAGAGTTTTAATATATGGTTATATATAAAGAGGATGCTTATAATGGCATCCTCTTTTTTAATTAAAGTTTTCTGTTGTAATTTCGTTTAATTCAGTAGTAGATTCAATAGCTGGTGTTGTTTCAACTTCCGGAATTTTTTCTGGAGGAGTTGTTGTTTTTGCAGTTATTTCTATATCTACGACAGGGTCTTCACTTATAACAGCATTAGCCGGTAAATTGATTTTTAGTGGTACTGTATGTTTGCCTTCGCTAAGATTTGTAACATCAATCATAGGTGTTAATGTAGCTATGTCAATGTTGTTAACTCCACCAATTTCGAGGGTTATTTCATCATCATCAAAATTAATATTATAGTTAGCACCAAGACCTACAGCTTTTATTGTTGATGTTGGTATTACATAATCTTCGGCACTTTTAACGCCTACTTTTATTGTTACATTTATCTTTTTTGCTTTGGCTTCAAGACCTGCTTTTTCTAATATATCGCTTATGTCAATAGCTTTTGTAGTTTCCTTTGTAATTGATGTTAAATCTATAGGTGGTAAAGTAATACTTTCTGGAACTCTATCGTTAAAGCTTGTAGCATTAATTGATTTAGGTGAGTATTCAATTGATAATAGTTCAAGCTGGTCTGGTAGGTTGCCGGTAGTTACAGGTTCTTCTATTTTAATAACATTGTTTTTCTTAATTACAACAGAAACATTTATTGACTCAGGCTCGATAATAAAGCCTTTAAGTGCTGTATCATTAGTATCGTAAACTGTCATTTTGCAATTTTTATTTACAGTTTCCTTTGCATTTGTAATATCTATAGTTGCCAAAACTTTTTCTACAGTATTAATTATACTATTTGGACCAGTTACCTCTACTTCTTCGGTATCACTTGTGGCATCATCAGCTACATATCCAGACATTGGTGAGCCGTATGTGGCAAGTTCAACTGGTATTGTTCTTGTTGCTGCCTTGTCTATTTCAATTTCAGCCCCATTAGGATAGTAGCTTGAAATATCATAATTATATAAGTATGAATTACTAGGTAGTGAAGGAACAATGGCAGCAGTAATTGTGTAAGGAAAATTGGAATTTTGGTCAATTTCTATTTTTGACAAATCAATTTTAGCCTTAATACTATTTTTATTTTCTGTCTTACTAAGAGCATCAAGAGCTGGTCTTGATGCTTCGACTTTTATAGTAACAGTAGCACTATCAAAGTCTTGTATATTACTTACAATATATCCCTTTTCAGTTAATGCTTCCATATTTTCAAATGTGATAGGTGCAGTAAATGTCTTGATTTCTGTAGGATTAATTGTATTCATTACAAGAAACCACATAAATACAGCAATAACCAGGGAGAAGATTTTCCACAAAAGGTCACGAGAAAAAAAGTTTTTAATTCCTCTTAATAAATGGTGAGAGGAGTTTACATTGTTATTCTTCATTTTTATTTTTCCCCCTCCAGAACATATTTATATTTATAGCAGGAGATTTAACACCTTCTGCTATTTTTTCGAGTATAGATTTAAGCTCTTGAGGAGTAATAGCTTTTTTAAGTTTTCCTTCTCTAGCAATAGAAATCTTACCGGTTTCTTCTGATACAACAATGAAGTAAGCGTCTGAATCTTCGCTGCCACCTACAGCAGCTCTGTGACGAGTACCAAGTTCTTGACCAATTTCTTTTTGAGTAACAGGAAGAATACAGCTGGCAGATGCAATTTTGTTATTTCTTATAATAACAGCACCGTCGTGGAGAGGTGTTTTGTTTACAAATATATTTTGTAAAAGTTGTGCAGTAACATTGCCGTTTATTTCTACACCGGAATTTTTGGAAATGTCACCCATAGGCACATGTTGCTCAATTACTATGAGAGCACCAGTTCTTTCAGCTGAAAGATTGACACAAGCCTTGTATATTTCATTAGCAGTTTCCATAGTTATTTTACCATTTGATGTAGGGGTTTGGAGTATGCCTGAAATATTAGTCATAGCACCTGTACCAATTTGCTCAAGAGCCTTTCTTAATTCAGGCTGGAAAATAATTATAACTGCAATAACACCAACAGACAATGTCTTTTCAATTATCCAGGACAAAGTATAAAAATGTAGGTAATAGCTTAAAAGCGACACTATAATAATAATGAGTAGACCTCTAAAAAGTGTCCAAGCTCTAGTTTCTTTAATCCAATGTATAATTACATATATAAGACAGGTTACTAGAAATATATCAATGACATCTGTTATTCTTACAGATGGAATTTTAAATGTATCAATATTTATTTGTCTAAAAAAATCGCTTAATGGACTGCTCATACCATTTTGCATAGACTCACCCTCTTGTTATTTTTTCTGTATTATAGTATATCATAATTTTATTAAATAAAATGTTACAAATTAATTAAAATAAAGGATATATTTAAGGTTTTTTGGTAAGTATAATATTATGGTTAAAAGATTTTTTATTTATGGAGGAATTGGACTTTGTATTGAAGTCTTTTGGACTGGTTTATGCGGTTTTTTTGGAGGAGATTATACATTTATGGGACATAGCTCTCTTGTTATGTTTCCTATTTATGGAAGTGTGGTGTTTTTAGAACCTCTTTTTAAGGAACTTAAATATAACAATATTCTATTAAGAGGTGTTGCCTATATGCTTCTTATATTTGCTGTGGAATATTTTTCGGGAACTTTACTTAATAAAATTGGTATTTGCCCCTGGTCTTATGTTAA